>ERZ791901.449-NODE-449-length-29852-cov-3.302111_pt1 | contig 29852 bp, 40 predicted proteins | sample MGYA00510150_ERZ791901 | MGnify/ENA primary metagenome ERZ791901 (study PRJEB30046, sample SAMN00792058) | human gut metagenome | study: EMG produced TPA metagenomics assembly of the A metagenome-wide association study of gut microbiota in type 2...
TTACCAAGTTGGATGATGATTATCTGAAATTCAAAGAACCTGAGCCGGACAAGACGAAAATCAAGAAAGCATTGAAAGATGGAGTGCAGCTCCAGGGTGTGCAGCTGGTAGAGAGTCAGAATATTCAGATCAGATAAGGAGAAAGAACATGAGCGAACATGATTGGAAAGTACATATTCCAGCGAGACAGAAAAGCATGACGGACAAACAGGAAGTGATTCGTGTATCTCCTGAAGCCTACAATGCTCTGGTAGAAATTTATAATGAATCTACCCTGACTATCAAAGAACTGGCCAGTATTTTAATTTTAGAGGCATCAAAAAGAGTTGTCTATGATAAGGAGGAAATTTAGTGAGTAAAGTAATTTGTGTTGCCGGAGAATCCGGTTCAGGAAAAACAACCAGCATGAGAAATTTAGACCCCAAAACAACCTTATATATTGACTGCGATAAAAAGGGACTTTCCTGGAAAGGATGGAGATCACAGTACAATTCAGAAAATCAGAATTACATCAAAACAGACTTTGCCCAGGTTGTTCAGCAGACCTTACAAAAAGTGGATAAAGTCGAGAAATGGAAACATATCAAAGTCGTAGTGATTGATACCATTAATGGCCTTATGGTCTCCGATGAAATGAGAAGGAGCAAAGAAAAAGGCTATGATAAATGGGTAGATCTGGCTGCCTGCGTCTGGGATTTAGTAAATGAAGCATATGAATATCGTGATGATTTGACCATTATATTCACAGCCCATACCCAGACAGATCATGATGAAAATGGCTATATGTTTACCAGAATCAAAACTTCCGGGAAAAAGCTGGACAAGATTGTCTTGGAAAGCAAATTTACAACGGTCCTTCTTAGCAAATGCGTGGATGGGAAATATAAATTTGAGACCCAAGCAAACAACAGTACTGCAAAAACTCCTATGGGAGCATTTGAAGAATTTGAAATTGACAACGATATTGTAACGGTAATCAAAGCATTGGAGGAATTTTAAGTATGAAAAAACCGAATAATTACGAAAACACACAGGCATCAGGAGGATTCACGCCAGTAGAGTTAGGAGGTCATTACCTCACAATTAAAGACGTGGCGGAAATGAAATCAAAAAGCGGAAAAGACATGATTAGGGTATCCTTTGATTTTGCAGCAAATGATAAGCAGCCAGGATATTTTATGGAGTCATTCAAAAATGATATCCGTCCAGATAAAAAATGGCCGAATCAGGCAACACAATATATTTTAACCGAAGACGAAAACGGAAACTGCAGCAAATCCTTTAAAACATTTATTACATGTGTAGAACATTCTAATTCAGGTTTTGTGACTCAGTGGGGAGATAATTTTGGAGCACAGTTTAAAAATAAAGTAGTCGGTGGGGTGTTCGGACCTCAGAAAGACTATTACGAAAACAAAGAAAGAGAAAAAAGAGTTCTTCGTTGGTTTGTGTCTGTGGACAAGGTGAAGGATGCTCAGGTGCCAGATATCCAAGAAACTCAGGCATACAAAAACTACAAGAATGGATATCATCCAAGTGCAACATCAGCAGGAGACGGATTTATGAACATCCCGGATGGAATTGATGAAGAGCTGCCATTTAGCTAAGAGGAACATGTTATGTCAAACGTAACTGATATTACAGGACAAACATTTGGTAGGCTTACAGCTTTATATAGGGTAGGTACAAAAATCTACCCTTCTGGAGGAAGATTGTCGATTTGGCATTGTAAATGTATTTGTGGAAATGAAATCGACGTGAATCTATCTGCTTTAAAATCAGGAAACACTAAAAGTTGCGGATGTTTGCATGTGGAACTCACAAAATCTCTTAATTATAAACACGGTGAATCTCATAGTCGTTTAAATGAAGTATGGAAGCAGATGAAAAAGCGTTGTAAAAACCCAAATGCAAAAGAATATAAATTTTATGGGGCAAAAGGTGTAAGTGTCTGCAAGGAATGGGACGAATCTTTTGAGGTGTTTAAAGAATGGATGATGGAAAATGGATACGATGATAGAGCAGAACGTGGGGCTTGTACTATAGACAGAATCAATCCGTTTGGGAATTATGAACCATCAAATTGCAGGATAGTTAGCATGAATATACAGCTCCAGAACACGAGGAGGAATCAGAGTGCAGATAATGATAGATACGAGAGAAAAACAGCATGCAATTAAGCGAATATTGTCGGAATTTGAAAAGCATGGTATTCAAAGTATCTCTTCGAAATTGTATGTGGGTGACTATATGTCCCTGGACAATCCCTGGCTCATCATTGACCGGAAACAAAATCTCCAAGAGCTGTGCGGAAATGTCTGCCAACAGCATGAGAGATTCAAAAAGGAGTTATTAAGGGCAATAGATGCAGGAATTCAATTAATTATCCTTGTAGAACATGGAAAAGACATTTCTTGTCTGGAAGATGTTTATTTCTGGAAAAATCCAAGAAAGCATGAAGTTCGGTGGAGAGTTGTGAATGGCAAAAGAGAAAAATATGTGGTATCCGATAAAGCAGTTGATGGAGAGCAGCTGTACAAATCTCTTTGTACTATCCGGGATAGATACAATGTGAGATTTGAATTTTGTGAGAAAAAAGAGACAGGGGAAAGGATAGTAGAGCTATTGAGTGGCTGCCATGACTAAAGAGGAACTGAAAAATACATATAGCATGAAAGATGTGATAGGAAAATACGGATTATTTCCAAACAGAGCAGGGTTTGTTTCATGCCCTTTCCATTACGGAGACCATACAGCTTCCTTAAAAATCTACAAAGACAGCTTTTATTGTTTTGGATGCGGAGCATCTGGGGACATTTTTGATTTTGTCATGAGAATGGAACGCTGCGATTTCAAGACAGCTTTCGGGATTTTGGGTGGAACTTATCAGAAACCAACGTTCTCATCAAGGCTCGCAATTTACCAGTCTCAAAAAAAAATGCAGATGAGGGAAAAAGAGAAGCAAAGAGAAGAGGATATAAAATCTCTTAATATTGCGAAAATAAGCCTTCTGCAAGATTTTCTGAATAAATCAGAGCCTCTAAGTAATGTCTGGTGCGATTGCTACAACCTGTTGCAGAAAGAATTATACAGACATTCGATTTTAAACGGACTGGAAAGTAGGTGGTAATGTGGTTCCGTTAAATCAACTAACTAGAGAAACGATTCTGTCAAAAGAAATTCTGACCGAAGTTTTTGACCAGGAAGACGAGTTATACAAAGCGGAATTGTTAGCCTCTCTCGGACTTCGTGCAGCAGAACTGAAAGTAAAGACGGAATTTAAGGATTTAGTGGCTGCTTACAAGAGAGTAGAAAGAGATATGAAAAAACAAACCGTAAGCAATGATATCAGCCTTTTGGATAACTGGACGAATTTTTCCGGACCGTATGACAATATGAAGTGCAAAACCTGGATAGCTTCAGATGATGGAATTTATCAATACAACCCAAACCCTATGGCTCCTGATCTGCTTGCCTGTTACCATCCAATTCTTCCGGTTGAAAGATTTAAGAATCTTGAGACCGGAGAAGAACAAATAAAAATAGCGTTCAAGAGGTCTGGCCGCTGGGAAGAGATTATCGTACCAAAAACACTGATTACGTCGGCCAGTAAAATTGTCGCATTATCCTCCAGGGGCGTGGCCGTTACATCTGAAAACGCAAAGTCATTGGTACGATACCTTTCAGACGTAGAAAACTTAAATGACAACGAAATTAAGGTGCAACATTCAACTTCAAAACTAGGATGGGTAAAGGGAGATTTTATTCCCTACGATACAAATATTGTGTTTGATGGAGACGGAAGGTTTCGAGATTTGTTTGATTCTGTTCAGGAAAGAGGTTCGGAAACAATCTGGCTAAAACATATGACAGAACTAAGAAAGACAGGTCGTGCAGAAGTCAAATTTATGTTGGCTGCGTCTTTCGCAAGTGTATTGGTTGGGCTGCTTGGTGGGCTTCCATTTTTCGTAGACCTGTGGGGCGAGACCGAGGGCGGTAAAACAGTATCGCTCATGGTTGCAACATCAGTCTGGGCAGACCCGGGAGAAAGCAGATATATCGGGGACTTCAAGACAACAGACGTTGCCCTGGAAGCAAAAGCGGATATGTTAAATAATCTTCCTATGATTTTGGATGATACCAGTAAGACTTCTTCTAGAATCCGGGATAACTTTGAGGGCGTTGTATATGATCTCTGCTCTGGAAAAGGAAAGAGCCGTTCAAACAAAGAACTTGGCATAAACCGGGAGAACCGGTGGAGAAATTGCATCATTGTAAACGGGGAACGGCCTTTGAATAGTTATGTGAATCAGGGCGGTGCAATCAACAGGATATTGGAGGTTGAATGCGGAGAAAAAATTTACAAAGACCCTCAGGAGACAGTAGAGATTGTGAAAAAGAACTATGGATTTGCTGGCAAACGCTTTGTTGAAATCGTTAAAAAAATGGACATAGAGGAAATCAAAAAAATTCAAAAAGAATTTCAGAAGCAGTTATTTGATTCAGACAAAATGCAAAAGCAAGCAATGTCATTATCCATTATCTTGACAGCCGATAAAATAGCCACAGAGCAGATTTTTAAGGACGGGCAGTATATTTCTATAGAAGAAGGCAAACAAGTGCTTGTTGACCGTTCTGCGCTGTCTGACAACGAAAGGTGTTATCAATTTATTCTGGACAAAGTAGCTATGAATGGACAGAGATTTGATATTGCCACGAATTGCGAAAAATGGGGTGTTTTTGAGAATGAGTATATCGTTTTTTACAATCAGGCGTTTACTGATTTGTGTAAGTCAGGTGGTTTCTCCAGGAAATCCTTTTTATCTTGGGCAGATAAAGAAGGTCTAATTAAGACCAACAAGGGCGAAGTTACAAAAAATAAGAGAATAGGAGATAAAATACATAGATGTGTGTATTTAAAGCAAGAAACTGAAAATAATCTAAAAACTGATAGTGATGGCTTTATGACGTTAGAAAATAGTGAACAAGAAATGTTACCGTTTTCGTAAATGTTACAGGCGTTACAGTGTTACAGACGATTCCCTATATAGGTATTTTTAATTTTATTTTTTTATTTCTTACATGGATTAGAAATAAAATAAAAAATTTTTTCCTATATAGAAACTAACCGTAACACCGTAACAAACGTAACAAACAGTAAACACCGCATAAATACTAGGTTTTCGTGTTGCAAAAACGTTACTAAAAGTTACGAAACGAGGGAATTAGATGGATATTAAAAAATATTACGAGCTATTCGCAGACTTATGGAGATTATTTAAAAAATACTCCTCTCCAGATCACAGCGAATTATTCTGGAAGTTGTACGCCGAAAATGTAAAAGCACTTGACAGTAAGCATGAGCACTCAGAGTTATTTCGAAATCTGGTGCTGGCAGTAACAAAGGAGTTGGAGAGAATTGAAAAGCAAAGCTAATCAAAAAAAAGAAGAACATATAGTACGTATTTGTTATCTCTGCGGAAAGACCATTGAGGATGAGGACTACGAATATGTCAGAACCAATAGAAAAACAGATATCTGGATACATAGGCGGTGTATACCGAAAGGAAGGAGTGAGCAGAATGCTGCATATCATAGATAACTACTATGCACAGACAAATAATTATGGATACAGCGTTTTAAGAGATACAGGAAAGCAGAACCCTAAAACTGGTGAGCAGACATACATTCCACTGGGGTATGTCGGAACCATAAAAGAAGCGCTGGAATTGGTTAAGAAAGATATTGTACATAACCATATCAAAGAGCACGATTTGGAACTTGCACAGGCTCTTGGATTTATCCGGGAGCAGACGGACAGGATATTGAAAGCTATGGTGGGGATTGATATATGACAGGAAAAAGGGATAGACATTGCAGCATGTGCGCCTACTGGCAGTACAATGAGCGCATTGAACAGAAATATGGCATGGGTTCCGGCATCTGCAAGCGTGATAGCGAAGTTAAGGGATGCGACAGGAAAGCGTGTCTGCTGTATGAGGAAAGGGCAAAAACATGACAAGACAGGAAGCTGAGCAGCTTATACGGGAAAGAGGATTCCGAATCTGGGCAATCCTGGGAGATAGAGAATTCCAGGCTATGGATGAAGGTGGAATTAATCTCTTTGTGGACTGGGGGCAGGATAATTTCCGTCTGGTCTGGATGGTACCAAGGTCCATATTCCAAGTGACGTGTCCGGAGTGCGGGCCATTCTCCTGGGATAAACAGTTTTACAGGATGTACGGGAGATTTAAGAATCTGATTGAAGAGATTGTTTGCAAGATGGATGGAGGGAACAGAGATTGAATAGAAAAGAAGAGCAATGGAGAAACGAGGGCGCTGCTTATGCGCTTCGGGTAGCGAAAGACAAAGGTGTAGATGGTCTGGAAAGAGATTTGAGGTGTCGGGGTGTTTGCGGAATATCCGTTGTGGTCCCGGAAGAGCACCTTAAAAGCATGTATTTAGTACTACTGCACAGATTATCGGACACTATTAGAACGTTGGCTCTATGGACGTTATATGAGGACTACGGATGGAGAGGAAAACGTCTGAAGCAGTATATTGAGCGGATGCTAAAACACACGATGGTCTGTGATAGCTGGGATGCATATGCAAGCCGCTATGTGAAAGTTTCCGACATGATGAAGGAATTGGAAGAAAAATGCGGTGTTGAATCTGCCTGGAAAGAAATGGAAAACAATCTAATAGAGGCAGATAGCAAAAACAGATATATTTCCGTAGACCTGGCAGTAAAAACACTTCTGGATGCAGGATACGAAGAACCGGCTGCATTGATTCTGAAAAAGTGGCAGGACAACAGGGAGGCGTGAGTATGGATAAGAAAGATTTAATCCCCGGGAAAACATACCTTCGCAAGCACAAATCAACTATGCACAGCAGATACGGCAACAAAGAAGCTGAAGCAGAGGGATATATTGAATGTATGCAGGTTACTCCGGCAGGGGCAGTATTTTATCAGAGCGGAAATTTGCTGAAATTGAAGGATGAGGAGATAGAAAGAGAGGTAAGGGAAGATGAAAGATAAATTTACAAAAGCAGATTTGAAAGATGGGATGGTGATCGAGCAATATAATAAATATAAATATCTAGTGATTGGTGATAGAGTGATTGGATTAATTGGTTTTAATCCATTGAGCCAATATAATGATGATTTAACAAATGAGTTAGGTGAAGAATATGGGGTTGAAAAAGTATATGGAGTAAAGAATCGTTGCGTAAATAAACTTGAAAAAATATTCGACAAAAATAATCTTGAACTTATCTGGGAACGTACAGAAACCAAAAGCATGACCACAGAAGAAATGCGGAAGAAGTTGGAAGAGTTGACAGGTGAGAAGATTGAGGTTGAGCCGAGCAGGGAAGAGATGATTGGCAAAATAAAGTTATATTGTACTGGACAATCAGATTGTACAGAGTGCATTTTATTAGGCATGTGTGAAAGATGTAATTATTGGAAATTTGAAGATTCTAAACTTAAACAATGCTACGAGAAGGTGATGTAAGTTGGACGAAAAGAAAGTTAGAGAAGCAATCAAAGCATTAAAAATTACAATTGATATAGGCAAACAAAAGATTGAGTATAACAAAACTTTTGAACCTAAAAATGATAATGAGCCGATAGAGAAAAGTATTGAACATGCAAAAACTGCAATCGAAGCACTGGAAAAGCAGTTGCCAAAGAAAGTAGATGCGAAAGAGAACTTCAGGGATTTCTACGGGCGTTTAATATATTACAAAGGCTTTTGTCCTAATTGTGGATTTGTTGTGGATTCCAGTAAAAACAATCATTGTAACGCTTGTGGACAGAAATTAGATTGGACGGTGGAAGAAGGAACGTACTTGAGAAGATTTTAGAAGAGACAAGCAGTATTTACAGGGTTGTGAGAAATGATGAAGATTTAGAATGGAACAGGGCAGTGGATAAGTGCCAGAATATTATCCATAGTTGCATGGAAGATATCTCAGATATCACAAAACAGGCAAATGATATCCTTGAAAAATTATCTTTCTTTTATGGGCAAAGAGCGGGAAGAGAATTGTGGAATGATAAACCAAGAGAAATACAGGATGAGGACATAGCTTCTTTCAACAGGGATATGGATTTTTTATGGACAATTATAAATGGGCTGAATAGCAAGGAGAAAGATTGGATTCCATGCAGTGAGCGTCTGCCTAATGAAGAGGAACTTGCAAAGGCATATGTCGGTGAAGATGCAGCAGAATTTCTTGTGACAATTGAAGGTGCAACGGTGTCTACAACGTTATATTTTAAAAATGGGAAATGGTTTGATGAGAGGCTACACCATTACAAGGTTGTTGCCTGGAAGCCACTTCCAAAACCATACAGAGCAGCAGACAAACAAGATTGGAAAGAGAATATGCTTAATACCTTTCTGGCAGGGCATTAACTAAATTAAACTTTAGTGGAGGTGCGAAATGAAGAACATAGACATTATAAAAAGCGCAAGTGAGGAAGATTTAATTGAAATTCTCTATGAACAGGATTTTGAATGTGATGAAAGATGCCCAGATTTTGAATGCGGATGTTTTAAAACGTGTGAGCATGACCATGGACGGGATTTTATACGAGACTGGCTTAATGAGGAAAAACAAATTTAGCGGAGGTAGTCAATGGAAGACAGATGCATATGTTGCGGAAAAATAATCCCAGAGGGAAGGCAAGTATGTCCTATATGTCAGGAAGGAGTACAGATGAACAAAGAAGGTTACAAAGACCCTACTGCAGAAATAGCAGTACATAGAGCCAGTCGGATGCCAAGGCATATCTGGAATATCTTTAAAGAACTGAATCTGGCAGCAGGAAAATCCGGTATGGAAGTGACAGAAATCAGAGACAAGGAGACGGGGAAGAGATACAGGAGGTGATTCCGGTGGAACTGACCAAAGATATCTTAGTTCAATACTGCGAAATCAAAGGGGAAATAAGAGACCTGAGAGAAAGGATTGATAGAGATGAGCAGAGACTACAAAGGATAAAAGAAGAAGGGGTAGTGTCAGATACGGTAACCGGTACAAGAAGAGATGGGACCATAGGGGCAATTAAGATTACCGGCTTTCCTACCCCAGAATATGACCAGGTAAGGCTTATGATTAAGAAAAGAATAGCAAAGCTTCACATCATGGAAGATGAGCTTCAGGAAGCAATGAATGCGGTAGATGATTTCATAAATGCAATCCCAAAGAGTGATTTAAGGCAGATGTTCCGGTTCTACTACATAGACGATATGACATGGAGAAGAGTGGCAACAGATATGAATAAAAGGTTTCCGAATCGGAGAATAAGCTATACGGAAGAGAGTTGCAGGAAACGTCATGACAGATTCTTAGAAAAAAATGAAATTATTTAAGAAATGTCCGTTCATGTCCGCTTTAAAAATGTTAGTATATATACTGGGAACAGAAACGAAATGGTCTTCATAATAAGTACTCCTTTTTGTATGGCATGGCAGCAGGGTATCACAGCTCTGTTGCTGTATCAGGCTCAGACGGTAACGCCTATATGGTGCCTTGAAAGGTAAATGCCATAAAAGACCGTCCGTCCTCTTTTCTGGTATAGATACAGGTTTGGAAAGTAGCTCAGTTGGTAGAGCAGGAAACAATTCCAAGTCCCAGGTTCGATTCCTGGCTTTCCAATTTGACTAGAAAGAATTATAAACCAGCTGACTGTGGCAAACGCTTTCAGCACACAAGGCATCTGGCAGCAGTCGGGTGTCTTTTCTTATGCGGAGAAGGTGATGCGGTACGTTGCACCTGGCTTATATCCAGCGATTGTGGGTTCGACTCCTACTCTCCGTATTTTCCAAAACAAACGAAATGAGAGGTGGTGATGTTTGGATGGAGAAGTAAAAGCAACAAATGCAGAACTTGCCTATCAGGATTACCTAAATGGCATGAAATACAAAGAAATAGCCGAGAAATACGGCGTGACCATAAATACAGTAAAGTCCTGGAAAACCAGATACAAATGGTCAAAGGATGGTAAAAAAAGTGTGCACACAAAAACAGGAAAGGTGTGCACACAAAAAGCTAAGTTAGGAAACCAGAATGCAGCAGGACATGGAGCACCTGAAGGAAATAAGAACGCAGAAAAATATGGATTCTTTTCAAAGTATCTCCCGGATGAAACCAGGGAGATTTTTTCTGCCATAGAAGAAGCAGATCCACTAGACCTTCTCTGGCATCAGATACAACTTGCGTATGCTGCCATTATCCGGGCACAGAAGATTGCTTATGTAAAAGACCAGGAAGACAAAACCATTGAAAAGGTGGAAGAGAAAACAGGAAAAATAATGGGAGAAAAATGGGAGGTGCAGCAGGCATGGGATAAACAAAATGAATTCTTAAAAGCCCAGGCCAGAGCCCAGGGAGAACTTCGTTCCCTTATTAAGCAATATGATGAAATGCTGCATAAAAACTGGGATATGGCAACAGAGGAACAAAGAGCAAGAATTGAAAATATAAAGGCTAAGACAGAACAAATAAAAGGTTCCGGACAAGATGAAACAGAAGATAAGGTGATGAAACTGTTCGACTTAATTGGAGGTGCTTTGGATGCTGGATCTGAGTAAAGCATATACTCCAAAGCAGATAGAAATCCTAAGAGCGTGTAGAAATACAGACTGGTTCCTACTCATAAATCATGGGGCAAAACGTTCTGGGAAAACGCAGTTGGATAATGATATTTTCCTGCAAGAGTTGATTCGTGTTAGAAAAACTGCAGATAAACTGGAAATTGACACACCGCAGTACATTCTTGCAGGATATTCCATGGGAAACATTCAGGATAATATTTTAACAGAGCTATCCAATAAATATGGATTTCAGTTTAAATTTGATAAATTCAATAATTTTACTCTGTTTGGAGTAAAGATAGTGCAGACATCACATGGGAATATCAGTGGACTTGGACGCATCCGAGGAATGACAGCTTTTGGTGCTTATATTAACGAGGCCTCTTTAGCAAATCAGGAAGTTTTCGATGAAATCAAGGCAAGATGTTCGGGACCGGGAGCTAGAATCATTACAGACACCAACCCGGATCATCCAGAACATTGGCTTCTGAAAGATTATATCAAATCGGAAGCAGCAGGCATCATGAGTTTTCACTTCTGTTTGGACGATAATACCTTCTTAGATGAGCGCTATAAAAAAAATATCAAAGAATCTACGCCAAAAGGGATGTTTTATGATAGGGGCATTAACGGGGCATGGGTTTCTGGAGAAGGGGTTGTGTATCCTGATTTTGACCAGAACGTCCATGTGATTACACCATTGCAGGCAAAGCAAATTATCTTTGATAGGGTGTTTTGTGGAGTTGACTGGGGATGGGAGCATTGGGGTGCTATTGTGGTGGTTGGCGTTAAAGGCAGCAGTTACTACATTATTGAAGAACATGCTGCACAGCATAAGTATATCAAAGATTGGATAATAGTAGCGAAGGATATCATCAGACGTTATGGTGATGTCCCTTTTTATTGCGATCCAGCAAGACCAGAGCACATTGCAGCGTTTCAGAATGCTGGCATTGATGCTTATGTGGGAAATAACCGTGTACTTTCTGGGATTGAAGCAATTGCCACTCTTATGACGAATAAACAATTCTTTATCGTATATTCCAAGTGCCCAAGGTTTAGGGAAGAAATTTATAAATATATCTGGAAGAAAAATACCGGGGAACCACTAAAAGAAAATGATGATGTTCTCTGTGCAATCCGATATGGTATTTATTCTGATATGACAGTGAATGAGATTGAATTGCCTGGACAGAGCATGGCTGAGCAAGCGGAGAAATTGAAAGGAATGTTTTAAATGTTAGAAGTAAATAAATTTGAACATGGAACAGATGCAGCACATCACACCTCAAAAAGTTTTCAGCAATTGTACGGACCAGAGACAAACCGCTCCTATCGTGCTAATAGTGCAGAGGAAATCTTAAACGATGTGAATAAACTGGCTGCTATGATTCAGAACCATCATGAAGTGCAATGCAAAAGACTTGAGGCATTGGATGATTATATCAAGGCCAGAAACGGTGGTATATACAGAGATACCTCCAGGAGAAATGAAGAAGAAAGAGCGGATCACAGGGCAGCCCATAATTTTGCTAAGGTCATCAATGTATTTGATGTTGGTTACAACACAGGGATTCCTATCAAAAAAGTAAGTGATGATGAAAAAATAAATGAAATTATTACAGAATACGATAAGGAGAATGATATTGAAGCTCTGGACAGTGAGCTGTGGCGGGACATGAAAAAGTATGGAAGAGCTTATGAACTCCAATACAGAAACAAACAGGATAAAGACAGGTCGGTTATCAGTAATGTGTTTGAAACCTTTGTGTGCTATGGTCTGGATGCAGAAAGAACGCCACTTTTTGCAGTCCGCTATCCTAGATACCAGGTAGAAACTCAGGAGTTCACTACCGTTACCGTTTATACAGATAAAGAGGTAATCACCTACAAACCTTGCCAGATGAATGCATTAAAGCTGGAAGAAGAGAGGCGGGAACAACATTACTGGGAAGAGGTGCCGATTACAGAGTATTCACCAGACAGATACCGCATGAGCGGATACGAGGATGTAATCCCCCTCATTGATTTATATGATGCTGCACAATCAGATACTGCTAATTATATGACAGATTTAAATGAAGCAACTATGGTAATTACGGGAAATTTGAATCTGAATAAATACAAAACAGATGATTTAATAAAAATGAAAAAAGCGAATCTAATGCTTTTGACAGAAGGTACAAATCCAGATGGGAGTAAATCACAGACAGATGCAAAATACATCTATAAGCAATATGATGTAACAGGGACGGAGGCTTATAAAGAAAGACTACAAAAGGATATCCATAAGATTTCCTTTGTGCCGGATTTAACGGATGATTCTTTTTCTGGAACCCAGTCAGGGGAGGCTATGAAGTACAAGTTATTTGGATTCCAGCAGATGGCAAAGACAGGACAGCGAGGATTCAAAAAAGGACTTATGCGAAGATACCGGCTGCTTCTGAATATTAAAAACTACGTGAATGAAGCTGATAATGCGAGCCTTGATAATTTAACCATTACATTCACACCAAACCTTCCAAAAGCTGTATTGGAAGAGTTAAAAACACTTGTCGATTCCGGTATGGAAATTAGTCAGGAAACTTTGATGGGACTGGCTTCTTTCATTGACGATGTGAAAGCAGAGATGGAAAAAATCCAGAAAGAGGAAAAAGAAAATGAGCAAGACCCTGTTATGGCTTCTATGTTTGGAAATCAGGTGCAGCAGGATGATGGGGGGGGGCAGAAGTTCAGGGTAAATCATTAAATGGTGCCCAGACACAAAGCCTTATTGCTATTATGTCACAATTTAGTGCCGGCACTCTTTCAGAAGGCCAGGCGGTGAACCTGATATCTACAGCTATTGGCATTGGAAAAGATGAGGCAAGAGCAATATTGGATGGAGAATTATAAATGTCTAGCAAAGAACATAGAAAACATGTGGAATACTGGAAGAAAAGAGAAAAAGCCCAGAGAAAGAAGAATATCAAAGACGATGTAGTGTATCAAAAGCAGATAGAGGAAATCTACCAGAATATGCTGGATGAAATCCAGAAGGAAATTAATGGTTTCTATGTCCGGTATGCGAAAAAAGAAGGAATTACCATTGCAGAGGCTAAGAAACGCGCATCTAAACTGGATATTGAGGAATATGCCAGGAAGGCAAAAAAGTATGTGGCAGAAAAAGATTTCTCAGATAAAGCAAATGAAGAGATGCGCCTTTACAACCTTACCATGAAAGTGAATCGTCTGGAACTGTTAAAGGCTAAGATTGGCCTGGAACTGGTCAGTGGGTTTGATGAACTGGAAAAGCTTCTGGGAGAAAAATTAACAGAAAAGACATTGGAGGAGTTGGAAAGACAGGCTGGAATCCTTGGAAAATCCATACAGGACAATGCTAAAGCGGCACATGCTATTGTAAATGCTTCTTTCCATAATGCAACTTTTTCAGACCGTATCTGGATGTACCAGGACATGCTAAAGGCAGATTTATCGAAACTTTTGCAGCAGAACATCATACAGGGAAAACACCCAAGAGAACTTGCTACACATCTTAGAAAGCGTTTTGGAGTAAGCCAGTACAATGCAGAACGTCTTATGATTACAGAGTCTGCCAGAATACAGACAGAAGCCCAGAAGCAATCCCTGGAAAGGAACGGGTTTGAATATTACGAATATATAGCCTGTGGCAAGAGTGATGTATGTGAAATCTGCAAAAGCCTAGATGGAAAACATTTTAAGGTCAAAGATATGATGATTGGCGAGAATGCTCCTCCTATGCATCCTTTTTGCCATTGTTCTACAGCAGCGTGGGAAGGTAGTGAAGAGTATGATGCATGGTTAAACATTCTGGATAAAGGCAGTACTACATCTGAATGGGAGAAATTCAAAAAGAGTAAGGAAAAAGAAGAAAGCAAACCAAAGTATAAATATAAAGACACTATCATTAACAAGCCTATGATTAGTTCTGCAAAATACCGGAGAAAGTTCTCGGACATTACCGGAGATTCAAAAATAAGTAGAATATTATGGGAAAATGCTCTAGATATGTTAGAACACCGCAATGGAACAAAGTATGAAGATTTAGCCTTCATAGATAGTAAGACGGGAAATGCTGAAATCAATAAGGGCTTCGATAAAGAGAATACAGCTTTACCCAACAAGAGCATGAAGAAGCTATTAGAGAATGCCGGTTTATATTCTGTCATTGCAATTCATAATCATCCAGGAAGCAGTGCACCTAGTCTACCTGATATCATGGCGTGCATAGACAGAAAATATAAATATGGATTGATTGTTTGTCATGATGGGAAAATTTATAAATATTCCGTTGATAAGAAAAAGTTTATTATTCCATTAGCATTTTCCGCGCTTGACCTGTTGTTAAAAGATGGGTATACTAAAGAAGTAAAGAAGCAGTTGGATGATGCAGGAATTAAATTGGAGGTGTTTTGATGGATAAAGAAAAAGAGTATCAGCGGATTTGTGAAAAGCTCGGTTTTATTCCATCGGAATATGAATATGACGGTCCGTTGACAGAGGATGATACATGGGTAAATCCTTTTTCAGTACTAACATCCGAAGAAAGCATATTTTTATACGAAAACGGATACTTAAATAAGCAGTAGATACCACCAGTCATAATAATGGCCGGTGGTATTTTTATACCCATTTTTAAGAAAGGAAAGGTAAAAAGTTATGATTATTACAGGAATGAAACATTTTGAAAGCGTATGTCAGAAGAAATTGGTGGAGTGGTACAATAAAAACAGACCAGAACCGCCAATTGATTTAGGAGATGTATTTATCGTGTGGAGTTGTAAAACATTACAAAACTACAAATGCCTGGCATCTACTACAGTATCTGGTGATGGTATCTATGCAGAATATACATTTAACGGAGATAAGCAGGAACTTTATGAGGATGTTTATAAAAAACTCACGAATACCTGTCACACAGAGGAATGATACAGAAATACATCATAACAAAAGATGCGGATATGCTAGCACCGAAGTGGCTGGAAGACCGTATAAACTATAAAACAGTAAAATTTCTGTATGCCATCTGTGACGGAGCAGAGGTATTGAAAGGGGTGAGGATAAATGACCAGACAGCCAAAATCGGTGATGTGGTTTGCTTTGATGGTAAGCGGTTATCTGTAGAAAGGCGGTGATCCAGTAGTCTCCCACCGGCAGGGAATGACCGGAACAGCAAAGGAGTGATGGAACAATGATTGCGGTAAGTGTCCGCAAAGATAAAATTCAGATATCCGGCCATGCGAATTATGCAGAAGAAGGCAAGGATATTGTGTGTGCAGGAGTGACAGCCCTTACACAAACCTTAGTAAAATCCATAGAAGATTTGACTGAGAACAAAATAGAATGTGATATCTCGCCCGGAAGGGCTGATATAAAGTATAGGAATCTTTCAGAGAAAGCAAAAACTCTGGTGGATTCCTTTTTCATTGGCATTTGCATGATTGCGGATGAGTTTCCGGACAATGTTCGGATTGTCTAGGCATGGAAGACATAAAAAGCTATGGAGAAGTCAGGCGTGGAAACTATAAGCTACGGGAATCAACGCGATAGATTAAAAAATCGGAGGTAAAAGAAAATGAAATTTAAAAAGTTTATGATGCTGCAGTTATTTGCAGAAGATTCTGAAGGTTCAGATGGAGATTCCGGAAATGAAGGTGCCGACGGAAATAATCCTGAAACAAAGGAACAGGAAGATGATGAAGAGGATGATCCAGAGGATGAGAAAAAATATTCGGACAAGGATGTAAACAAAATCATTAACCGGAAATTTGCTGAGTGGGAAAAGAAAAAACAAAAAGAAGACGATGAAGCAAAGAAACTGGCAAAAATGAATGCTCAGGAAAAGGCAGACTATAAAAACAAGCAGCTGGAAGATAAGATTGCAGAACTGGAAAATGAGAAGGCTTTGTCTAACATGAGGGATGAAGCGAGAAAAATGCTGTCTGAAAAGAATATCAATATTTCTGATGAGCTGCTTGCTTTTATGGTATCTAAGGATGCTGGAGAAACAAAAAAAGCGGTAGATTCCTTTGTAGAACTTTTTAATGCGGCAGTAAATGAAGCTGTTAAGTCCAAGGCCAGACAAAGCACACCAAAAGAGGGTGGGGCTTTTTCAGCAGGAACAAAGAATCTTGGCATTGGAGATATGGCAAGAGAAGCAAGGATTATTAAATAGTGGAGGTAAAGAAAATATGAACAAAAATAAAAAATATGGAATGCAGTTATTTGCACAGACAATCAACCCAGACAACGTAACGATGTACGAACAAAAAGATGGTACTATCCCCGAAAAGTACAACAAGTTGATTTTAAAAGAAATCATCCATGGAAGCAAGGTAATGCAGCTTGCAAAATACGAAGAGATGGACGGAAAAGAGAAAGAATTTGAATACTTCGCAAAAGGACCAGGAGCTTACTGGGTAGGTGAGGGTGAGAAAATCCAGACATCTAAACCACAGTGGATGAAAGCTAAGATGGTTGCTAAGAAGCTGGGTGTTATTATCCCATGTTCCAGAGAATTTTTGCATTATAAAATGTCTGATTTCTTTGAGCAGATGAAACCAAAGATTGCAGAAGCTTTCTATCAAAAATTTGATGATGCAGCTATCCGAAATGTAGATAATCCATTTCCTCAGTCTTTGGAAGAATCTGCAGTAGCAGCAGGTAATGTAATTAGCGGAGGTATTAATTACGATAATGTCCTTTCCATGGAAGATGCATTAAACGATGCAGATTACGATGTGAATGCATTTATTTCTACCAAAAAGAATCGCAGCACTCTTCGGAATGTACATAAAATCGAGAATGGAGTAATCGTGGAAAGTCTGTATGACAGGGGTGCTAATACCATTGACGGACTTCCGGTTGTGGATCTGAAAGGTATGGCAAAAGGAAATCTCTATGCAGGAGATTTCGATTATATGTACTATGGAATTCCATTTGGTATGTCTTACAAGCTGGATGAATCTGCACAGTTATCTACACTGAAAAATGAGGATGGTACACCAGTAAACCTGTTTGAACAGGAATTAGTAGCCCTTAGAGTAACCATGGATGTAGGATTTATGATCGTAAAAGATGAAGCCTTTGCGAAATTGGAAAAAGGAGAATCTAAGTTAGAAAAACTTACTGTTCAGTCAGCAGCAGGTACTTCCAAAGGAGATACTAAAATTACGGTGACTCCTTCAAAGACAGAAAACAATACATACAAGTATAAAATTTCTGAAGAGGAAGTGAGTGTTGCATATGGACAAAATGTGAAAACATGGTCTGTGTGGGATGGAACCGCAGATATTACTGCAGAAACAGGAAAAAACATTACTGTAGTGGAGTGTAATGCAGAGTACCAGGCAATGAAAGCTGGAACAGCTGTTGTGACAGCAAGAGCCTAAGAAGGTGTATGTATGCTGAAAAAAATAAAACAGATGCTTGGACTTTCAGGAGATGATAAATCCATGGATGCCCAATTATCTTGGATTCTGAGTGCTACCCAATCTAGATTAAGAGTGCTTCTTGGAGGCATAGACCCAAAGGACGAACTAAACTACATCATAATGGAAGTTTCTATTGCCAGATATAACCGTATTGGTTCAGAAGGGCTTTCTACTCACACAGTAGAGGGAGAAAGCCAAAATTTTCAGGAATCTGATTTTACAGCTTATATGGACGATATACGAGCATATAAAGAAACCCATAATCAGGATGAGGCAAAAGGAGGAATTCTTTGGATATGAGATATGATGCACCAGTTTATTTCCAAGAAATCACTCCTGGCGGATATGACCCGGAAACTGGAGATTACCGTGAAGATACCATACAAGAAACAAAGCGTCTTGCATCTGTTGTAAACACGGGAGAGGAGACACTGAGACTACTATATGGCAGTATTAAGCAGGGAAGCCTTACCATACAACTTCAAAACCATTATAACGCTCCGTTCAGCCGCATACGCATTGGAAAGACTATCTATCAGGTGGATGCTTCCAGAAAACTGAGGGTCAAGCATACGTTTGTGGTATCGGAGGTGCAGAAATGCCAAAAGTAAAGATTGTAGGCGCGGAAAAATTGGAAAAGAAACTGAGGAAAAACGTGGATATGGATGAAGTAAAACATATGGTACGGAAACATGGTTCACAGTTAGAGGCGAATGCAAAGCGGAAGGCTGAGTTTAAAGGACATTATGAATGGAGTAAAGAGAAAGGCGGAGAGGTATTCGTAAAGCCTTCTGGGAATTTGAAAAATAGTATCAGGACAGAAATTCGTAATGGTGGAATGACTGCAGAAGTAGAACCGACAGCGGAATATGCAGCTTACGTTGAACTTGGAACCAGATACATGAAAGCACAGCCATATTTAAAACCGGCTTTTGAGGAGCAGAAGACGAAGTTTCGAAATGACATGAAGAAATTGACGAGGTGATACCATGGACCCACAGCAGGAAATCTTCACAGAATTGTTATTAAGAATCAAAGCATTGGGATATGACGTATTCGACGGAGAACTTCCACCAGAGAATACACCATATCCTTTTGTTTATCTTGGGGATATGCAGCAGACAGACCATAGCACAAAAACAGAGGTTATCGGCAGCACATACCCTTCTATCCATATCTGGCACAGCAGCCCAAAGAAACGGGGAACTATATCGAAGATGCTACAGGAAATCAAAATTATGTGTCGCAGGATAGAAAAAACAAAAAATTACTCGTGGTTCGTAAAGAATGTGAATCAGAGAATTATAACAGACGCTACAACAAAAACTCCACTTCTTCATGGGATTTTGGAAGTAGAGTTTGCTTTTAGTTAGGAGGAAATGAGCATGAATAGATACAAATTACAGTTATTTGCAGAAGCAGTATCTGGAAAGAAAATTGTTTATATGTACAGAATGCTGGCTGATGCAAAAAAAGAAGCAGCTACACATCTGGCTTTTACTACAGAAAACAGCACTTCCATGAGCCGTGATGCAGATACCACAGAAACGAAAGATGGACCAATTCGAACACCAGGAAGTGTAGAAATTGAAATTACTACCACAGCACTTTTAGCAGCAAAAGACACGATGATCCAGAAGCTTCGCGACGCTTTGGTAAAAGAAGGGAAAGTGGAGATTTGGGAAATCAACCTCGCAGAGGCTGGAACTACACAAAATAAATACAAAGCAACCTATTATCAGGGATATGTTACGGAGTTCGAAAAGACATCCGGTGCAGAGGATTATGTAGAATGTTCTCTGACATTTGGAGTTGAAGGAACTGGAGCAGACGGAGAAGTAACACTTACGGTAGAGCAGCAGGAAATGATTGAATTGTATGGATTTAAAGATATCGCAAAAGAAGGAGAATGAAAATTATGATGGAATTAACAATTAACGGACAGGTGTATCAGTTTAATTTTGGAATGGGATTTTTAAGAGAAATGAATAAAAAACTGATTATTCCAGAAGAAGGCATTAAAGGGAAAAGCAAAGAAGTTGGACTGCGGTATGCTGTGGCCGGCATTATGGATGGGGATTTAGAACAGCTGGAAGAAGTGTTGGATACTGCAAATAAAGGTATGAATCCAAGGGTTACAAAGCCACTTTTAGATACCTACATTGAAGAAGAGAGTACCGATATTGATAGTCTGTTTGATGAGGTGCTGGATTTTTTAGAGAAAACAAATGCTACGAAGAACACAGTGAAAAATATCAGAAGGGACATTGCCAAAGCAGAACAGATGGAAGCAGCGAAGAATGCGGAGAAATAGAAGAAGATTTTGAACAGGTATATAGGGAAATGGCAATAAATTGCTTCCGATACCTTGGTTTTCAAAGTCTGGAACAGGTGAATAAGCTCACAATACCGGAATATGAGCTTCTTATGGAAGCTTTGGAATTAAGACAGGTAGATCAAGAGTATTGGACACACTGGCAGGCTTTTTTGAATTACGCTGTAAAAGCAGAGAAAAGAGTAGGCAAGAATAAAACTAGACCGGTATATCAGAAGTTTAGTAAATTCTTTGATTATGAGAGACAAATAGATAGAGTGAAGAATAAAAAGAAATCTCAGGATAGATTTTCTGGGATTGGAAGATTTTTAAAGAAGGGAGGCTGAATCTATGGCAGAGAGTTTTTCTGTAAAGGCAATTCTATCGGCGAAAGATGCAAACTTTTCCAGTACATTTAAAAAGGCTATAAATTCAGCTAACCAGTTAAAAGAGACCATTACCAGTGGCTTTGGATTTGGAATCATGATGGGAGCTGGGCAAAAAGCTTTTTCTGTCATAAGTGGTGGAATTGGTAATATGGTATCCGAAATGGGAAATGCGTCTGCAGCCTGGAAAACTTTCCAAGGAAATATGTCCATGAACGGGAAGCCCCAGGCTGAGATTGCAGATATCCAGAGTTCTTTGCAAAAGTTTGCTGCTGATACTGTTTATTCTGCATCTGATATGGCTTCTACTTTTGCACAGCTTGCCGCTGTAGGGACAAAAAATACAGAAAAATTAGTAAAAGGATTCGGCGGTTTGGCAGCAGCGGCAGAAAACCCACAACAGGCCATGAAAACTCTTTCGCAGCAAGCAACTCAAATGGCGGCAAAACCCAAAGTAGCATGGGAAGATTTTAAATTGATGTTGGAACAAACTCCAGCAGGAATGTCACAAGTAGCAAAAGCAATGGGGAAAACAACACAACAGCTCATTTCAGATATTCAAGCCGGAAAAGTTAAAACAGAAGATTTCTTAGATACAATAGCAGAAGTGGGAACCAGTGACGCCTTCATGAAAATGGCAACACAATACAAGACTGTTGGACAGGCAATGGATGGATTGTCAGAGACGGCAAGTAATAAATTACTCCCTACCTTTGATGTGATATCGGAATACGGAATTAAAGCTGTTGAAAAACTATCTGGTGCTTTTGATAAGATAGATGGAAATGCCCTTGCGGGTAAGGTAAAAACAGGGCTCGAAACGGTTTCTAAATATTGGGATGCTTTTATTACAAATATGTCTGGCGTAGGAACTGCATTTTCAGATGCTTTCTCTGCGGTTGGGGCAGCATTTTCGGAACTTACAGGAGAAATTGGTTCCGATACCAGTATTAAAAGTTTTGGAGATGCTGTACAAGTAGCAGCCGGATACCTAAAAACATTTGCAGGATTCCTGGAAGATAATGCAGATAAAATTGCGTTGGTGTTGCAGCACTTACCGCAATTATTGCTTGCATATAAAGGATTCAAAATCGTGAAAGCGGTTGTTCCATTCGTAAGTGCATTTTCAGGTGCTATTGTAAAGCTTGCTGGAAAAGGAATTGCAAGCTTGGCTGGAAAACTATTTGGTATTGCAGCAGGAACTAAAGCAACTGGATCAGCAAGTAAATCCAGTTCTGGTTCAATTCTAAAATCAGCACAAGCATTTATGATGATGGCAGGAGCGGTTCTTCTTATAAGCAGCGGGTTTGCATTACTTGCTCTTTCTGCGGTAGCAGTAGCGGAATCAGGTGGACTTGCAATTGGTGTTTTAGTGGGAATGGCTGTGGCAGTAGCAGGCGTTGCTGTGGGCATGATGTTTTTGCTTAAATCCATGAAAGGAAGCAAAAGTCTAGTTCAAACAGCCACTGCATTTTTAGTCCTTGGGGCAGCTATCTTAGTTGTGAGTGCAGCATTTGCCGTACTTGCAGCCACATCTATAGCCCTGGCAAATGCGGGACCTCTTGCTATTGGTGTAATGGTAGGTATGGTGGCGGCGATTGCACTTTTGGCAGCTGGAGCAGCTGCTTTAGGACCAGCTTTAACAGCAGGAGCTGTTGGATTTCTCGCATTTGGAGCTGCACTTGTTCTTGTGGGTGTTAGTGCGATTTTAGCTTCGACAGCTATTGTGATTTTATCAACAGCCCTTCCGGCTCTTGTGGAATATGGATTACAAGGGGCGGTTGCTATTGCTGCATTGGGTGTGTCGATGGGCGTGTTTGCAGCTGGTGCGGCAGTAGCCGGTGCAGGGGCATTACTGCTTGGAGCGGGACTTTTAGTAGTAGGTGCAGCTACTTTGGTAGCAGGGGCCGGAGTCTTGGTACTAGCTGCAGGAGCGATAGCCTTAGGGGCCGGTCTGGCAGTAACAGCTGCATCCGTAACTGTATTGGCATCTGCTTTGCCATTAGTATGCTCAGGAGCAATGAGCAGTGTTGTAGCTTTTACTGCGTTATTTGCAGTGACAGTTGCATTAGGTGCATCACTTTTGTTGATAACAGCTTCTTTTGTGGCATTCGGAATTGGAATTGTGGCAGCAACAGTAGGGGTAGCTGCGTTTGGAGTTGCTATGTTAGCGGCAAGTGCAGGAACAGCCGTTATGGCAGCATCTTTAGTAGCTGTGAATTCCAGCATGAAATCCATTGCTAGTAATGCAAAAACAGCAAAAAAATCTATTACAAGCATGAAAGATTCTGTGTCGATTGTAAATGAGGGCTTAGACGCTCTTGGAAACAAGGCGAAATCAGCTGTAGATAAATTAATTAGCACCTTTTCAGGTGCAGCAGGAAAAGCTAAAAATGCAGGGAAAAAAGTTGGAGATGGAATAAACGACGGAGTAAAAAACGGAACAGACAAGTTACCGGACACTATAAAGTTGGCTATGAATCAATTCAACGCAGGACTTTTAGCAGGAGGAACGCTTTCTATAGCAACCTCTAATCAGATCTCTAACTCTGTTTTGTCTGCACTTAAAAAGACAGAATCAGGAGCATATAGTTGTGGATACAACATCGGAGCAGGACTGGCGAATGGCATGGCTGCATCTCTTGGGAGAGTACAAAGCATCGCTGCACAGCTAGCGGCCGCAGCAGAAAAAGCAATACGTGCAAAAGCTAAAATTCACAGCCCGTCTAAAGTCTCTGATAAATTGGGACAGTATTGGGGAGAAGGGTACGTTGAAGGGATGAAAAAAATGTTCGGTGAAGCGAAAAGAACATCCATGAAACTAATTCATATTCCTTCTTCTATCAAAAAACCTGATTTGGCATTAGCGGGAAATATATCTACATCGGATTTAAGTGATGATTGTGTATATGAAAAAAATGCAAACTACACTATTATTGTCCCTGTAGAGATTGACGGAAAAGAGGTTGCGAAGACAACAGCTAAGTACACAGAAGACGAACTTAATAAGCGTGAACGCAGAAATAGAAGAAAACAAGGAAAGGCGTAGGGCAATGTATAAATTTATAGATGTAAATGAGGCTTCGAGCGGCGATGCATTGCCCGCAGAAGCCTTAAATATTAATGGAGAGTATATAGAAAATATGGTACGGGGATATCGAACTTTATCGACGAAAGGAAGAGAAGCCCTGGCATCCGAGTTGGATTATTACGAAATGAAAGCAAGAGATGGTGCGGTTAATAAAAGCAAAAGATATCCGCCGAGAATCATTACCGTAAGATACCAACTACTGGCAAAAAGTGCAGAAGAATACCGAGAATCATATAACATGCTTGGATATATTCTTAGTGCAAACGAAGCAACTTTGATATTTAATGATGAAAAAGATAAGTTTTATATCGGGACAGTGACGGAAATTGGTGAAGTGGAAGAGGGCAGAAATTGTGTGGTTGGAGAGTTTGAAATCTTTTGTGCTGATCCGTTTAAATATTCCGTTACTGAGTATGAAGCGTTTGGAAATCAAAATAGCAATACGATACTGGTTGATTATGGCGGGACTTATAAATCATTCCCTAAACTGTGTGTAGACTTCCATGAAGAGAATGATAATGAAACGTCGTTGTCTGCAAATGGAGAATGTGGATTTGTTGCTTTTTTTAATGAAAACGAGAAAATAATACAACTAGGAAACCCTAATGAACTGGATTCCTCTTATATTCCACCGAGTACAACAACTCTTGTCAACTCAGTTTTTAGCAATCATGATAGTTACGGGGCAACCGCTCAGGCAAAGTGGAAGCAAAATATAGGAGTTACAACAGGCTCAGATGTTGTTCAAACCGGAGTAGCCGGAATGGGAATTTCTTCTTACGATGCTCCGGCGATAAATAGAGACACATACGGAATTCTTTTGGAGAATAAAGCGACAACTAGCGGGGATATTATTTTTTATTATACTGTAAAAGCAAGGGCAACAAACAGAACTGAAAAAACAGCAGACATCTCCATTGCAATCACAGTGAAATTAAAGGAAGCAACAGCAATATTCGGGAGCTCGAATGCATTAAAAGCAAAAATTATGATAGGTGGAGTTTGGCAGGAGGTATATCTAAAAAAAACCGAGGAAATATGGTATGGAAACACAGGTTATACGATAAACGCAACATTCTCAATTGGAAACTTAAGCTCAGAAGCTACTACATTATCTGGGATAAAGTTTAAAGTTGAAAGAACGGATAAACCCGGTGACGAGTCGGGGGTTTTGCCTGAAACAGTATGTTCTGGCATGGTAATAAATGCATATAAGAGCTATGCACCGAGCAGATATTATTTAACCTCTAGAGAATTTGGAACTGGCACATATTGGCATGGTGCATCTGTCACACGAACAATCCAAAACGCAGTTAATTGTAAACTGCTTTATTCTAATGCCTTTGCTATTGGTTCCGGCTGGGATGGAGCTAGCCAGGTGGGTGTATTTCAGGCACTATTAGTTGGCGGGAAACAGATAATTGCAGGTGTTAGCATTGTGAAGGGTGGATATGGAAGTAATGCAACGATATACTTTTTTGTAAAAGGAGCAGTTGCATACAAGACGGATGTAGATGTTGCACACGGGAACTTTTGGTTCAATGATCGCACCGCAACCCTGATAGAGAAGAATGGAGCAGAAATAACATTTACAGTGAACGGAATTTGTAAAAAATTTACGGATCAATCAATTACCGATACTGGAGTTGATTCCATCACCTTTTTATTCGGGCAGCATGCACAGCAACCGGTGCTGACAGATAATGGGCTACATTATGCTAAAGTTATTAAAGATGTAAAGGAAGCAACTATTGATATTAAAAATGTATTTACTCCAAACGATAAAGTGATCGCTGATTGTGAAAGCGGAAATATCTACCGCAATGGAATTTTAGAACAAGGGCTAGGGGCACTTGGAAATGATTGGGAAGATTTTTACCTTAAACAAGGGATTAATCAAATTGGAACGGCATATTCAAGCTTTGTGAAGCAAGGATATGAACCGAAATTTAAAGTGAAATACAGAGAGGTGTTCTTATGATTCTTTACTTTGCAGATAGACAATTGAATATTCTCGGGATGGCGAGCACAAAGCTTAAGAAAGGAATTGAAATTGTTTCAGACCTTAAAGTTGAAGACACCGAAAGCGGAGTAGCTTCTTTTGAAGCTACATTTTCTTATTCAAGAGAAAATAGGCGTAAGGTAGAAGAATGCACAAGAAGTGGAAATTATATTTTACGCAAAAGCGGAAAAGAAAATGAGTTCTACACAATTACAGAAAGTGAATCCGATACAGGAAGCCAGGAGGTGAGTGTATATGCAGAAGATGCAGGGCTAGACCTTTTAAATGAGGTGGTAGGGAACTACGAAGCAGATAAAGCGTATCCAATTGAATATTATATAAATAAATTCGCCTACGACAGCGGATTTGTTGTTGGTAGAAATGAAGTTCCACATTTATCGAGGAAACTTAAATGGGAGGGGGAAGCAACTGTTACAGAAAGGCTTGCAAGCGTAGCAAAGCAATTTGATCACGCTGAGATTTCGTACAGCTTTGAAATCGAAAGATTAAAAGTAACAAGGAAATTGATAAATATACACAAAAAACGTGGCATTGAAACAGATGTACAGCTTAGAAAAGGGAAAGAGGTTGAAAAGATTGTAGTAAAACAATCTATCACAGAACTTGCTACTGCTTTGCTTGTAACAGGGGGAACACCAGAAGATTCAGACGTTCCTATAACTCTAAAAGGGTATAAATACGATGATGGGGACTTTTATGTAGATGGTGACAAAATATGTTCAAGAAAGGCTTTGGAAAAATGGTCAAGGTATGTTTGGGAAGATGAACCGCACCAGATTTTAGGGGATGTTGGGCATATTGTAAAAACATATTCCTACGATACGTTATCGCAGAGTGAATTGTGCAAAAGGTCTGTTACAAAGCTAAAATCTATTTGTGATGTTGATATCAATTATGAAGCGGATATAGTTGAACTTCCGGAAAATGTCCAGATAGGTGACAGAGTAACAATCATTGACGATGATATTGGTTTATATTTAAATACACGCCTTTTAAAACTAGAAACGTCTGATACAGAAAAAACTAAAACAGCTACATTCGGAGAGTACATATTAAAAAATAGTGGAATATCAAGAGAAGTGGAACTTTTGGCCGAAAAATTCAAAGAGCTTTCAGCAAACAAAACATTTTATACATGGATTGCTTATGCGGATGATGAATCGGGCGCCGGCATTTCATTATTTCCAGACGGGAAAATCTACATGGGAATTGCTGAAAATAAAATGTCAGATACTGTGGATTTGAGCGACCCTAAAGTGTTTAAATGGTCAAAGATCAAAGGCGATAAGGGGGAACAAGGGAACCAAGGAGTTGCAGGTGCAGACGGAGAAAACGGAAAGACTTCATACCTCCATATCGCATATGCTGATAGCGTAGATGGATCTGTAGGTTTTTCAACTTCTGATTCTATCAATAAAAGTTATATTGGGCAATATACGGATTTCAACATCAGTGATTCATCTAATTATCAGGATTATGATTGGAGCAGGATTAAAGGAGAAAAAGGGGACCGTGGCGAGCCAGGGTTGCAAGGATTACAAGGAGAAAGGGGCGAACAAGGAATACCAGGAACAAATGGTTTGAATGGTACATCCTCATACTTCCATATTAAATACAGCCCTGTTTTGAATCCATCGCAGAACCAGATGACTGAGACACCTTCAAAATATATAGGAACGTATGTAGACAGCAATCCGAATGACTCGCCGTATCCGAGCGATTATAAATGGACTCAGTTTCAAGGCTCACAAGGAGAAAAAGGCGAGCAAGGAATAGCAGGTATAAATGGAGCGGATGGCAGAACATCATATTTGCACATCGCTTATGCTAATAGTGCGGATGGGTCAGTGGATTTTTCTGTTTTTGACTCGATAAATAAGCAATATATAGGGCAGTATACAGACTTTTACATAAACGATTCACTTAATTACCGGGATTACAAATGGACTAAAATTAAAGGGGATAAAGGGGATCGTGGCGAGCCAGGCGTAGCAGGCGAAAATGGAAGCAGCGGCATTATTATATCTCCAACAGCACCACCAAATCCGGAAGTTGGACAACTTTGGCAGGTTGCAAATGGTGAACCGATTAAAAGTTGGAATGGATCGTCGTGGGAATTATATTATGTTTCTGTGAAAAACCTTAGTGTACAGACTCTAAGTGCAATCACGTCAAACCTTGGAAAAGTAAATTCCGCTGACATTAACAACTTTCTGAACGGTGTAAAAGTCCTTGAAATCAAAGAAAACCTCATGACTTTTTTTGATAAATACGAAAGTCGAACTATTGGCGGTGTCGGACCGATTCAGGAAGTCCGGGATGAGTACGGGGTAGAATTGTGGTCTACACTGTTTTCCCAGCTTGTAAGCGGTATTACTTTCCTTCGGGTTCGCCCAAGCGGAATGAACCTACATGCTACAAATATTACTATTAACGAAAAGAATGACCTGACTAAATACGCAAACATGAACGTCCTGTGGAGTGGAGAACTGATCATGAATGCTTCAGAGCAGGCAGTGCTTACAGAATCTATCCTGAGCCAGCCACACGGAATCATCCTTGTGTTTTCTGCTTTTGATACAGTTAACAATAAACCGGGGGATTGGTGGTGGAATACCCAGTTTATTCCAAAGAAATTCGTAGAGCAACATCCATGGGTCAAATACTGCTTTAATCTGTCTGGTGGAGCGGATGCGGTTGGTTTCGGCAGGAAGATGCTGGCATTTTACGACACGAAAGTAATAGGAGACAATGCAAATCAAGGAGCTTATACAGCAGGCGGAGTGAGATATGAAAATAATAGATTTGTATTGCGATGCATCTACGGTGTATAGGAGGAAGTATGGCACTAAATAAAACGATTGTATCAAAAAACGGTGTGACCTTAACTTATCACAGAATTTCTCTTGTAAATGTGCAGGTTAATCAGCAGATCACGATTCTTGTGGAGTCCTACATAGATACTGATGGTCGAAAAAAAGAAAAGGACTATGCGAAGATAGACCATACGGAAACGTTACAGGGGGAAGATTACGCATTTCCGTATGTCGAATCTGAATACATTTCTTTCAATTACGATGAAAATTCAGAAATGTTTAAAGGGAACATTGTCCAAAAAGCATATCACTGGCTCAAGAAGCAGGAGAAGTTTAAGAATGCAAAAGATGTACTGGAGGTGTAACAGGAATGGTGATTGCAAATTTTACACAAGACGAGAAAACGAAATATGTGGAAGGCTTAGACCAGTACGATTACGGCCAGGTGCTCCGTATCCAGGGATTAAGCCTTCCGACTGCGGTGGAAATTCATTTCGGGCTGGATGAGACAGGAGGTACTACTGTTACCCGAATCGGAACAACGAAAGATGGTGTGACAGATGTAACAATTCCGGATTCTATGCTGGAAAACAATGATACGGATATGAATTACAGCATCTATGTATTCGTGTACCTGACAGACAGCTCCAGCGGAAAGACGACAAGAAGAATTAAAATACAGGTAAAAGCAAGGTCGAAGCCAGAAGCTTTTGACCGCCCGGAGGATGCGGAATTATTCCGGGAAGCAATAAAAGCGGTAAATGAATCCGCAGCACGTTCCGCAGAATCCGAGAAGCAGGCAGAGGGCTGGGCACATGGAAGAGAGGACTTGCCGGAAAGAGCACAGGATAATGCGAAATATTATTCTGATCAGGCAAGAGAAGATTCTGCGAAAACAGATGCAGACAGAAAAGAGGTCAGAAGACTTGTAGAATCGGTATCTGGGATAGATGAACAGGTAGCAAAGGTAGAGAACCTTACGAAACAGGCACAGACATCCGCAACCAACTCGGCTCTGTCGGAACAGGCTGCAAAAGAATCTGAGAACAATGCTGCACAGGCCAGGGTAGGGGCAGAGGTAGCAGAGGACAATGCAGAACTGGCAGCACAGAGGGCAGAACAGGATAAGGCTATCGTAGAGCAGGCAAAGAATAT
>ERZ791901.497-NODE-497-length-27929-cov-2.356282_pt1 | contig 27929 bp, 21 predicted proteins | sample MGYA00510150_ERZ791901 | MGnify/ENA primary metagenome ERZ791901 (study PRJEB30046, sample SAMN00792058) | human gut metagenome | study: EMG produced TPA metagenomics assembly of the A metagenome-wide association study of gut microbiota in type 2...
GTTTTCGAAAATCCTCTTCTTCTTTTTTTACATTCTGGTTAAAGTGTACCTGAGAAGACTCAGAACCTGATGTTTTTATCTGGCTTTCCTGATAAGCGCCTCTGTCTGTTGATTCTTTGGCGGCACTATCCTTCAGATACTTTTTTTGATTATCGTAATCCTTTTTTTCTTCAATGGAATCTCCATATTTGTTAATAATATTTCTTCGTATACCTTGCTTTGATTTACGCTCAAATTCCTCTTGTTCCTGTTGAATATTCTTGGAAAAATTTCGGTTTCTATTTCTCATACCATTTACTCCTGTATTTTTTCTTTATAAAGTTCCAACGCATTCTTTTTAAGGAATAAAATACGCATTGTCTCATTATGGTTTTGTACTTTTTTGAACATCCCAAAATCATACATCTTGAAGTTCTCTTCTGAACCGTAAAAAACGCCATTTAATGTATCAGAACCCATATCACTAAAAAGAATAAATGGTGTCTTGTTTGTCTGTATCGCTGCTGCTTCAGCCGCTTCCATTAAAATAGCTGTTTGTATGTTTTTGAGTTCAATGATCGGACAGTCTCTTTTTGTTACCATTAATTCAGATGAAACTCTGGATATTGTTTGATGTAAAACAGACGCACGTTCTTCCCTATTTAAAACAACTTTATCGAAAGCTTCATTTTGGGATATCTGAATTACAACACTATCGGTATCTTTGGATTGTGTCACTTGCTGCGCTTTCCGGTATTTTAAAATTTCAGAAAATGCTTTTAATGTGCAGCTGAAAACCTTTGCCTGTGAAGTATTAAATTCTGACATGCTTTGGTATAAAAACAAATTATCATCTGATGCATCACCGGTATATTCATATAGAGGATGTTTTTCATATCGGTATTTTCTATCCATGATAGGGCGCTGATTCTGCATAAAAACGACTTCCATCATTGGATCCATGCGTCCTAACTCATCCGGTGTCATTACTTCTCTGGATGTTTGCTGAAAATTTTTATTTGAACCACTTTTGGAACCGCTGCTGGTTCCTCTAGAACGGTTTGTGACAGTCATTTTCCCTAATAATTCAGAAAAATATTTTAAGGTGTTCGGCTCCTGGGTGCCGAGAAAAATATAGGTACTGCAATTACCCATAAGCGTTTTCCAATCATCTTTATACATAGATTCAATTTGAGAAATATCCTGCAAAATAACTGTAGCCGAAATATTGTATTTACGCATAGTAGAAAGCTTACTCGGGAATTCCGGTATCTCCCCGATGTTAGCAAACTCATCCATCAAGCAGCGTACTGGTATTTTAAGCTGTTCTGAACCGCCTTCTGCTTTTTGCTTTTCTCCTTTATAATACAAAGTCTCAAAGAGCTGTGAATAAAGCATGGAGGCAAGGAATGAATAGGTTCTGTCCGCCTGTGGTGTAATAATAAAAAGCGCTGTCTTCCGATCTCCTAATTTATCTAGCTCCATCTGGTCCATTTGTGTCAGATGTTGCACTTGAGGTGTCATAAATGGCTGTAGCCTAGCAATGCAGGAAATGACAATACTTTTTAGCGTTTTTCCAGCACCCTTTTTGAATCCACGATAGTACTGAGATGCTAAAGAATTCTGGTCAATTTTTTCAAATATTTTGTCCAGTTCGGACTGTGTGCTTGGATTATCCTCATCTACTGTAGCCATATTCACCATGTTTACTAATGTAGAAAAATTTTTCTTACTATAATCTTGTTCATAATCCCTTAAATAAAAGATGATTGCAGAATACAGTAATTTTTCTGCGTTCACCCAGAATTCTTCGCCGCCTCCCTCTTTGTTCGATGTATTGTTAATGAAACATTCGACAACCATACGGACGCCCGCATCATCACGAATGTAATCAAACGGATTGTAGCAATTGGAGTGTTCCATATCCGAGATATTAAAAATTTTGATTTTATATCCATGGTCATTTAAAACTTTTCCAAGAGAGTTAATAATTTCTCCAGACGGGTCAGTAATCACAAAGGAAGAGTTCAATGTCAACAGGTTTGGTTTTATGACAAACCGTGATTTACCAGTACCGGCTCCTCCAATAACAGCAATGTTATTATTTCCTATCATAAGTCTTGAATTATTTGGTCTCCTTGCTGTCTGTCCTAAGATCATGTTAGGAGATGGTTCACCTGGTTTTTCTGGCTCCTTTTCGAATTGTGCAAGGAATTCTTTTTTCTGTTTTTCATTCATAAAACCACCGGTTCCGGCAACTTCATCCAGCTTGTAACTATAATTTCGTTCATTATCAGTTTTTAGGACAAAATATGACGCAGCTGCAACAGCTCCAAAACCGGCAATTCCTCCAATGAATGACATGGTATTAAATGGCGGGAAAAAATCCAGATTAGCAAAAGAATTAGCCATAATTCCAAAGGTATCTAAAAAATCAACACCTTGTTCCAGCATAATTCCTCCGGCTTGCGCTCCTACATATCCACCAAAAATACCAGCAACGGTACTCAAATACGTTATCATGCTTTTGGCATTTTCTTTTCGTTGTTCTTCTGTAAGCAATTTTATACCTCCTAAATAAAATTCCTAACGAAACTTAGTTGTCATGTAAAATATGGTTTTTAGAATTTCCACAAAAAAACAGGCCCAAAATCTGAGCCTGCTTTTCGAATATTTATAAATTTTCTCTGTCATCCGGAATCATATTTCCGTTCCTGTCATTCCGGATATCGTCTAACCGGTCTATTCTGCTAAATTCCTGCTGCATTCGTTTTATCTCATCTAAATCATTTTCCATGACGGCCTCAGCATAACGTTCATCTTCATAATCTCTGGTTTCAATCTCATCCTTAAAACCACGGTACTGGCTTCTGGCATCATCATAAATAATCGGAGCATCCGTTTCTCTTAACTCTTTTTCATCATGTACCGATTCCTGATTAATTTTTTCGTATTCCTTAAATTCTTCCATGCCCATCTCACTGTTTAAATAGGAATAGATATAAATTTCTTGTTCCGGATTATCTTGTGCTAATTTTGCTTCGTAGAGAATACGGTTATCTGTCATTTTCTGAATTGCCTGATGTTGTACATCCGAAAGTTTTAATTCACCGGGACCTGCTTGCTGTACAAGAGATGATTTTTGGCTCAAAGAACTGTTCTGGTATTTGAGGAATTGCTCTTTTGAAAGTTCTGCTGGATGATTCATCATAACCAGGTAATCTTGTATCTTCTGGTCTCTTTTGGGATCAGAATAGTCAATAACAGCTTCTGCTCCTCCATGTTCCCGATAAGTCACTTTATCTGCTGTTACAATCATGGTATTTCCATTTTGGTCTGCAATATAGAGAGGAATGTTATTTTCTTTGGAAATAGCATGGCTGGCAATGTTTTTTAAATGTTCCTCCTGTCTGTTAATGTGATTTTTATATATCTCATAAACATCTGGATGGGCTTTTAATATAGCAGCTGACATTTTAATGCTGTCCATGATTTTCTTATCTTTTCTGCTATAAACAACGTTGAATTTGTTTTGTTCCGGCTCTTCTAATGCGACACTGATACCTCTTTCTTTCGCCATGCCTACAAGCATTTCCGCTTCATATAAATCCAAATCTTTTACCTTCCGCATATGTCCTTTTGACATTTCATTCACCAGCTCTTTTGAAGCAAGCCCGCCTTTGTTATGTTCGCATAGATATTCGTTTACTATGCGATTTACCGCAGGGGCATCGTAGTCTGCAAATACAATCATCTTCTTGCCATCCATCGTAGATGATGCTGTTACTACAAACCGGATCCCTTCTTCTCTAAGCTTTTGCGTAAGTTCCTTTTCTAAACCTTTTGAACATTCTATATATTCGCAAGCTCCTCCATTATTAAGATATCTTTGTAAAAACTGTGCATTTTTATCATGATTTAATTGTTCTAAAACAGCGCTGATGACATCCGTAAGTGTTGTTACTGATTTCAAAATAAGATCAGAACCTTTATATAGTAAGCTGATGGTTCTATCAACATCGGACTGTTGCATAATTACATCCTCCCTTTTGCAAATTTTAGTATATGGAGAATATGGTATTTACTTTGAACAAAGAAAAAAGCACTGTCATTGACAATGCTTTTTTTGGATATCACAGGAAACAGTCTACAACTTCCTTGCAGGCTTCTACTACATGCCATTCCTCATCGGTTAATTCATCTTTTTTCATAATCTCTTTGCACCAGGAACATACCATATTCAGTTTTTCCATGTATTCATCATCCAGTGTATCTGCCACATGAGTACCGGAACTATAGGAATCATAAGAAGATTCTTCCTCGCTATAATCATCGGTATCTGCGTCAAAAGGATTAAAGTCCTCCAGGTTGCAAAAAGAAGCAGCTGGTGTGGCAGTCTTCACAGGCGCTGCGGTAGTCGGTTCTTTCTTTGGATTGGTCTTATTGAACATGGCGTTAAATTCAGCTTCAATATCCTTATCAATTTCTATATCCAAATCCTCATCATCCATATCCATAAAAAAAGATTCTTCTGCTTTCTCTTTCTTTGGTATTTCATTTTTTAGTATTTCATTTTGAGGCATTTCCCTTTTCAATTTCTCCATGGTATCCTCTTCTGAAGAGATATTCTGGATAATATCCTGGATGGTTGCTCTTGGTTCTTCTTTATCTGGGATATCAGAGAGAACATCATCATTTTTGGATAAAACATACTGTTCAATTTCTTTGACTGCTTTTTCCTGCTCCTTTTCTGTATGCTTTGCAATCTGACTCGCAGTTTTAACCCCTAATTCCCCGGATTTTACCATTTCTTTTAAAGGTGGGATACCTTTACGAAAAATCCGCTGCCAGAAACGTGCATATGTATCTGATGTCTTAAAAATCTCTGCTGCCTTAGATGCCACATTGTGTTCCTTGATTTCTGCATTATCAGAAAGGATAAGTAGCTGCTCCATGACATTTGCCCGGTGTTCGTTTATTGTTTTAATATCTGTTTCACGAACTTCCAAGTTAGCGGTTTCTATTAAAATGCACTGCATTTCTTTCGACATATCTGAAGCACCAACAACATAACAGGGAATTTGAAACTCTTCCTTTGTTTTTGACGTAATCTCACAAATACTTTTATATCTGCGTTCCCCTGAAATTAAGCGGTACAAGCCATTTTCCATTGGACCAATTACGGATAACGGAGTAACCAGACCCAGTGTTCCGATACTATCCACCAAGTCTCTCAGGTTTCCATTATCCCAGTTATTTAATGGATTAACCTCAATCTGTTCTTTTGTCAAAAAAATAATTTCGTTGTTCATGATTTTTCTCCTTTTCAGTTTTTGGTAATATGGAAGATTTTTTATTTTGGTGGTGAACTACTCAGCAATCGAATTATTCGGCAATTGAATTACCGAGCATCGGGTGATGCTTTTCTGTGAATTACTCATGACTAAAGTCACGAGAGTGCGGCGGGATATCTTCAATGTCGATACAATCGGAAAGACAACCCAATGCATGTGTGGCTTTTCCTTCTGTATTTGACCGACCACACCATATGGTAGTTGATATTACATACCGAAGTCCTGTAATATATAGTGTAACATATCTTGGGCGAAAAAGCAAACATATGTTCGATAGTTACTTTTATTTTCGCATTCATCTTGGCAATTGAATTACCGAGGATTTCAGCTCAGTTTTCCTAATTTTTAACAAATTTTTTTAGTTTTTTTTCAAGAAGTGTAATACGCCTGCGTTCTTGTGTATTTTCGATTGCTGTCAAGCAGGAATCTTCTAAGCTATATAAGAACACTTCCTTCGAGGCTCTGGTGATTGCAGTATAAAGCATTCTTCTTGTCAGCATCATTGGAAATTCTTTTGGAAGAATAATATGCACCCTTGGGAACTCGGAACCTTGGGCTTTATGGGTGGTAATGGCATAGGCAAGTACCATACAGGAAATATCTTCCCTGGTAAGGCAAAGCGTTTTTTCTTCGAATTGTACTAATAAGCCACTCCCTTCCATTCCAAGAATCACTCCCATATCCCCATTAAAATAACCATTTTCATAATTTGTTTCAGTCATAATCACCCGATTTCCTTTGTAGTAATCAGTACCACCAAATGAAGCACAAAAAGGTTGTGATTTTTCCTGAAGTATAGAATTTAGATTTTTTGTTCCCAGTTCATTTTTCTTAATTGTGGTAAGAACCTGGTCGCCTGGCTGAACCAGACAGTTCATTTGCTCTAATACTTCCTTTTCATCCTTACATGAAATAAAATGGAAAGCATGGTCTTCAGTCAGGTTATGTTTTCCACAGTTAACCAGCTGTGCATTTTCTAAAATGCTCCCGCCTTGTCTCTTTACTTCTGTAAGGCGATAAGTTTCAATAACTCCACTGTGGATAAGGTCACCAAGGACATTCCCGTATTCCACACTTTGCAACTGGTCTTCATCTCCCACCAGTAAGATAATGCTGTCGTTTTTCACTGCTTGTAATAATTGAGAAGCCAGTTTTAATCCCATCATAGAGACTTCATCAATGATAATCAGTTCTGCCTGGATAGGGTCATTTATATTTTTTGAAGATATATTTTCTCCATATGGCTGGATATCCAGCAGTTTATGTACAGTTATTGCTTGTTTTTTGCATGCTTTTTTCATTACCTGGGATGCCCGTCCCGTCGTTGCCGCTAATTTTACGGAATGTGTATTTTGAATTAAGCCCCTTATAACAGCAGTTTTTCCACTTCCTGGCGGTCCAGTCAATATCTTAATTCCAGTACTGCCTAGAATTTGGAATGCGCTCCGTTGCCCTTCGGTGTAAGTAATCTGTAGCTTTTCTTCAATCTGTTTTACATCCGGAACCGGTCTTTTCTGCCTGCTGTTCTGAAAACGAATGATTTGTTCAATAAGAAGATCTTCTTCCTTCGCAATGTTTTTATCATAAAGATATATCTTTCCGTCATCCACTTCCTGAACAAATTGCAGCTCCTGTATACAAGCTGTAAGAAGAGATGCTGTCATCTTAGTGTCCGGACAAGGAGAATGCTGCAGTTTCCATTCTACTGCATATTGAAGTACTTCAATCGAAACACAGGTATCTCCTTTTTTAATGTACTGGTCCATAATGTAGCGCACATATGCACATAAACGCATAAAGGAATACGCATGTAGGCGAAAAACCTGTAGTGCGATGGCATCAATTGTATAAATATCAATTTCTGTAATTCTCGTAACAGTATATGGATGATTTAAAAAAGATTGATATGTGATGCCTTTTTTTAACAAGACTTCTACATGGTCACGATCAATTCCATATGTAGTCAGTAATTGAACCAGCTTTTCATTTCCACTTAAACGCCGTAGCTCCTGCATCAATTTTTTCGCCTGTGTTTTGTCCAAGCCGCAGGATACAAAAGTTTCCTTTGATGCATTTGATAGCTTCCCGCATAGTTTTCTACACTTTGCATCGGTAAGCCAGGGTGCCACATAAGTTAGAAGTATCCTGTCTTCATCTTCCGTTCCAGCTGGTATACGGTCTTCCTCTACATGGAAAATACCAGTATCATCAAAAGCCCCAGAAAGAGCAATTGGCATTTTGTAGTCATAATATCCAACAATTCCATGGCATGTGATAATTCCATCTTCTGCATGTTCACAATATTCTAGAGGCTGAACTGTAAAAATTGTAAAAGTGCCTTTCCTGGAAATTGTCTGTTGATACAACCCATACATTTCTTGTCCTCCTTCTTGCCTATCATATGATATCGTGAGATTTCTTTGATTTTTGGGCATGAAAATATCCCTCATAAAAAATGGTCTAATTTTTAATATTTTTCGAAAAAATCTCAAAATATTTCATATTAAAAAAAGAACAAACCTAGAAAAGAAAGGATTTGAAAGGATTTTTAATTATGGATACTTTATTTATGGATTATGAAAATTCTCTGATTGGAGCAAACAAAGACATTGGAATTTACAACTTTTATGGTGCAGAAGCTGGCGGAGCAAATCAGCAACGTGCTGTAACCTGTATCCGGTATGTTTTAGAAAATGTATTGCAGTGGACAGTAGAAGAATCTATTCAGAAATTCGACAACTACATGATTACCTTGATGAAACTAGAACGTGTCGTAGATTTTATCCGCTATCCAGACGAAGTAAGGGACCGGGACCCACGTTATATTCTATCGCTTATCTATCCAGAACGGGTTCATCTGAATTTGGAAACTATGGTGCTGGAGATTTATAAAGATGTTCTTGCGCATGAAGCGCAGTTCCCCAGGGAATACTTCGCAGGCGCCAATGGATTTTATCGTTATTGCATCTGCTTACAGTATTTAATCATGCATTATCATCCAATCACATCTTTGGAAGAGCTATATGGTTTTATTACATCCCCGGAAGGAAAACGGTTTTTGATGGAATACAGATTAAAAGTTCCAGCAGAACAACTGGAAATCAACCCGTTGGACTGTCTATATGAATTAACAAAAGACAATAAAATGAGTACCTTGTATTATTGTTTTTATTCCTTCCAAGAACAACTGAAAAAATACTCTTAAGAGACAGCAAACTGCCACTTCTGTGCATTTGAAAGTGGCAGTTTTTGACTAACGCATATATTGAATTTTTCTGGCTTTTAATTTTTTGATAGTTTCTAAATCAACATGGAAAGTGGCAATTTTAGGTATCATAGGTTCTAAATATTTATTAAAGTGAAATTCTATGGTGAGCGGAATTAGCCCATCTTCACGCCACCTCATGACAGAAGTAGCCTGCTGACTTTTTTCTTTTGTATCCAGCACCAAATAATATGGTTCAATTTTGTTTGGTAATTGTTCTATACCTCTCCCAAAGAAAGAACCATCTTTATATTGTCCTTTGATACGAACTACTGTGTTATCAAAAATCTCTTTCACTTCCCGGTTCATAAACAACACATCAAACTGCTGTCCACGTCCAAGAAGGTGCGCTATTTGCATCTGATTTCCTTTTTTACTCAGTTTCTCTTCTATTCCTGATAGAAAGCCCATAATATAATGTGTTCCATTCTCAAGATTTTCGATTGGCGTACACCCATACATGGCATCATCCTTATAATCAGAAAGCGGATTTTCAGATATCAAAGCGGTAAGCGCTACAATCTCGTGTTCACGATTCCACTTTTTATCACACACAGTAAAAGGATCTTTGAATATCTGCTGGATAGCATACTGGAATGCTTTCCGGTCTTTCACTTTTATATCCTGTAATAATCCATACCGTTCCAATAACTCTTCCCGACTATTTGTAAAACAATCAAATGCACCAGCGTATAAAAGAGATTCTGCAAACTTTTTAGGAAGAATCTTGAATTTTTGCATATCCGCTGTACGGAAAAAGAAATCTTCCAGGGATGAGAATTCGCCTTTTCCTAGCATATTTTTTCTGCAGTCTACGACCTCATCTGCAATCTGGCTGTTACCGATTCCCTTAATTCCACAAAACCCAAAACGGATGGCTCCATGTTCAATCGTAAATTCATAATATGACCGGTTAATATCTGGCGGCAGAATGGTAACCTGGTCTTTCCGGCAATCCTCAATCACTGGTAAAAATTCACCATCCATGTTATTGAACATTGCACAATAAAATTCTGCTGGATAATGATATTTTAAATACGCAGTCTGATACGAAACAATTGCATATGCTGCTGCATGGGATTTATTAAAGCAGTATTTTGCAAATTCCATGATATCATCAAACAGGGCGTCAGCTTCTGCCTCTGGAATTCCATTTTTCACACATCCAAGGATACCGCGTGATTCATCTCCGTATAAAAAAGCCTTACGCTCTATTTTTAATTTTTCTTCTTTCTTTTTTGACATTGCCCTTCGAACTAAGTCTGCCTGTCCCAAGCTATAGCCGGCGAGAATCTGAAAAATTTTCATGACTTGCTCTTGATAAATTATGGAACCGTATGTTGGCTCCAAGAGTGGTTTTAATTGCTCAATTTTAATGTTCATTGGAATTTCTTTATTTTTTACCGCAATTACATGATCCATATACTGCATAGGACCTGGACGGTACATAGCCACCAGAAGGATCAAATCTTCAATGGAGTCCGGCTTAAAACGTCTGAGCATACTCTTCATTCCAGAGGACTCGAACTGAAATACAGAATTTGTATGTCCCGTTGCAAAAATATGCTGGAAAACCTCTGGTTCAAATGGAATATCATTGGTATCAATCAGGATGCCATGATGTTTTTCAATTAATTGGAGGCATTCAGAAATACAATCCTGGGTATTTAAACCCAGCAAATCCATTTTAAGCAGCCCTTTTTCTTCTATTTGAATCATATCGCATTGTGCCGCCCATACGCCTTTGTCTTCTCTCCATGCAAGAGGAACGTATTCATTGATATTTCCATTGTCGGCAATAACAACCCCGCCGGCATGTACGCCAGTCCCAGATAGCTTTCCTTCGATTAACTTTGCATGCTCCCAGATGATGCATTTTTCATAATCTGTTCCAAACTGTTTCGAAAAAAGTTCTTCATTCTTTTTCAAGGTCTGCCCAGGTTCCTCTGGAATCAGTTTGCTTGCCTTTAAGGTGTGTTCATACATATAGTTGCGTTCCAGTTCTTCGTGGTTTGCTTCCCTTTGAAACAACTCTGAAGCCCTGTCTCTTCCAGCCATCAGGATTGCATTTTTAGCTCCATAAGTCGTTTTTGTTGCAATAGAACTGATAGCATGTTCCCCATATTTCCACTTCAAATATTTGATGATATAGGGACGTAATGCACGTTTTACGTCTGTATCAATATCTGGCATAGTAACACGCTCTGGATTTAAGTAACGGTCAAACAGCAATCCATAGCGGATTGGGTCTACATTTGTAATCCCGAGCAGATAGCATACTAAAGAGCCTGCCGCACTTCCTCTTCCCGGGGAACGTATTTTACCTGCGTAGAAACCATGATCTTCTATCCACTGTTCTACTTTGTCGAAATTACGTGGCATATGCTCCAATTCTCTTTTGGGGACAACACTTAATATGCGAATCATACGGCAATAATCCTGTACTACCATATGATAATCAACAAACCCCATCTGTTTTATCGTTTTCATTTCATGTACATATCGTTCCTGGTGTTCCTGTGTCCATTCCCCTTTCTTTTTCATATCATCTATACCAATTGCTGCCAGTTCTTCGATTGTTTTATCACTCTTGCATTTGGGATAATGGCTTTCCTTCTTTATTTCAACATGGCACTCATTTAAGATAGACGTATTATGAATAGCTTCCTCTACTGCATCCAGGGGAAGAATACGTAACAACGTTTCCCGCATTTCTTCCTCTGATTTTACATATAATTCCTTGTCTGCATCCGAAATTTCCTGATGGCATTCAAAATAATTATACCGTAAAATCTGCCGGATTTTTTCATCTCCCTTAGAAGCCATATGTGCATCATTTGCTGCAATTAAAGGTATCTGAAGTTCTCTTGCAATATGATAAAGCCTCTCCATGACATATCGTTCCTCTGGCATCCCATGATATTGCATTTCCATATAAAAGTAAGGGAATATATTCTTGAATTCTTTCGCTTTTTCAAAAGCCTGTTGGTATAATTCCTCCTCTGTAGGAATCACAATATCTGTGATTTCCTGTATTAAGGATTGATATTTCAAGGCTTTATTTTTTAATTTATCGGATATTTTTTTTGCTTCTTTCCGAAGGGCAGCTGCTTCTTTTAACTGTACATCGATCTTTGCAATCTGTGATTCTGCCAGTTCATATTTCTGCATCAATTTGGGGTCATCCATTGCTTTTTTTAAAAAACCTGCTTTTGTATATGAAGTAAAATCTTTCTTCTCCCGCTTCAGTGTTTTTTCTTCTTCTACATATAACAGATACTTCTGGTTTGCCTGCTCCCAGTTTGCATATGCCGGCTTTAATAATTCTGCTTTTTTCTGTTTTTTTTCTATTTCCCGTTCCATGCGTTGGCCAGACAGCAGGATTTTTCCGAGCGGACCGTTTACACAGGCGGAAGTTACTATGATATGTTCATTATGTACAAGGTATTTAGAAATAGTTTGAGCTGTCATCTTCGGATAGACGAGCTTTCTTATTTTCTGCTGGTTTTCATTTGCATCCCGCAGGGCAAAAGAAATGGCTTTATATCCTTCTAAATCCCTGGCTACAAGAAGTAAATGGGAACGATCTTCCAGATATGCTTCTAATCCAGGAATTGCATTGATTCCATGTTCTTTCCCAGCCTCCATAAAATCGTCTAACCCAAGCATGGTTCCATGGTCTGTTAAAGTAACATTAGGAATGCCTAATTCTTTTGCTTTTAAGACAAGTTCCAATGGGCTTTGCCCAGAATCGTGGAGTGAAAAGGTACTGTGTGCGTGTAATATTCCATCCATAAGCGTTCTCCTTTCAACCCATTTTAGTAAAACTGGTATTTTCTTTGATTTTTGCGCATGAAAAAAGGGCATATGCCCTTTTTTATAGCCCAAGCTGGTTATATGTGATATCATAATTGGGTTTACTGCCATTTACAGTAATATTGGGGTTTTCATTCCCCTGCTGTGCTAAGATATCCAGCATTTTTGAATTGCCCTGCAAATCTAAATTTGTTGCAATTGATGCTTTGGATAAAAATCCCGTATACTTTTTCGGATTACCATTCACAATAAGAATTCCCTTTAATTTTGCACATCCCTGGAAGCAGCCACTGACGTCTCGAACATTTGCTGGTATAGTAGATGCCTCTACTAAGGAAGTATTGTTCTGAAAGGTATTAGACATACTTTCAACAGATTCTGGAATAGCCGGCGCCTTTTTCATGTTAATGCAGTTTTTAAATGCATCATCTATGACTTTCACTTGTGGAGGAAGATCTGCTTTATTTAACATGCTACATCCAGAGTACATTTGTATTGCAGTCATAACTCCTGTAGCGTGTGACACATCTGTACCTTCTTTTAATTCTGCGCAACTTGCAAAACAGGAATCTAAATTCTTCACAGACGAAGGAATCGATGGTGGCTTTACCATTGCAATGCAATTCTCAAAACAATGTGACATATTTAAAAGATTTTTACAGTGCTCTAAATCTGGCGCAATTTTTAAAGCGCTGCATCCAGAAAACGTACCTTCTAAACTTTCCACAGACGCAGGGATATTCTCAACATATTCCAGTTCATGTAACTCCCGAAAATATCCATCCATGTAAATGGGTTTGACAGTATCTTCGAATGTAATGGATGTAATCGGATTTTTATCAATGCCATCAAATGATAACCATGGATAATCGTTATTATTATACGATAAAATATCACCAGTTCCTGTAAAAGCTAATTCACCATTACTATAAACAGTTGCTTTCACATCTTTCAAATTTGGCTTCCCGCATTCAATTTCTGCAACGACATGGCGTTTGTTTTTTAGTTCGACTGTACATTCCCATTTTTCTTTTTTTAAAGTTACTTCTGTTGTTGCACCAACTTTATTTGGTTTATCTTTCGATATGGTTACACCTTCCTCAGACATCCTGGTTCTTTTCCCATTCTCGTGCAAATAATACAAGTCAAAATCTGATATCTTAATAATAGAAGACTTTTCATATTCTTTTTCATTTTCTGCTTCTATACCAACAATAGGAGAACGTCCTACAATCATGTCACGGATTGCCGGAAGTCCTTTTCCGATGATAAAAAATATAATTGCAAAGCACCCTACAATGAGCAGCGGTTTTTTAAACGGCAGCAGTACTTCTTTTAAGAACTTCATTATCCTTCTTACTGCCCGGGTATACCGGGCAGCATTCTCCTTTCCTATTTAAACTTCACCATAATTGCTATGTTTTCACGTATCTCTTTTACGATGTCATGGTATACAAATCGGCAGTAAACCTTGCCTCTGCCAGCACAGAAAGAGAGGTCATAAGCAAGATCGTTTAATTCCTGCATCTGCTTGGTATAGTTCCGTTTTGTCTCTTTTTCTATTTCTACCATATGGAACTGTTCATCAATCCAGATTTTGCATCCGCCTAATGAAAAAGTTAAAAGTTTCCGGTTGTTTTTCTCACCATTCAATACAGTAAACCCGCCTTTGGTAAGTTCACTAACAATATCCGGGCCATTCAAAGTTTCTAATTCCTTTTTTAACACACCATGCTCACGAAGCAAGGAATCATATTGCTCCTGGATTCCTAAAAGCTGTTTACGGTATCGAGTTTCCGTATCTTGATTTTTCACTTCCAGATCTTCAATGTGCTGCTTTAAAATATCCATTTGTTCCGCGTCTGCTTCATGAATTGGCATGTTAGAAAGTTCTTCCTTTAATTCATCACAGGATTTTTGTAGCCTTGCACACTCCTCTTTTCCAATCTGAATCTGCTGCATAGCCTGGTTCGCTTCTGATGCCTTACTAATTAACTCTTCCTGCATCAGTTCTACCTGGTGTCGCATTTGCTCTAGTTCTTCTTTTGCCTGTTTTAATTCTTCGGAATCAGTAGTAAAGGAATTCATTCCAGAATCCTGCTTCATCTGTACAATCATCTCTTCCGTTTCCTTCAAGTCAGCAAGTTTTTCGTCTATAGCCTGTCTCTCCATAGCATTCTGCTTTTTTTGCATATCAAGCTTCAGTTCATTCTCAGCAAGTTCCTGTTTGGTTATTTTCAGCCGTTCTTCATAATCTGCCATGGTTGCAGACTTTTCCTGATATTCCTTCCATGATTTATCAATCTCTACCTGTTTTCTGGAAACTTCCTGCTCAAGGATAGAAAGCGTATTTTCCCATCCTTCTAATTCCTTCTGTTTCTCTGAAAAATCTGATTCCAAATCTTTTACCTTTTTCTCCCGATCATCCAGCCTTTCCTGCTGCTGTTCCTGTCGTTTCTTTGCTTTCTTATACTGCTCCCAGTTTTTTTTCAAAGAGTCCTCTTTCCCTTTGATCTCCAGACGCTGTGATTTCATAGCTTCTTTTTCTTTCTGCAGCGTATCTCTATCATGTTTCAGGAATTGTTTCTGCTCTGCAAGCATCTGCTCCCGGTAATCCAGCTGATCTTTCCTCATATTGAATGTTCGATTCATACTTTCATAAAGTTCGGAAATATGTTTCATTTCTTTTTCACTGATGCCGCTCTCCTGCTGCTGTTCTGGAACAAGTCCTTTCGCTGATATTAAAGTATTAGAAGTTACTGGTTTCGAAACTGGATTTTCAACAGGAGACACTTCTTCTGAAACAGTCTGTATTGCAATAGAATCCTGATTGTTTATATCAGAAAATTCATTCTCTTCTTCTACGGCAACATGAGGCTCTTGCTGATTTTCTTCCTTTCCTTCGGCTGATTCTTTTACAGTATCGCTTTTTGAAACAGAAATGTCTTCTGAAGGAAATTCATCTGCTTTCGCAAGGGGAGCTGTGTTCTCTGTTTCCAGAATATCTACAGACTCAGCATCTTTTTTATCGAAAATTTCCGCTTTTTTAACAACAGCTACCTCTTTCACAGGTACATCCACTTTTATTGCTTCCTCAACAACATCGGACTCTTTTGACAGGTCTGCTTCCAAACCAAAATCTGATTCCTGTAACTCCAATTGCGGTTCTTCTTTATCAGATATTACAGCCTCTGACACTGGAGATGGGTCCATCGTTTCTTCTTTGATGTCTGCTTCTCCAGAATCCGAATTTTTTTTTTGAAAAAATCCTAATTTTTTCTTCTTATTTTTCTCTGTCTCTTCTTCTGCCAAACGTCTTTTTTTCTCTTCATTTATACTGGCAACATATTCCTGCTCCAATTGAGAGGTAACCATATTGACAAAATAATTTGTTTTATCTACAATCATCTGTTTCGCTGCCTCATCTGATACAGAAGGAAATGGGACGCTTAAATTAAAGATGATTTTTCCATCATAAGAAGTTCCAAAGATTCCGTAAAAATTTTTGCTAATCTCCTGGGCTAATGCGATATTATCCTCATTTTTGGTATCTGTTCGGATTGTTTCAGAGCGAATCTGCATCAGATCCTTATCTGAAAAAATACGGAAGAAAATTTTAGTAGACCCGATATTAAAATAAAAATCCAGATGCTCTTTCTGAGCCGGCCATCCAAAATCGGATAGCAAATCAGACTCTTTTAATTTTGCATACAACTCCTGGTAACACGTAATTTTGACTTTATCTTGCATGGTTTATTTCTCCTTTCGATTTCTAAATTCTAATTGTTCCAAATCTACCTGATAAAGAAGGGATAATTTCCACTTTGTCTTTTCATCCACTGGTGTTTCTCCTGTTTCCCAGCGGCTTACCGTTGATTTACTGACCTGTAATATTTTTCCGACTTGGCTTTGTGATAATCCGGCATTTACCCTTGCCGCCTTTAAAATCATACAAATCCTCCTTTCGCACTCTTATAATATGGGAGATTTTCCCAGACGAAAAAAAAGCCCCATAAAGGGACTTTTCTTCTAAAAGCAAAACTGAAATTGTCCATTTTTCTCTTCTGAGAGCGATGCAAGATAATTGGTGTGTTCACTAACCTTCATTATTGCTGGGTTCTTTTTTTCTGTGTGTTTATGCAATAATCCATCTTGTTTCAACTGATAAATCAACATATCAAACAGTTCGTTCAGAATATCACGTTCCTCGCCTTGCGGAATTGCGCAGGCTCTCTGGTCTTCAAACTCAAAAATAAATGCATCTGCATGCGCAATCAAGTAGTCGCTTTCATAGCCAAGAGTATCCTTCACATAGCATGCAAAGGCTCTTGCAAACATTTCTGTGTTGCTGCTCCAGTAACCATATGCATCTTTTTTGAAACTGGTATCAAACATCATTGAACCACGATAAAAATCTGTTTTTCCATTATTGGAATCTGTTTTCATCGCTTGAAACAATTTCCGGAGGACTTCCGGAAGTTTATTCCATTCCTTGCTTGCGGATGCGAAAAAGCTGTCTTCGATGCCATAGAAAATTGCCAGCTGATGATCCAGGGCATGACACCACTCATGTGCGGTACATCCAGCTCCATGCATTTTTGTCAGATTGATAACCTTACGGAGATATTCATAATGGGCTGAGTGGCTGCTAACGCCTCTTGCACCAAATGCAAGTGCAAGCTGTCCTGAAAACGCAATGTCCTTTTCATCCATATCCAGTGCCATTGCTAAATCCATCAGAGCTTCATAACAGTAGTTCATGCTTGCCTGACGCTCTTTTTGCGTCAGCCAATTCCCAAATTCAACACCACGGAACTGAAATTCATCCTGCCATATCTCGGCGTTGATATTCCTTCCATACCGGACATCCGGTGCAGTGCGGTTAATTTCTTCCAGCTGCGGAAGTAAGAACGAACCTTTCCGTTTTCCCTGTTTTTTCTTTGCATTTCCATTCGGAAAATTCTGCCGGATCATTTTATATCTCATATTGTTCAAGGAAAATTGTGTTAACGAAATCCCATATGCGGTATGGATAAATGCCTCCCGGTCTTGAAAATATGCATTGCACTCCTTATAGAACGCAGGAAAATCACTTTCCTTTGTTACTGCAATGGCATGTTTTTTTATCACATTTGCCATTTTTACATACTGCTTCTGGGCATCATCCTTGCTTTCTCCTGCACGGAAACATGGATTTTTATAGATGCATTTACGGATTTCTCTTTGCCAGAAAACAATAAAGCGGTCTGCCCCTTCTTCAACCAGTTGCTTTGCATTCGGAAGCGGCCACACCATATCTCGGTTCACGTAATGGTCACGCTCTTCTGGTGTTAAAGTTTCCAAATCCTCTACCTGAAGACCGTTTACTTTCCATAAATCTTTACGTGCGCCTCCGATCTTTTCACCAAAATCAGTAATGATATTTGCCATGATAGTTCCTCCTCTTGTTTTAATTGTTCATCCGTAATATGAAAATTTTCTCATAAAAAAATGCAGGCATAAAAGCCCGCACTTTTTTAACAAGATGTTAATGAATAATCGCCTCGAATACAGAAGCTGCCATATCACAGTAAAAGTTTTCTCCATCTGGAGACACCCAGGAGCCGTCCTGCAAATATTCACCTTTTCCTGTAACCCATTTTTCTCCATCATATTTCATATGACGAATCTGATAAGAGCATTCAAAAAGCTGACGTTGCGTTACTAATAGGCAATAAAAAGCCTCTAATCCTTTGTCAAACAATGTATTTAGATACATGATAATATTTTCCAGCATACACTGTCTGCCCATAGCTGCTTCATCTTCGTAGTCTTCTTCCAAAGGATACGCTGGTTTACACAAGGAATTAAAAGCTACAATATAGCCTCCTTGTGCAACAGTCAAAGCAAGTTTTTGAAGTTCTGTTTTGTATTTCTCGAATTCTGTTTTCATATCAACCACCCGGATTAAAAATTTCCCTTCCTTGATTGTAATTGACATCTTTGCATCCATATTTGTTTTGTTATTACAAAAACGTTTAGCAGCAGTCTCCCATTCTTTTAAATTAAAACCATCCTGCATTGATTTATTCCTCCCATTTTTCTTAAATCTAAAAGAATATGGAAGAACAAATCAAAAATGATTTTGTATACAATCGAACAAAGTTTCGTAACAGGTTATGATTTTCTAAGCTAAAAAGATACTAAGTGGAAAGTCACTAAAATTTTTGTAGCAATCTTCTTTCTAACAGAATTTACATCTTCTCTAACTTTTTGCTTTCTGTATTAATATGATAAGAACCAAAGCTTATATATCCCCTTGTAAAATCCATGCAAATAACATAACCATCCGTCATTGAACTAACACCAATCCAATTTACAAAAGTATGCTCTTCACAGCATTGAAGTCATCTGGTGAATAACTCATCTCTTGCATCATACCCCAAGTTATTGGATTTCTAAAGTATTTCATAACCATTCTGCTTGTATTTTCAGTTTTTAATTCCTTTTACCTTTTAATAACAAATCACTTCATCTTCAATACGTCTAATAACTTCATTTGGAATAGAATTCAGAGAAAGTTTGTATACTGTATTTAATCTCGGATTAAAAATACCAATATACTTAATTTCTTTAAAAATTTCCTGTCCGGAATGCTGCCCCATAATCCAATACATCAATAACTGTAATGTATGTTTATTTGTCGGTTTAGCCTTGCTTACTTTAAAATCCCATAAAGTATCTACTGTCAAATAGTCACCGTCTCCTGTATTTACAACATTTGTATATCCATGAGGTTCAAATGTAAAACCATCTTTAATAATAGGTCCATAAAGTTTCCAAAACTCTAAACTTCTTTCAATCATAATCCTAATATTATCAATTGTTTTTTTATCTGGATTTGTCTCTTCGGGACCTTTTGCATACATTGCATTCATTGTATTCCTGTACCACACATCAAACGTAACCAACTTGCATGCATTTACAATGGATTTTTCATCTAATTTCTTAATATGCTTTAAATATTTTTCCGCATTAGCACGTGCGATTTCCGCACCTCTAATAGAAATTGAAAAAGCTTCTTTCTTGTCCCCTGTCATCAGAAAGCGTGTCATGTAATCAACTACCATACCAGTAATGGAAGGTGCCACGTTCTCACTTTCGTACAATTCTTCATTTTTTTTCATTTCAATGACTTCCATAGAAGAAGGTTTGATATACCCACCTCTAGGTTGTTTAATTTCATTGATTCTCTGTGTAACTGAACTCATATAATCTATTCCTTTCCATATGTTTGATATAAGGAATATGGCATTTGAAATTTTGTAAAGAAAACGAATGCACCAAAAAAGACACCCTTATAGGATGTCTTTCTCACAACACGTTTTTTTAAACGAAAGGATTGAGCCAGGAATCACATAACCTAAGTCGATGGAAATGGATTCTTCTTCTGGTTCTGCTTTCACTGCACCCATAATTTCCAATGTCATCTTCTTTTCCTGCTTCGATAAGTCTGTGCAGGGTATTTTCCAAGGCAGCAGCAATATCGTCACTGTTCTTTGCAATAATCAAATGATAGGTGACATACATGTTATCCGTTGTCGAATAGGAAGCAAAGGTCTCATCTGTTGTCATAAGTTCCCCAAGCACGAACAGGTCCATGGATATATCATTTGTCTTCATGAAAAATTCCTGAAAGAAATTCTTGATATCTTTGGTTGTGATATACAGGGTTCCTGTATTAGTCTTCTCTATTAAATCTGCAAGTCGCTTTAGATGCTCCCTCAATGCATCCAGCACGTTCTCTTTGAAAGAGCCATAAAGGGAAGTAAACAGCGTAACCAGATTTTCAATCGCCTCTGATGAATGATGGAATAAAATCATGTGATTTGCTTCATTCCAGTCTTCCCGAATAGTGTCCACATCACTTTCATCTTCTATATCCATCCGATACCTTTCTACATTTTGCATCATAGTATCAAAAGCATCCCAATCATCATCTTGATTCTGCATATATAAGTCATCTGCAGTTCCATCTACGATTTCCTCATATTCCACAGTCTCTTTGGGAATATTATGATCTTTGATGCAGGATATGGCAGCTAATGAGCAGTGATGATAATACGGATTTTCGTAGGCAATTAGCAGTTCTTCCAGAATACCTTTCTCCTCTGGATACTTCTCAATCAGTTCATGAACCAATCCTCTCATTTTCTTTGTGTTAACCATGTTGATTTCCTCCTGTTTTGTTAGTTTGAGGAAATATGGGAGAAAATAAGGGAATACATACAAAAAGAGACTTCACTGGGAAATCTCTTCTGCCTAATTTTCGTTATATTCCTGTTCCTGCTGTTTTGCTGCTTCTTTTCTCTTATTGACATGGTGTAGCCTGCTGGATTTGCAATAGTCACAACTTCCATGGTTCCTGCAAGTGCAGTCTACGGCTTTGGCGCCTGTGTATGGCTTCCGTTTTTCTTTTCCGTACCTGATGGCTTTGTCCAATGACATGCAAACTTCCCCTCTCTTCCTGTTATCATACTGCACATTTCGTAAGATACAACTTTTCCTTTCTGCTTCTGCTCTTCCAAATCCTGCAATGCTTCTTCTTCGGAAAGGAATCTGCATGGGCAGATGTGTCCTTTTGTAAGATTAACAAAACTATAGGTTCTGTCATTTTTGTTTTGTAGAATGGAAACGTATACGATGTCTTCTGGTCTAATAACCTTGTATATCTGCATAGTGTACTCCTTTCGGTACTTCGTTTTTCTCATCATAGCAAAATGACAATCGAATCTGATTTTTGAGCATATAAATCTTCTTTTTTCAGGTAAAATGCAAAATACGCATTTTTAGCAAAATTTTTGAGATTTTTTCTCATATAATCACTGCAAAATTGTTATTTCCTATTCTTCGTCTTTGAATCAGTAATCTTACATACACTGAAATAAGCAGCTTCTTAAAAACAAACAAATGAGTTCGTTTTTATTGATACCAAATGAAAGTACCTTCATTTATTCTTTATACGGAAGATGAGAAATGTTATCTATTTTTTCTTTCACAAGATGCGCATTATTAACGGTATTGCTAGAAAATAATTGCCACCCGATTCCTCTTATGTAAAAGATAATTTCAAATGGAATTGTGCCATCCTGAAATGGATAGTTATTTTTGTATCGTTTTCTTGCCACTTCAATAGCTTCTTCTTTCGTTTTAAAAGTGTCTCCGCTATGCACGTGATAATTACATCTTTTCTTGATTTCGATTCCTCTGTATGTGCCAAAACCCAATTCAGAAATTTCTACTACATCTGTATCTTCAAAATACGGAAAATTCCCAATTAGAATAACATTAGAACTATTAACCTTATACCATTTCATATTTAATTCCTCCCTCGTTCTTTTTTTCATTATAGTAAAGTTTTTATTTTCTCTGTATTTTGTGCATGAAAAAGAAGGTAAAAAACAAAAACAAATACAGAAAATATGTTCGATTTTTTCCAAAAAAGTGTTGCAATTTAGAAAAAATATGTTATAATGAATTTCAGATGAAGGAAGTGCCTGTCCGATATCTACATTATTTTTGTGTGTGGATTTCGTGCAGGCTTTTTTAATAAATATACAGAAAGGAAATGAATGTGATGAAAGCAGAAATGATGATGACAAACACAAATTTAAATGCCACATCTACAAGCAACTATAGTTGGTTGTTTAGTTTTTCATACTCAAATTTAGGGTATGTTCCAGATGGTGGAAATAAGTTTGTGTGTAGAATTTCTTAGATTTCTTGTATTTTCTCACATTTTCTTTATATTCGCCGTCTGTTGGGATTCCGATAGGCGGCTTTTTCTTTGGAAGCATAGCTCAGTTGGTAGAGCAGCTGGCTGTTAACCAGCGTGTCGCAGGTTCGAACCCTGCTGTTTCCGTTCTCCGTTCTTTGTACCAGGCACACAGGGAATGGAAAATTTTCCGCAGGTAGCGTAGCGGCGAGCGCAGCTGACTGTAAATCAGCCACACCAGAAACATCGTGAGTTCGAGTCTCACCCTGCGGACTTCGCCTTTTGGCGTTTGGGATGGTAGCTTAAGCGGTCTGAGCGGCGGACTGAAAATCTGCAGGATGAAGGTTCGACACCTTCTCATCCCACTGGCATACAGGAAACAGGCACTTCCTTTGTGTCATATACCGAGAATAGTTATCGGAGCGGCCGGGCAAATTTGCTAAAGCCGCACCTGCATATATGGTGTTAACGGATAGCATACCTGCCTTCCACGCAGGCGGTACGGGTTCGAGTCCCGCTATATGCTTTTTGCTTCTGTAGTTCAATGGCAGAACTCCGGCCTTGTAACCCGGAAATTACGGTTCGAGTCCGTACAGAAGCTTCTAGGAGAATGATGTAATGGCAGCATAGTGGTCTCCAAAACCGTCAATAAAGGTTCGAATCCTTTTTCTCCTGCTCTGCACCAGTGGCGGAACTGGCATACGCACAAGGTTTAAGCCCTTGCGTCCATTGAGATTGAGGGTTCAAATCCCTCCTGGTGTATTTTTGCTGTATGAATTTGCTGTGGAGCAAAGCCCGGCTGCTACCCGGTGCGTTCTGAAAGGAATCTGGTTCGACTCCAGCGTACAGCGTTCTGCCGCCGTAAGCCTAATTGAGCAAGGCAGTAGTCTTGAAAACTACCAGTAGCTGATTTTTCGGTGTCTCGGTTCGAATCCGAGCGGCGGCGTCTGGACACTTAACGGTGTCCTTTTTTTTCAATAGAAAAACTCCCCAAAATGGAGAGTTTTCCTGTTAATCATCAATATATAGTCATTCCCTTTAACAGGTGGTCCACATCGCCGCTGTTATTCCTGGGTTGTATCTGCTGCGGACACTTCTCCTTTCCCTCAGAGATGTTTAATCCGCAGCCGTAGAGCAGTGGACTTGTGGAGCATCCACTGGTACCTATGTTTTCCAGGATAACGGCTCTGCCAAATGCCCGAAGGCATCTGACAGCGGCTAATCAATCGGTTTTGTAACGTCCCCAGCTACAGGAGCTGTTTCGATTACAAGCCTCGCCCAAGTGAGCAACGCTCATTTGGACGGTGGTTATTGACACTTAGCCTCCATTCTCTGTAATCATTATATCGTACTTCTACAACGTATGGTATGTAAATCTAATTTTTTAACACAAAGAGACTCCACGAGGGAATCTCTCTTTCTGATTATGAATTTTCAATGCACGCTTTAACAGAATCATATAAGGATTTTTTCTTTTCCACCGGAAGTTTTTGATATCCGGGAATCTGATTGCAGCATTCCAAAGTTTTTAAGCGAATATAGTCACCTATTAATATTGATTTTTTCTGCTCTTTGGTTGATGCAAAGTCCGAAATGCTGATAATAGAATCACTACCCAAGATAACCGATTCTTTTTCAGGCATAGTTTCTTTTTTATCTTCATACCCGCAAACTCCCCAGTCATTATAATGGTATAAGATTTCCCCTAAACTGTTTGCCTCTGCTTCTGTATTGTCAGAGTAAAGTAAGTATACAGTTCGATTCTCTATGGCAAACCTATAAACTGCTTCTTCCAAATCGAGTGGGGTCATTCCTGTATCAGTATAACCATATTTCTCCAAAGATATCATTCTCTGTTTTTCTTTCAATTTATAAGCCAGGAATATCTGTTTTTTGTGTTCCAAATCACAATCCGGTGCTGAATGTGGTAAGTATTCCCGGAATTCTTCTTCCAACAAACAGATATTTTGCTTAAATTCATCTGCAGCACCTTCTTTTAAACATCCTCTAGAATCCAGAACAGCAAATGCATCATACAGCTGATATTCTTCATCCATTTTACAGGCATAGGCGCCCTCATATTGACGATGTATGATGAGTTCTCTTAAATCTTCCACTTTCCAAAAAGAATTTTTCAAAACAAGATAAATTTCCCGGTTGTTAAATACAAACTGAAATGCAGCTTCTACTAAAGAAATCTCTGCAAGCGTAACAGGATTTGTTTCTTCATTTTGAAACCATCTCTGTCCCTTCTTCGTCTCTTTAATCCCCAGCCTATATGCCAGAAAAATCATTTTCTGATGTTTTATTGAGCAATGGCTCGTGACTGCCCGTGTTAGTTCCTGAAATTCATCCTCTAGCTGTTTTTGGTTATCCAGAAATCTTTCTTTGTAATTTTCCGGCAGTGTAAGGCGATGAAGTTTGTACAGTTCCTCCATTTTGTTTTTTCAGAAAAAATATGGTAAAACTCATGCATAAAAAATCAAAGAATACATGAATCTGTTATGATAAAAGAAAAGAACAGGGAGGAGTTTCGATGAAAGGATATGTACTTAGGAAAGGACAGGAATATATCGTAGTTGAGCCAACTGGAAAGATTACAAAATCAACAAAGAACAGAACGGTATTTCCTGATGTGCAGGAAGCAACGTCACTTCTGTTAAGAGCAACGGCAAAAACCAAAGGTTTTGTCGTGCAGGCTTATGATTCAAAAGATTTCGCTGAGCGCAAGGAGGTTTCTGACATTCAAGATATCGTTAAAAGAAAAACATATTCAGAAGATGTTCGAAAACTAATATATCATCAGTGCAAGGGAAGATGTAAGATTTGCGGAAAACCAGTAGATTATGAAGATATGACACTTGATCACATCATCCCATTAGCTTCTGGAGGCAGGGAGGACGTGTCGAATCTGCAATGTACTCATATGGAATGCAACCAGGCAAAAGGGCGCTTATCCAGCGATCAGTTTCTGGAAATGATTACAAACATCTTCCTGTACCAGATGCATATACGCCATCGGAAAGACCGCAGCTGGCGAAAAATCCTAAAACAATTCCTGCGTTTTACAAAAAAATAACGTTAACGAAAGAAACCACCGCAAATGCGATGGTTTTCTCTCAGTCGTAAAAAGAATCTTTTTTCAGTTGTTCCATCTCAGTCGCACATAGCCCTACCAGTCCGGCGCTGTCATCGGAACCAGTGCGTTTATAATGTGCTTTTTCATGCTGTGGATACATGAATTCTAACATTAAGTAATTTGCAGCATCTGTTAGATATTCTGTGTTTCCGGTATCCTGGTATTTCTTGATGCAATTTTCCATGGAAGCTAAAGCGTTACAGTTTCCATTGATATAGTTTTTTCTAGCCGGTCCATACTTGAAAAAACTTTGAACCATACTGGCTTTCCTGATTTCATCAAATTTTTTGCTGTACTCACTTTTTAAGATTTCTTCTACATTAGACATGAATTTTTCCTCCTGGTATTTGATTGATGCAAGTAATATGGAAATTTTACCAGAAAGAAAAAGAGACACCATAAAGGCATCCCTAATTCCAGTTAAAATGTAATGGATTTCAGCATTCATCATAAGAGACAATATCTCCAACGATCAAAGACTAGAAAGTGTGATGTTTTTGTTTAGTTTTTGAATTTTTTCCATCGGAAAGGCGGTATAATATTCTTTATACAAATCACCTTCCTCGTCTTTGTACACAGCTTCTACATAAAGACTGCCATTTGAGTTTTCCTGAATATCCGACATTGTATTTGCACCAATGGAGGTTACCGGAGAAAATCGAGAAAGTCGCTTGCATTCCTCTCGTATACACTGCAGCAACTGCTTTTTTAATTCTTCTGTTTTCCCATCAAACTCAAAAAGTACTTTCTGGTTTTCTAATTCTCGCATTGTTTCTTTTTCAATTATCCATTTTTTCATATATTTTTCCTCCTGTTATCTGATTGATACAATTAATATGAAAATTTTTTCAAAAGGAAAAGAGACACCTCAAGGGTATCTCCAATTCCATTTAAAACGTAATGGATTTCAGCAGTTTTTTATCAACATTTGTTACCGTTAAATGCTGCTCTAGCGTAAGAGACAAAACTTCTACCGGGTTGATTTCTGGGTCTTCTTCTTCACCTGTGTAGATATAAAATTCCTCGATAGCTTCTATCTTTTTAGAGTTGAACTTTGATAAATCAGTGGAATAATCTTTATCCAGATGATCAACCTCTGCATGCAGGATTGTCGGATCATCCTTATCTACATTTCCTACATAGTCCATAAAATCAAAAGAATACGTTTTACCCTTACACTTAAAACTATACCCGCCCGGCGAAATATAGTGCTTGTTAGAATCAATTTTCCGGTCAAATTTAATATCCATGACCATCCTGGTGATTTCACCGATATGGTCATGAAATGGGTCATAGGGTTTGCAAATCTTTTTCCATGCAACAATTTCTACGATAACATCTTCATAATTATCCCACACCCATACACCTTCTCTTCGAAAAGCAAAAGCACCACACATAGGTTTATTGTCATAACAGCTAAGATAAGTGACCTGTACTCGTTCTTCCTCTTTCGGAAATTTACCACTGCTTACTGGTATCCATTTACTCATAGTTACTTCCTCCTGTTTTATAAATATCATCTATAATATGGAAAATTCAGGAAGAAGAAATTGTTCATCACAAAATACGAATAATTTGTTCGTACAAAAGGAAATAACGATCTAACAGTTTCCGGTTATCATGATAATGCCCAAAGAACCATGCCGAAAAATCAACCATATCCGTCAAAGACAAAAAATACTTCGTTAATTCATCTGGCTGGAATAATCCTGCACTAAATAGGGAGACAATATTCTGCGGTCCGCAGTGTGTAATGATATAGTCTACCTTATTCTGATGTTTTTTCAGATTCTCTATATTCCGGTGCAGAAAGATTATATCCGTATAACTTTCCAGGCCGGTGTCCCGTAACTGCAATATCCAAAATGCACTCCTCCTTACCTCTTCATCTTACCAAATTGATATTTCCTTTTGATTTTTAGGCAGAAAAAAGAGACACCGCAATGGCATCTCTCTATCCTCGTCAAATATTTTCTCTTGCTACTTGAAGCATCAACTCTTTTGCGTTCTTGAATGTAATTTCTCCTTCATGCAGTACGCTGTCAATTTCATCGGAAGTGTCATAATCCTGCATATCCTTTACTCTGAAAACATCGATCCATGGGCTGTGAATACTTCCATCCATACTCATACGTCCAGTAGGTACTTGTAATTCTACCATTACGGTATCTTTTCCTTTACGGTAAAATAGATGTGCAGCTTGCTCATAGTTTATTACGCTATCAGGATTAAGCAAACAAGCAGCAACAAAATGGTTATAATCTTTTTCGCTTGCAATACCTGTGTGCCATTTCATGTAGTACTCTTCATCCAACGCAGTTTCGCTGTCCTGCGAAGATTCATTGCCTTCAAATACCTCCTTTACTTCCGACATATTATCCCTGTAATCCTTTTGAAACGAAAGGAATAACGCCTGGAGTTCCTTTGTGGTAATATAACAACAATCTGTTTCATGATTTTCCAAGACTTTCTGGAAAGATGCTTCCATATTCCGGTTTGATTTCTTAATGTTTGTTTTACATACAAAAGATGCTAAAAACGGAATGTCCGATTTTAATCCAGTTAAAGTCAAAAGCAGTTCCGACTTAAAATAGTTTTCTTCCAAGAACAGAACCTGTTTCT
>ERZ791901.519-NODE-519-length-26837-cov-4.464080_pt1 | contig 26837 bp, 16 predicted proteins | sample MGYA00510150_ERZ791901 | MGnify/ENA primary metagenome ERZ791901 (study PRJEB30046, sample SAMN00792058) | human gut metagenome | study: EMG produced TPA metagenomics assembly of the A metagenome-wide association study of gut microbiota in type 2...
GATCTGCTGCCGATAGATGCCAGAAACTGGTATATACCGGCCGGGCTGTTGTAAAATTATCAATAAGTATTTTAAGGAATAACCTTTGCTGATTTTGAATGTGAGATTCAATGCAGTAAGGGTTATTTTATATTTAGGTGAAAGTAAACTGTTTTTATTGCCGGGGAAATAAATATGTTTGAAGTTAAGACGAACTGCCTTTTGTCTTTGCCTTAGGTGTAGTATAATGAAAACATCTTTTAAAGAAAATGAGGCAGAAAATGCAATACAAGGAAATAAAACAGGGATACTTTCTTGCGCGGCCTAATCGGTTTATCGCTCATGTCGAGCTGGACGGGCAGGTAGAGGTTTGCCACGTAAAGAATACCGGGCGCTGCCGCGAGCTTTTGACGCCGAGAGCGGTGGTTTACGTGGAGTGTCATCATGACCCCAGGCGTAAGACAAAATATTCGTTGATCGCTGTCAGAAAGGGCAGCATGCTGGTCAATATGGATTCGCAGGCGCCGAATAAGGTTGTGGCCGAATGGCTGGCGTCAGGCGAACTGCTGCCAGGTCTTACGCTGCTGAAGCCTGAATGCAGGTATGGTGCTTCGCGCTTTGATTTTTATGCAGAAACGCAGCAGCAGCGAATGTTTATTGAGGTGAAAGGCGTGACGCTGGAGGAAAATGGCGTGGCAATGTTTCCCGACGCGCCGACAGAGCGCGGCATTAAGCATTTAGATGAGCTGGCGCAGGCGGTGCGGGATGGTTATGCCGCCACGGTGATTTTTGTGATCCAGATGCGCGGAGTGACCAGTTTTACACCGAATCGCCGCACACATGCGGCTTTTGCCGAAGCGCTGCAGCGGGCACAGCAGGCTGGCGTACAAGTGCTGGCTTATGATTGTGACGTAACGTCGGATGGCCTTAGTTTGGGAAAGCAGATTCCCTGCTGTTTTTAAATTGGGATATATGCTATAATAAAAAATCCTAGCGCTGTGCCTGCTTCAAGAGCTGGGGGCAGCATAGGGGCAGTACAGCTGAAAAAGAACGGAGCAGATTATGAGAGCTTATACGAAATTTTATATTACGCCGAAGGGCGAGAGAGCCGCCCGCAGCGGCCATCCATGGATCTATGCTGAGGAAATAACCAATATTGAGGGCGAGTACCGGAATGGTGATCTGGTCGATGTGGTAACAAACAAGGGCAAATATCTGGGCACCGGGTTTGTCAACGACCATTCCAAGATCAGGGTGCGCCTGATTTCGACCAATACCAATGATAAATTTGATGCTGATTTCTGGGAACGGCGGTTGCGTTATGCGATCGATTATCGTCGTACTGTAATGCCAGGAGCCGATTTTAAATGCTGCCGCCTGATTTTTGGTGAGGCCGATCATTTTCCAGGTCTGACAGTAGACCGGTTCAATGACATTTTGGTTGCACAGACTTTATCACTGGGGATAGAAGTGCGGAAAGAGTTGATTTTTAACCTGTTGTACAAGATTTTACGTGAGCAGGGTGAGGAAATCAGGGGCTTGTATGAACGCAACGATGTGAAGATCCGCCTGCTGGAAGGTATGGAAGAAAATAAGGGCTGGTTTACGCTGGCCGAGGCCCCGGAACCGGGCGAGCCTTTGACAGCGATCGTTGAAAACGGAATCAGGTATAATGTAGATGTGGAGAACGGTCAGAAAACAGGCTTCTTCTTAGATCAGAAGTATAATCGTCAGGCTATTGCTAAGATCGCCCGTGGTAAGCATGTACTGGACTGTTTTACACATACCGGCGCTTTTGCTCTTAATGCTGCAGCAGGAGGCGCTGCTGCTGTAACAGCTGTAGATATTTCGGCCGAGGCAGTGCAGATGACGGACGCCAACGCCTCTAAAAGCGGCTTGGATAAAGTTGTTAAAGGCTTGAAGGCCAATGTTTTTGATCTGCTGTCAGAGCTGGTCAATAATAAGTCCCGGGAATATGATTTTATTATTTTAGACCCGCCGGCGTTTACAAAGTCGGGCAGTACGGTCAAAAATGCCATCCGCGGCTATAAAGAGATCAATTTAAAGGCTATGAAGCTGCTGCCGCGCGGCGGTTATCTGGCGACTTGTTCCTGCTCGCATTTTATGAAGGAAGAGCTGTTTGTGCAGATGCTGCATGATGCGGCTGCAGACGCCAATGTACAGTTGCGGCAGATCGAGGCGCGCCAGCAGTCGCCTGACCATCCGATTTTATGGAATGTCCCGGAGACGTATTATTTGAAATTTTATATTTTCCAGGTAGTTTAAGTTGTGATTTGGAGGCAAGATAATGCAGCTGCAGCAGTTATTGGAAGCTATGATCGCTTATATGGGCGGCGACGCCCGGCGGATCCAGCACTTTATTAAGGTGTATGCCCTGGCGCAGTTGATCGGACGTCAGGAGCAGCTGGACGAAAGGACGCAGTTTATTTTAGAAGCTGCGGCGCTGACTCACGATATCGGTATCAAAAATGGCGAGGCGAAGTTCGGCGCCGGTAAATGCAGCGGTAAAACGCAGGAGCTGGAGGGACCGCCGGCAGCGGCAGAACTGCTGGCAAAGTTAGGTTTTGCTCCTGACGTCTGCGAGCGGGTATGCTATTTGATTGGGCATCATCATACTTATACCAATATCGATGGTATGGATTATCAGATTTTAGTGGAAGCTGATTTTTTGGTGAATTTTTATGAAGATGGCATGAGTAAGGAGGCTATCCAGACTGCCTGCGGGCGAATTTTTAAAACGGCGTCTGGTATCAGGCTGTGCCGCCAGATGTTTGGAATTTGAATGATGTATAAAAAGCACTTGCCGTAATGAAGCAGGCAAGTGCTTTTTCTGTTGTAAATAATCGTGGGAGCCTGCGCCTGCAGGAGCCGAAAATGGAACAGACCCTTATGACAGCGGCTTATGCCGACTGACTGTAAGGGTCTGTTCACTATGTTAAGGAGAGGGGAACGCTTATTTAACTGCCGTCAGATATTTGTCAATGGCGGCTGCGGCTCCGCGTCCCTCGGCAATGGCCCAGACTACCAGGCTTTGGCCGCGGCGGGCGTCGCCAGCCGCAAAAATACCGGGGATCGAGGTCATATAATCATTATCATTGGCCGCAATAGTATTGGCCTCTGATCTGGCAAATTTAAATTCGTCAAATAACTGTGTTTCAGTGCCTATAAAACCCATTGCCAGAAGCACCAGCTGAGCTGAGACTATTTGTTCTGTTCCGGCGATCTCGACAGGAATTAAACGCCCGGCTTCCTTCTGCCAGTCAATCTGGCAGAGCCGCAGCTTATCGACTTTCCCATTTTTGCCGATAAATTCCTTGCTCATGATACAGTAGTCTCGCGGGTCCTGGTGGTACAGCTCGAAGGCTTCTTCCTGCCCGTAATCAGTTTTGAAAACACGGGGCATTTCCGGCCAGGGGTTATCTGCAGTACGGGAGTGGGGCAGGCAGGGCATGATCTCGATCTGTTTTACGCTTCTGCAGCCCTGACGAATGGCTGTCGCTACACAGTCGGTGCCGGTATCGCCGCCGCCGATGACGATAACGTCTTTCCCCTTGGCGGAAACAGCTTTTTTATCCTGCAGGCTGCTGTCTAAAAAGCTTTTAGTGACGCTGTGCAGATAATCCTTGGCAAAGTGGATGCCCTGCAGCTCGCGGCCGGGGATGGTCAGATCACGCGGTACGGTACTGCCGGTACAAAGGGCGATCGCATCGAACTGTTTCAGCAGTGTTTCCGAAGAAATTTTGTGGCCGATCTCACTGTTCTGTTCAAAGGTGACCCCGGCCTCTTCCATAAGCTTGATACGTCGTTCTACCAGATGCTTGTCCAGCTTCATATTGGGTATACCATACATCAAAAGCCCCCCGGCGCGGTCGGCACGTTCATAGACGGTGACGCTGTGGCCTGCCTTGTTAAGCTGGTCAGCACAGGCCAGGCCGGCCGGGCCGCTGCCGATAACGGCAACTTTTTGTCCGCTGCGGTGAGCCGGCTTGTTGGGTTTGACATAGCCTTCTGCAAATGCTGTTTCAATGATATATTGTTCAAGATTGCGGATACTGACTGCACTGCCTGCCAGGCTGGCACTGCAGGCTCCTTCACAGGGAGCCGGACAGACGTGCGAGGTGAATTCCGGGAAATTATTAGTTTTATTCAGGCGCGCATAGGCGAAATGATCCAGCCCCTGATAAACAAAGTCGTTAAATTCCGGCATCAGATTATGCAGCGGACAGCCTGATAAGGCTTTGCCCAACATTACGCCGCTGTGGCAGAAGGGAATACCGCAGTCCATGCAGCGCGCAGCCTGTTTTTGCAGTTCTTCTTTGTGAGGCAGACTGCTGGTTTTGATTTCTTCCCAGTCTTTGATGCGCTCCTGAGGCGGGCGCAGCGCAAGTTCCTGCCGTTTGTAATCCATAAATCCGGTCGGTTTACCCATTATGCCTGCACCTCCTCAAATACTTTGATCGTCGCTTCCTGCTCGCTCATACCGCTTTGCAGGTATTGGGCGACTTTTTCGGTAACGCGCTTATAATCTTTGGGAATGACCTTGACAAATTTTTTGACGTAACTGTCCCAGTCTGCCAGAATCCGGAGGGCAATACTGCTGCCGGTATATTCTGCGTGTTTCAGGATCATTTTCTGCAGCTGCATGGTATCATTGATTTCCTTCAACTGTTCCAGCAGTACGATTTCTTTGTTACAGTAGCCCGAAAAGGTACCGTCTTCATCTAAAACATAGGCAATACCGCCGCTCATGCCGGCAGCAAAGTTCCGTCCGGTCTTACCCAGAATAACGACGGTGCCGCCGGTCATATATTCGCAGCCGTGGTCGCCGACACCTTCGATAACGGCATTGACGCCGCTGTTGCGAATGCAGAAACGTTCACCGGCAATACCGGAAATATAGGCTTCACCGCTGGTGGCGCCGTAGAAGGCAACGTTGCCGATAATGATGTTTTCGTGAGGATTGAAAGGCGCTTCTGCAAAGGGATGGATGATGATTTTACCGCCGGAAAGACCCTTGCCGACGTGGTCGTTGGCATCGCCTTCGAGACGCAGGGTGATACCGGGCGGTAAAAAGGCTCCAAAGCTTTGTCCGGCCGAGCCTTTGAAGTGCAGTCTGATCGTATCTTCCGGCAGGCCTTCCAAACCGTAAAGGCGAGTGATCTCACTGCCGAGGATGGTACCGACGACACGGTCGGTATTTTTGATAGGCAGCGTGATATCGACCTGTTTTTTGCCGGCGACAGCGGTTTTGCAGATTGCCAGCAGCTCGCGGCAGTCCAGCGATTTTTCCAGCTGGTGGTTTTGTTCGGTGGTGCAGACCTGGCTGGTGCCCGGTTCTACCTCCGGTTTATAAAGCAGCGGCGCTAAGTTAAGATTTTTATTTTTCCAGTTACGCTCCGGTTTAGCCAGCAGTACTTCCGTACGTCCCACCATTTCGTCGATACTGCGGAAGCCCAGTTCGGCCATATATTCGCGAACCTCCTGGGCAATGAAGTGCATAAAGTTGACGACATACTCCGGTTTGCCCTTAAAGTTACGGCGCAGCTTCGGGTCCTGGGTAGCGACGCCCATAGGACAGGTATTCAGATTGCAGACGCGCATCATAACGCAGCCCAAAGCGATCAGCGGCGCAGTGGCAAAGCCGAACTCTTCGGCACCCAGCAAGGCGGCGATGATCACGTCGCGTCCGGTCATCAGCTTACCGTCGGTTTCCAGAGTCACACGGTTGCGCAGGTTGTTGAGCAGCAGCGTCTGATGGGTCTCCATCAGTCCCAGCTCCCAGGGCAGTCCGGCGTGGTTGATACTGGTGCGGGGCGAAGCACCTGTGCCGCCGTCGTAGCCGGAGATCAGCACTACATCGGCACAGGCTTTAACGACGCCTGCGGCAATGGTTCCGACGCCAACCTCAGAAACCAGCTTGACGCTGATTTTGGCACGGGGATTGGCGTTTTTCAAATCGTGTATCAGTTCGGCTAAATCTTCGATCGAATAAATATCGTGATGGGGCGGCGGAGAGATAAGGCCGATACCGGCAGTAGTCCCGCGGCATTCGGCGATCCAGGGATAGACTTTACCTCCGGGCAGCTGACCGCCTTCACCTGGTTTGGCACCCTGGGCGATCTTGATCTGGATCTCATCCGCGTTGACCAGATAATTGCTGGTAACGCCAAAGCGGCCTGAGGCCACCTGTTTGATAGAACTGCGCTTACTATCGCCGTCAGGCTGGGGACGGAAGCGGGAAGGATGTTCGCCGCCCTCGCCCGTATTGGACTTACCGCCGATACGGTTCATAGCGATCGCCAGACATTCGTGCGCTTCCTGGCTGAGCGAGCCGTAGCTCATTGCGCCAGTTTTAAAACGTTTACAGATGCTGTCTACAGATTCTACCTGTTCGATAGGTATCGGCAGCCGCTGCGGAGTGAAGGTCAGCATACTGCGCAGGTTCTGATTGGCAAAAGCACTGCTGTTCAGTTCGCGGGAAAAGCGTTTGAACATAGTGTAATCGTTTTCGCGGCAGGCCTGCTGCAGTGCAAAAACAGTCTGCGGATTGAACATATGCCGTTCGCCGCCGCTGCGCCATTGGTAAACACTGCCGGATTCATAGCTGCACAGATCAGACGCATCAGCTTTGAAGGCCGGCAGATGACGCAGCTCTACTTCTTTGGCGATCTCGTCCAGGCCGATCCCTTCCAGTCGGGAAGGTGTGCCGGTGAAATATTTTTCGATCACACAGCTACTGATGCCGATAGCTTCAAAAATCTGGGCGCCGCGATAAGACTGCACTGTAGAAATACCCATTTTGGAAAGGATCTTGGCGATACCGTGGGTGCAGGCGTCGATATAGTTTGCGGTGGCCTGCTCTACTGTAACGCCGGTGATCATACCGTTAGAGCACATTTCTTCGATCGTTTCAAACGCCAGGTAGGGATTGATGCCGCTGACGCCATAGCCAAGCAGCAGTGCAAAATGATGCACTTCGCGAGGTTCGGCCGATTCGATAATAATGGAAGCTTTGAGCCGGCTGCCGCTTTTGATCAGATGATGATGCAGGCAGGCGCCGGCCAAAAGGGCAGGAATAGCCGCCATTTCTTCGTTCATTTCACGGTCAGATAAAATCAGAATACATTTATCCTGTGCGATCATAGCGTCAGCCTGTGCGCACAGGCTGTCAAGTGCGTGTTTGAGCCCTGGTCCGCCGGCGGCTACCGGGTAAAGCATCGGCAGTGTCGCCGCCTGGAATTTAGGCTGCTGGATATTTTTGAGCTTGGCCAGCTCGATATTGCTCAAAACAGGCGATTCGGCCGAGATCTGCCGGCAGCTGTCAGGCTGCGGGTCGATCAGGTTTTTCTCCGGACCGATGCCGCTGGTCGTATCAGTAAACACTTCCTCGCGAATAGCGTCTATAGGAGGATTGGTGACCTGGGCGAAAAGCTGCTTGAAATAGTTGTATAAAAGCTGCGGTTCTTCGGATAAAACGGCCAGTGGAGCGTCGTTGCCCATCGCTCCCAGCGGATCTATCCCCTTAGTAGCCATTGGTTTCAGAAACTTGGTCAGGTCTTCCAGCGTATAGCCAAAAGCCAGTTGCCGTCGCAGCAGGGTTTTGGGATCGGGCTTCGGCAGCTCGGTAGTGAGCTTGATCGCATTCAATTTAATAAGATTTTCGTCCAGCCATTTGCGATAGGGCTGTTCGGTAGCTATTTTATGTTTGATCTCGTCGTTGCCGATGATGCGGCCTGCTACAGTATCGATGACCAGCATCCTGCCCGGCCGCAGACGGTCTTTTTTGACAATGGTCGCCGGATCCAGATCGACGACGCCGACCTCGGAGGCCAGAACGATCGTATCATCCTGAGTAATGTAATAGCGGGAAGGCCGCAGGCCGTTGCGGTCCAGAGCGGCGCAGATAGTGCGTCCGTCGGTAAAGGCCATGGCGGCAGGTCCGTCCCAGGCTTCGATCAGAGAATTATGGTATTCAAAAAAAGCTTTCAGATCCGGATCGATATGAGGATTTTTGCCCCATGGTTCGGGAATCATCATCATTACAGCATGCGGCAGGCTGCGTCCCGACATGACAAGAAATTCCAGACAGTTATCGAACATTCCCGAATCAGAGCCGGTTTCGTCGATGATAGGCATGATATCTTTGATCTTGCTGCCCCAGAGGCTGTTGCCGCACATCGTTTGGCGGGCGCGCATCCAGTTGATGTTGCCGCGCAGGGTATTGATCTCGCCGTTATGCATCAGATAACGGTAAGGATGGGCGCGTTCCCAGCTGGGAAAGGTGTTGGTGCTGAAACGGGAATGGACTAAAGCCATTGCTGTTTCCATAGAACTGTCCTGCAGGTCAGAATAAAAAGAACCCAGCTGCTCCGTAGTCAGCATCCCTTTATAAACGATAGTCCGTGAAGACAGGCTGGCGATATAAAAATACCTGCCGCCGCGCAGCCTGCCATAGCGAATATGATTTTCGGCCTGACGGCGGATGCTGTACAGCTGCCGTTCAAAGGCATTATCGTCGATGCTCAGCCGATCGATGACCTGCGGGCTGGCCTTGATAAAGACCTGCGCCATGAACGGCTGGCTCTGGCGTGATTTTTCACCCAGTACCTCCGGGTTGACCGGTACGTTACGCCAGCCTAAAAGCTCCTGTCCGTTTGCAGTAACAAGCTTTTCAAAATGACGCTGGGTGTTTTCTCTCTCTACAGCGTCAGGCGGCAGGAACATAAAGCCAACGGCATAATGGCCGGGCTGCGGCAGTTCGATATCGAGCTTGGCACATTCTTTGACCAGAAAGGTGTGCGGCAGCTGAAGAAGGATACCCGCGCCGTCGCCGGAATTCATATCGGCGCCTTGTCCGCCGCGGTGGTCCATATTGCGCAGCACCACTAAAGCCTGCCGCAGGATCTTATTGGATTTACGGCCTTTGATGTTGGCGACGACACCAAGACCGCAGGCGTCGTGCTCGAACCAGGGATCATAAAGCCCCTGCTTGGGCGGTAATGAAGTATACATGTGATTTTCCCCTCTCAAAGCAAATTATATCTATATACAAAACTGCAAGTTTAATTATAAAATACGCAAAAAAGAAATGCAAATTGTATACATTATATTTTAAAGTCTTTGACAAGCGGAATAAAATACCGTAAAAATTAAACAAAAACAGCTTGCAGCAAGTCAGCAACTGTAAAAAGACAGAATATTGAAATGTTTGTGAAAAATCAGTAAGAGCGGCTTTTGCACTATACAAAGTTTATTTAATAGTGTAATATTAAATACTGTAAGGCAATGAATATTGCAGATAGGGGAGATGAAGATGAGTAAGGCCGAAAAATTTGATGAATTTTTAAGTTCCAATAATATCAATTGTTTTTCAAAGGAAGAAATCGATAACGAAATGCACAGCATCGTTTATCGTGCCCATATGGAAGTTAGCAGTCAGAATCTGCCGACGATGATCGTGCTGGACGACAGTATCTATACGATGATCCAGGTGCGCGTTGCCGCTGGCGTTGTCAATGCCGGCAACCGCGAAGGCGTTTTGATGCATATCAACGAGCTTAATAAAAAATACAAGGTTTTTAAATACTATGAAGGCGACAACGGGGATATCTGCCTTGACAGCTGCATCACTACGACTGACGAAGGCTTTGAAGCGCCTGTTATCCACACAGTGATCGATGTTATTTTAAAACATCTGGTAGAAGAATACCCTGTCTTGATGCGTAAAGTCTGGGGCAATTAATTTATAATCATAAATAGCAATGAAGCTGTGAGGCCTTGGGTCCCGCAGCTTTTTTGTAAGGAGGAGCAAACACAGTGAACAAGTTCGGCTTGACTACTGAAGAAGCGAGCAAAGCATTATCCGAGCAGGGCAATAATGCCCTGACTCAGCCCCCGCGCGAAACCTTTTGGGATAAGCTGTGGGAGAATTTTAAAGACCCTATCATCCGGATCCTGATCCTGGCGCTGTTGGTCAACGTAGTTTTTGTTTATATGGGGCACGGCGACTGGATCGAAACGATGGGTATTTTTCTGGCCATCATTCTGGCGACTTTTGTTTCTACTTATTCTGAGTACAGCAATGAAAACGCTTTCCAGAAACTGCAGGAAGAAGCCAGCCGTATCCGCTGCAAGGTTTGGCGTGACGGCGAACCGGTTGAGCTGCATATCGATGATATCGTCGTCGGTGATGCGGTAATTCTGGAGGCCGGTGATAAAGTTCCGGTCGACGGTATCTTACTGGACGGCGATGTGAAGCTTGACCAGGCGGCCCTAAACGGCGAAAGCAAGGAAGCCCATAAGCTGATCGCTCCGCCCGATTTTACCTGGGGCGATGGTACTATCGATTTTCTGGACGAGCATAAGCTGTTCCGCGGCAGCGTCGTTGTCGAGGGGCAGGGCATCATGCAGGCCGTTAAGATCGGCGACAGCTCTATCTACGGTCAGCTGACCCAGGAGCTGAAGGATGATGAACGTGACAGCCCGCTGAAATTAAAGCTTAAGGGACTGGCGCATCATATCAGCCAGTTTGGTTATGCCGGCGGTGTACTGATCGCTTTGGCAGTCATGCTGCATAAAGCCTATCTGTACGGCGATTTCGGCGCTTATTTTGCCAATACGCCGCTTTTGCTGTCTGATCTGGTGCAGGCTGTTATTCTGGGTATCATCATCATCGTTATGGCGGTGCCGGAAGGCCTGCCGCTGATGATCGCGATCGTTTCGTCGCTGAATATGAAAAAAATGCTGCGCGATAACGTACTTGTGCGGAAGCTGGTCGGCATCGAAACTGCGGGCAGTCTGAACCTGCTTTTTACCGATAAAACAGGCACGATCACAAAGGGCAAGCTGGAAGTCGTACGGTTCATTACCGGCGACCGCCAGGAATACCCTGCGTTTGACGTACTGCCTGCAAAGCTGAAGGCCTTTACTTACCAAAACGTTGTGCTCAATACCTCGGCAGCCGTTTCTGACGGCGCTATGGTCGGCGGCAATATGACTGAGCGGGCGCTCAGCAACTATGTAGGCAGCTACCGTATGGAAGAAATGCTGCACCGTGATAAATTCATTCCTTTCAACAGCGCCAATAAATATTCTTGGGCGGCAGTCAGCGGTAACGGTGAGCGTTACTGCCTGGCCAAAGGCGCTCCGGAAAAGCTGATTTTACAGACCAGCCACTACTGGGATGCGGAAGGCAACCGCCAGCCGCTGACCGAAGAAATGAAAAAAACGCTGGATGACAGAATGCTGGAGCTGGCAGCAGGCGCGATCAGAATGCTGGCGCTCTGCACCTATGAAAGCGACATCGAAGGCGACGAGCTGCCGGCAGACGGTCTGACTCTGGTAGGTGTTTTGGGTATTCGCGACGAAGTGCGCCCCGAAGCGATCGAAGCGATTGCTGAAGTTCAGGATGCAGGCGTACAGATCGTTATGATCACCGGTGACCGCCGCGAAACCGCGGTAGCGATCGCTAAAGACGCAGGCCTGCTGCAGCGTCCGAACGAGTTGGTCTGGACCTCGGCCGAGCTGGCGGAAATGAGCGACGAACAGGTGAAACTGGAGCTGCATAAGCTGCGCGTAGTAGCCCGCGCCCTGCCGATGGATAAATCACGGCTGGTGCGCCTGGCGCAGGAGATGAACCTGGTAGTAGGTATGACAGGCGACGGCGTCAACGACTCGCCCGCACTCAAAAAAGCCGACGTAGGCTTTGCGATGGGCAGCGGTACCGAAGTTGCCAAAGAAGCCGGTGACATCGTAATTCTTGACGATAACTTCCTCAGTATCAAACAGGCGATTTTATATGGACGTACGATTTATAACTCGATCTGTAAATTTATCGTCTTCCAGCTGACGATCAACTTCTCAGCCGTAGCGATAAACTTCATAGCACCGTTTATCGGCATCGATAAACCGCTCACCATTACGCAGATCCTCTGGATCAACCTGGTCATGGATACTCTGGCGGCACTGGCCTTCGGCGGTGAGCCCGCGCTGGAAAAATACCTGCGCGAAAAGCCCAAAGACCGCAGTGCGCCGATCGTCAGCAAAAAAATGCTGGCTACCATTGCTATGGGCGGCGTATATATGACCTTTATCGCTATCCTCTTCTACAAGAGCAGCTATGTCGATCATCTGTTCCGCAATGCGCCCGACCATATCTACACATATACGGGCTTCTTCTGTACGTATATCTTTATGGCGGTCGCCAACGGCTTCAACGTGCGTGTTTCCGGCCTTAACCTGCTGGAGCATATCGACAAGAACAAAGGCTTCCTGAATGTAATGGCGCTGATCGTGGCGATCCAGGTGCTGCTGACCTATGTCGGCGGCCGCATCCTGCGGATGACGCCGCTGAACCTGCACGAGTGGAGCGTAGTTGTTTTATTCGGCCTGTCGATCATCGTTGTCGACCTGCTGCGCAAAAGCGTTTGCCAAATGCTGGAGAAAAAATAAAAGCCAACCCCTAAACAGAGATTATAAAAAATAGGAGTGATGACTGTATGGATCCTCTCGGGTCTATCAAAGAAGTATTTATTGTTATTGTTTTGATTTTAATGAACGGCCTGCTGGCTATGCTGGAAATGGCGCTGGTCTCGGCGCGTAAAAGCCGGCTGGAGCAGCTGGCTGATGAGGGAAGCAGCAAAGCTGCGTATATTTTAAAGCTTGCTCAGGAACCTACTGAGTTTTTATCAACGGTGCAGATCGGTATCACACTGGTCGGCATCGGCACTGGTGTATACAGCGGCGCCATGCTGGCAGCGCCTTTGGAAGGACTGCTGCGTGAGATCAGCGCCCTGCGTCCTTATGCCGGCGTAGTATCGTACACCTTCGTCGTGGCACTGGTGACCTATCTCAGTTTGATCTTAGGCGAGCTGATACCAAAAAAAATGGCGCTCAACAACCCGGAAAAGGTTGCCATGAGCTTTGCCGGGTTTATCAAGGTCATTATCACCGCGTTTAAGCCGCTGACTGTTTTTTTAAGCGTTTCGACCAGGTTTTTACTGAAGGCGCTGGGGCTTAAGCCCAGTGACGAACCACCGGTCACGGAAGAAGAAGTGCGCGTACTGCTGGAGCAGGGACGGCTGCATGGCGTCTTTAACGTCGGCGAGCAGAAAATGATCGAAAACGTTTTTGAACTGGATGACCTGCGCGTAAGCGAGATCATGACGCCGCGGACCAAGATCACCTGGCTTGACGTCAACGACCCGCTTTATAAGCACTTGGAGGTCATTGCGGAAAAACAGTATTCCTGCTATGTTGTGGCCGAAGAAGATCTGGAACATGTTCTGGGCGTTGTCTATACGAAACGGTTTTTAGCCGATGTCCTGGGCGCTACCGGCGCTTCGCTGCGCAGCTCGGTGCAGCAGCCGCTGTATGTGCCCGAAGGTATGTATACCCAAAAGCTGCTGGATATGTTCAAGGACACGCGGATCAAGGTGGCGCTGGTCATGGATGAATTCGGCGGGCTGGCAGGTATGGTGACCCTGCGTGATATTATTGAGCATCTGGTCGGCGACCTGCCTTCCTATGATGAAGAATTCAAACAGGAGATCGTCGAACGTGAAGACGGCAGCTGGCTGGTAGACGGCTTACTGCCGATCAGCGAATTTAAAGACTTCCTTGATCTGGATGAGCTGCCGCTGGAAGAAAAAACAGGCTTCAACACTGTGGCCGGTTTCGTCGTTACCAATATCGGGCATATCCCGACCGCCGGCAACTACTTCCTGTGGAATGGCTACCGCTTCGAGGTCGTCGATATGGACGGCACCCGCATCGACAAAATACTGGTCGAAAAACTGCCGGAAACGGAAGCGGCAGAGACGGATGCAAAGGACCAATAAACAGAATAGCAAAGCCCCGGCCAGTGGCCGGGGCTTTAATTGTATACAGACGCTGTTTTTAAAATTTCAGGGATGCGGCACGGTCTAAAAAGCCGCGCAGAATATCGCAGGAATCGGCAAACTTGGCTTGTTCTTCGTCAGTGAGTTCGACTTCTAAAATTTCTTCCACACCGTTTTTGCCGATAACGCAGGGGACGCCTGCCGCCACATCGTGCTGACCATATTCGCCGCGCAGGAGGGTCGAGCAGGGCCAGACAAGCTTCTGATCGTGGAAGATCGCGCTGATAAGCATTTTGGCCACATTGGCGATACCAAATTCGGTGCAGCCTTTGCCGTCGATTTCAATATCACCGGCTTTTTTGACCTGCGTTTGCAGATCTTCCAGGCTGATTTCTGCCAAAACCGGACGTTCCCGGCGCAGCTGCAGAAAGGGCTTGCCGCCGATAAAAATGCGTGACCAGACGATAAAGCTGGAATTGCCGTGCTCGCCCATACAGAAGCCGTGAATGGAACGGCGGCTGTAGCCGGTGGCCTTGCTGAGTACCCGCAGCAGGCGATAGGTTTCCAGGCTGGTGCCTGTACAGAAGCAGCGGGAAGGCTGCCAGTCCATCTGGCGGCGTATGTATTCGCAGATGATGTCCGCAGGATTGGAAATACTGATCATGATACCGCGAAAATCGACCTGTTTCAAATGTGAAACAACTTCGTTGGCCATCTTGATCGAATCGTCGAACATATCCAGTCGGGTCTCACCGGGACGACGGCTGCGGCCAAAGGCCATGACCATGATATCGGCATCGTGCAGCTCTTCATAGGAGCCGGCGCGGATACTGACATCTTTGCCGCACAGTGAGCCGCTGACACAGTCATCCAGGTCCAGCGCCTGACCGATAGCTTTTTCTTTCAGGATATCTATCAGGACGATATCGTCGGCTTCACCGGATTGGATCAGTGCCAGTGCGACATGTGAACCAACGTGGCCGGCACCGACGATAACAACTTTACGGGTCTTGAACATAAATATTCCTCCTCTGCGATAAATGATTACTTATAGTATAACACTTTTTAGAAACATTGTTGAAATGAAGAAATTTACTGATTTTAGGAATAAGTTATTATTGGGCAGCAATCACAAAAAAGAACGGCAGCAACAGCTGCCGTTCTTTGATCATTATTTAAGCTGTTTACGTTATTGGATCACGCCGCCGGAAACAGTACCGATGATTTCTATATCCTTCATCGCAGCCTTATTGGCTTCGGTAACTTCTTCGGCCAGGACGGTAAAGTCTGCCCATTTGCCGGTCTCGATCGAACCGAGCCTGTCTTCCAGATGCAGCAGCCAGGCGGCATTTAAGGTGATGCAGCGCATTGCTTCATCGGCGGTCAGGCACTGGTCTTCACCATAAACTTTACCGCTGATGCCCGATTTGCGGTTGCAGGCGCACCAGGCGGAAAAGAGCGGATTGACCTCTGTGATCGGGTCGTCGGAATGCACGCCGAAGCGGACGCCGTGTCTGACAGCGCTGCGCAGCGGCTCCATGCGTTTGACCTCGTAAGGCCCTACGGTGTATTCAGCATGGACGTCGCCCCAGTAATACAGATGGTTGGCGAAGAAATTAGCACCGATATTCAGCTCATGCAGGCGTGCCAGCTGGTTTTCAGTTGCCAGCTGCACATGCTCCACAGTATGGCGGTAAATGCTGGTCGGGTTTTCTTCCCGCAGGCGTTTTACTACGCGCAGTACCTGCTCGGTAGCGCCGTTGCCGTTAGTATGGATCGAAACCGAATAGCCGTGTTCCTCACATTCCTTCAGGATATCGAACATGGTATCGTCGTCATAGATCAGCTTGCCGTTTTTGGCGCCGCTGTAATATTCCTTATTCAGTAAATTGGCAGTATAGCCCTGGATCGAACCGTCGGCCAGAATCTTGGCGTGGTTAAAAATGAAACGGTCATTTTCTATCTGCTGACGCAGCTGCTGCAGGCCGTTCCAGCCGCCGAAGACACCAGCCATATTTTTACTGTAGAAAGGTTCCACAACAAAACGTACAGGCAGCTGTTCTTTTTTCAGGGCGTTAGTATAACCGTCAATAGCCTTCGGAGTCAGGATAAAGCCGAAAGCCTTATCCGCGATCGTAGTGCAGCCGTTGTGTTTGGCCAGCTTGGCGATATAACGGGTAGCTTTTTCGGCGGTTTCCGCAGCGTCGCCGCTGATCCTCATACCGCCTGCCTTTAAAATATAGGACATAAATTCGGGTTCGGCAACGTTGCCGTTGCAGCTGCCGTCAGGATAACGGCCGATATTGTCGTCGTGGACAGCATCGATGCCGGACAGCTCGATCGCGCGGGTATTGACGGTCATCAAATGGCCGGAAGCATGGTTCAGGCAGATGGGTACAGTGCTGGAAACCTGGTCGAGCCATTTGCTGTTGATGTTTTCCAGCTTGGCGTCGCCCAAGATCAGCGGATCGATACCATAAGTACTGAGCCAGTTCTGATCGTTATATTTACCGGGGTTCTTTTCTATTACCTCGCGCAGCTTGGCAATGATCTCTTCCGGCGTTTTGCAGCCTCTGGAAATCTCGCCGTCAGCAGTATGCCGATCAAAGTAGCCGATATAAACATAATTCATATTATACAGGCCGCTTTGCTGAGCGTGCATATGGGCTTCGATAAAACCGGGATAAATAACATTGTTGATAAAAGTATCATTGATCTGATAAGAAGCAGCATGCGCTTTAAAATAAGCCTCCATATCGATAAAATCACCGACTGCGATAATAGTGCCGCCGGCAACGGCAACACATTCCGCCCATGGCATCTGCGGGTTCATAGTCACTACCTTCTGTGCACGGTAGATAGTCACCTGAGTGTTCTGAAAAACTGCCGGCTCGGAAATCACCTGAAAATTTGCGGACATATACATAAGATCACCTCATTATAAATTTACTGATTAACAGTTAAAATCATTTAGTTATTTTTTCATTGGGCAGCGGTCCGGTGCTGAGCCAGAACAGGGCGCAGATGAAGCCCAGGACATACAGGCCCAGCTGAGTGGAATTTTGGCGGGTGCTGCGGTTGATAGCGGTCAAAACAGCGGCGTCATCGGCATTGGCCGCTTTATCCGCGATATATTTTGCGAAAGCTGCGTCCGGCATAAAGCCAATGGAAGCCTGCTCGCTGATAACGGTTTTGGAAGTACTGCTCAGATCGGCGCTGCTCAAAGCGGCGTCCTTAAAAGTACCGGTGATGGAAAACAGCATGACTACGCCCAGAATAGCGACGCCGATCGCCTGACCGACATTGCGGGTAGCGGTCTGGATACCGCTGGACTGCTGTGCGTCTCGGGCATTGACTGCCCCGGCGATGATATTGGAAGACTGTGAGGCAACAAAGCCCTGCCCGGCGCCGAAGAAGAACAGGCCCACATACATCAGCCAGTTAACGCCGTAAGGATTTAAGGACAACGCCATCGGGATCGTCGAAAGGGCAACCATAGCGATACCCGTGCGGCAGATCTTTTTCGGCGAAGCATCGGGGCTGAACTTGGGGATACCCATAGAGAACACGATCATCGGGATCGCCATAGCGCTCATGGCTATACCGGTCATAATGGCGCTGAAGCCGGCAACCAGCTGCAGATAAGTGATGACCAGGAAGAACGACCCGCCGAAGCAGAGGAACAGCATCGCTGTAAGATACAGTCCGCTGCGTACCTGCGGCGTCGTTAAGAAGGAGGAAGGAATAAGACAGGAACCATAGGTTTTTTCAACATTACGTTCGATACGGACCAGGAGCACCAGAGTGATAAGCCCCAGCAGCGCGATAAACAAAGCCGGTGACATACCGAACAAAACTAACGGACTGCCGCCGATAACAGGCGGTGCGATCGGATCGATCAGGCCCCAGACGGGGATCTTGCTGATACCGATGATCAGTAAAAACAGACCGGCAACGGCAACGACCGTACCTTTCAGGTCAAAACGCACTTTTTGCTCGGGCAGCGGCACATCGCCAACCAGCAGCGAACCGACAAAAACGATAGTAAAATAAACGGCCATGCAGCTAAAGGCTACGCGCCAGTCAAAAGTATCGATCAAAAAACCGGCGGCGATAGGGCCGAGGCAGGAAGCGATACCTGTAGCAGCGCCGATAGCCCCGAAAGCGAAAGCGCGGTCATTGCCCTGATATAAACCGGGGATCAGCCCGAGTACAGAAGGGATAAGGAAGCTGGCGCCGATACCGACCAGCAGACGGCCGCCCCAGGTGAACATAAAAATGCTGCCGGAGAAAGCTACGACAAGTTCGCCGACGGCGCACATCGCAGCGCCGATGCGGAAAGTTTTTTTCCAGCCGACGATCAGGCCGACCATACCGCCGACGATCATCAGGCAGCCGGCGCACAAAGAATAAATAATGTTGGCCAGCTGGATGTCTGACATTGTCGCATTAAGGCTGGCCAGCAGGGAAGCTGTGGCCACGGTAAGCACCGAATTATCGCCGGAAGTGCCGATCTGGGCCATGACCAGAGGAAAGAGACCGAGAAACTTGTATTTACTGAGAGCAGAGTTAGTAGACATAATGACCTCCCCAAAACTTTAGAATTTAAATATCTTGCAAGATTTCTTCTTGTCTTTATTGTAAAACCTGGGGTAGAATAAGTATAATACTAGTTATTGTATGTACTCATAAGTTATTTGTTATGAAAGGTGACGGTCATGGATCTATTACAGCTCAAATATTTTAAAGTAGTCGCCGAACAGGAACACATCACCAAATCAGCCAAGCTGCTGATGGTATCGCAGCCCTACCTGAGCGCTATCGTTGCCCGGCTGGAAGAAGAAATGGGCGGGCAGCTTTTTGACCGCGATGGACGTAACGTAGTGCTGAACGAATACGGCAAGATCCTGCTGCATCACGCCAACGAAGCCCTGCAGCATCTGGAGGACGCCAAAAAGGAAATCGCCGACATGCGCTCGCGCGATACTAAATACATTCGTCTGGGCAGCAGCAGTACCATGCTCTCCAAACGCTGGCTGGTGGATTTCCTTAAAGAACATGACGATATCAGGCTGGCGCATCTGCTGGCAGCGCATAACGAGATCATGGATGGACTGCTGAGCGGACGCTTTGACTTTGGGCTGACAACGGGCAGGCTTGATCATCCTAAAATCATTTCAGTGCCGCTGTGGAAAGACCGCTATACACTGCTGGTCGGAGCCAGGCACCCTATGGCCCGCCGCCGGAAAATCTATCTGCAGGATATCCAAAACGAAAAGATCTGCGCCCTGCCGGAGGATCAAAGCAAGCTGCGGATCGTTGACGAGCTGTGTAAAAAAGCCGGTTTCGAGCCGGACTTTGTCCTGGAAGGCAATGTTGAGCTGCTGAGCGACTATATGCGCGAAGGGCTGGGCGTTTCTTTCGGACTGGCGAGCGTCAGAGATGCTTACCGCGATATCCGTTCCATACCGCTGGCTGACGAGATCGGTGAAGCCAGTATTTACCTGTCGTGGTGCGGCGAGCGTTATCTCACCAATTCCATGCTGACGCTGCAAAGCTATCTGCGGGAAGTTGGTAAACAGATAGAAGCTGAAGTGTAACTGCCGCGTAGTATAAAAAAATAACGTGAAAATAAAAAGACTGAGCCTAGGCTCAGTCTTTTTATTTATATTGCCAGGCAAGGCAGGAACTGCGCAGATGCCGATAGTCGTAAAGCCGCTGGCGTAATGCGCCGGGCAAGACTCGCAGACGGGTTACACAGGCTCAAAGCAAGTGTCTTGTGGGGGTACAAACGTGCTATAATAGGTACGCATATTATTTTAACAAATGTTTTTAAAGTTTCGGTAAACAAAATCAGACTTTTAACAAAGTAAGACAAAGGTGGAACAATATTTTCAGCAGCGTAGGGTGGAGGAAGTGCGGCAGCTTTTGCAGTTTATGCGGCTATCGCACAGGTAAAATGCTGTAACCGCGGCGATAGCTGCGGAGGATATAAATTTGCTACAACAGGTAGGTGGTGAGGATGGCGGCAAAACGATTACATGACAGGGAAAATACTAGAAAGGAAGATAAAAATGTACAAAAATAGGAAAACAATATTGAGTAGACAGATAATGGCAGGACTAGTAGCAGGGGTGCTGCTGGGCAGTATTGGTTACACTTGTCCAACAGCGGCTTAGGAGATCACAATCGTGATGCAGGGAGATTATGATAATGCAAGTGACAGCATCAAAGATAGTGGTAATGGTTCTATCAGACCCAAGGATTCGATTGTTGGCAACAAGGTTACCATAGGCCGGGCAGGTGGCGCTGATGTACTCGACCTCAATAGCTGTGCTGTTTATGGTGCTAAAGGGCAGAGTGGGGACACTGTGGCCAATAATGAGGTCTGGATCAACAGCGGTAAGATGGGCAGTGTCAATGGCGGCATTATTAGTGCCGACCTTGGCACGGTCACAAATAATAAAGTTTATGTCAGCGGAGGGACGATAGCCTCTGTTAGGGGTGGCTTTGGTTTGGGCTACGTTGCAATCACAGGAAATGAAGTTTATGTCACTAATAGTTCGATTATTTCAGAATATGGCGGAGTCTACGGTGATAGTTATAGTGCAATCACCGATAATGTGGTTCATATCAGTGACAGTACTGTTGCTGGCGAGGTCATGGGTGGGCACACTAATTATTCTGGTGCAGTCACAGGTAATAAAGTTTATATTAGTGGCAACACTGTTATAGAAAAGAATGTTTATGGCGGGGACTGTAGGGGAAAGATTGAAAAGAACGAGGTTCATATTAGCGGCGGTACTATCAAAGGTGGGGTTTATGGTGGTCGTGCTAATGACGGAAATGGCACAGTTACAGACAACAAAGTTTATATCAGCGGCGGTACTATCGAAAAAAACATTTATGGCGGTTATGCCCACGGTAATGCAGCTACAGGCAACAGCGTTACTATCAGCGGCAGGCCGACATTTGCTGCTGACAGTGTTATTTACGGCGGCTATAGTGCCAGCGGCGGCGAGGTGAGCGGCAATATCCTGAATATCAAGAGCACAGGCATTACCGTGTCCAATATCAAGAATTTTGACGTCTATAATTTTTATCTGCCCGATACTGTGCAGGCTGGTGATGTGCTGCTGACTGTGACCGGCGGCAGCAGCAATGAACAGACTGACCTTAAAGGCAGCAGTGTCAATGTGGGCATAACAGGCTCGGCGCCGGCCCTGAAGTCGGGAGATAATGTGACCTTACTGCACAACGCTAACGGCATTCTTGCCGACGGAACGACAGTATATGGCAAAATGACCCAGGGCGTCAGCCTGGAATACGACTTTACAACGGTTTTGCAAAACGGTGATTCACTGGTAACTACGATCATCAAATCCGGTATCAGCGACGATACCAAATCACTGGTAGAAACGCAGGCGGCAGCAGCAGGCTTTATCAACAGCGGCGCGGACCTGCTGGTAAGCAGCGGTATCACCAGCATGTCGAAAGTAACGTCAGCAGAGGACAATGCGATCTTCGGCGCTATGAGCGGCGGCAGTATGCGTTATGATACCGGGTCGCATGCCGATGTGAAAGGCTATAACTTCGCTTTGGGTATGGGCAAAGCAGTTGCCAACAATGCCGGCAGGCTGACCTTCGGGCCCTTTGTGGAATATGGCTATGGCGATTATACCAGTTACCTGGACAACGGCGTGCGCGGCGATGGCAAGACTAAATATTATGGCGTTGGCGTGCTGGCACGGCAGGATGACAAAAGCGGCGTCTACTATGAAGGCAGTTTGCGTTACGGCCGTATGGACGCCGACTATGCCAGCAATGATCTGGGCACTGCTGGCGTCCACAGCAGCTATGACAGCAGCAGCGCTTATTATGGCGCTCATCTGGGCATCGGCAAGGTGACCGGGCTGAACGATACTACCAAAGCCGATGTTTATGCCAAACTGCTGTATACTCATCAAAACGGCGACAGCGTGACTTTGCAGGGCGAAGGCAATGGCGAAGTGTACGACTTTGACGCTGTGGACAGCACCCGTGCCAGAGTAGGGGCAAGAGTGAGCAAAGCTTACAGCGAACGCGGCACCGGCTATGTAGGCCTGGCGTATGAATACGAATTTGACGGTGAGGCAAGGGCGACAGTAAAAGGCTTCAGCACACCGGCGCCCAGCATCAAAGGCAGCAGCGGCCTTTGATGCTGGGCTACATTTTGCAGCCACAGGGCGTAAACGATCCGACTATCAATATCGGCTTACAGGGCTGGGGCGGTAAAAAGCAGGGCTTCACAGGCAATGTGGATTTTGTCTGGACGTTTTAAGTAAGCGCAGCTTAGTCACAAGCGGTAGCGCAGTGAAAAATCTGTGCTCAAACTTACAGTGGACACCATCAACGCCGAAGCGCTTGCCGGTGATAGTGGAAATTTTGGTGTTAAAGGTACAAACGGCAGCAGTGGCAATGACGGAGATAAAGGTGCTCAAGGAGCGCAGGCCGAAGCCTATGGTGTGTATGCTGATAATGGCGCTGTGATCACTTTGAGCGCGAAAACTGACAGCGGCACCCCCAGCGGCACGATCACTATCGGCGCTAAGGCGGATAATGCGACAAGGACAGAAGCATATGCAGTGTATGCCGATAACGCAACAGTGCTGTTTAACGATAATGCTGTTTTAAACAGCGATGGCTCGTCTACTGACAATACTGTTATAACATATTTGAACAATGCGACTTTGGGCTTTGGCAGTCCGGCAGCAGGCCAAAACGTGGGCCGCACCATTAACGGCGGCACCCTGCGACTGGCGGGCAGCAATACCTTTAAAGTTGCAACTGACCTGTCGAATGTTACTCCTAATGCAGATAAGTTTACTTTTGCGAAACTGGCAGCCGACAGCAGCACGGCAACACAATACATCACTGTCGGTTACGACAAAGCCTTTGACGGCAGCAGGCTGAACAGTTTTATCGGCGAGGTGACGGTGCTAACGGTAACTGATTTGGAGTCTGGGCAGAACTTAAATAATTTTGTTGGTAAGGAAAGCGTAATGGACGACCCGCTGACCAGATTTTTAGCAACGCCGACCGTAACAGTGGACGGCAATGATGTCAAAATTACGCAAATAGATTTTGAGGAAGCAGGCGCTTCCGAAACAGTGATGACGGCCGCTGACGCGCAGATGGCAATGGGCAGTATGTGGCGTATCGAAGGCAACAACCTGATGAAACGCATGGGCGAGCTGCGCAGTGATAAAGAAGCGGCACAGGGCGGCGTCTGGGCCCGTTACTACCGGGGTGAGCTGAGTGCCGACAGCGCTTATGACCGCAGTTTCAGCCAGGATTATACGGCCTTCCAGGGCGGCATCGACAAAGTGCAGGACTACAAAGGCGGCAAGCTCTATACAGGTATCGCCGTCAACCGCATCGACAGCAATGCCGGTTATACGGCAGGCAGCGGCGACCTGAGCAGTACCGGTGTAGGCGTATATGCCAGCTGGCTGGGCAGCAAAGGCCATTATCTGGACGTTATCGCCCGCGGCAGCAAGCTGACCAATGACTTTAAACTGGTAGATTCAAGTAATAATGCCGCCAAAGCCGATTACGATACCTGGGCTTACGGCATCAGCGCCGAATACGGCTACAGACAAAACCTGAACGCAGGCTGGTTCGTAGAACCGCAGGCCGAACTGAGTCTGGGCCATATCGGCAGCGCCGATTACACGATGTCTAACGGCGGCAGGATAGAAAATGACGGCGTTGACAGCGCTGTAACGCGCGTAGGTATTTTGGGCGGTAAAGAATTTACGATCGGCGGGCGGCCGAGCAATGCCTATGTCAAAGCATCAGTATTGCACGACTTCGGCGGCAACGGCGGTGCGACTGGTTATTACGGCAGTGACAGTCTAGCTTTGCAGACAGGCGACCTGACTGGCACCTGGTACGAGATCGGACTGGGAGCAAATTTGGGCATTGCCAAAAACAGCAATCTGTATTTTGACGCCTTAAAAACCTTTGGCGGCGATCTGCGTACCGACTGGCAGTTCAACGCCGGGTTAAGATTCACGTTTTAAGTGAGGGTTTGAGACACTGGTAAGTTGCAGTAATAAGTTCAGTAAAGTAAAAAATCAGCGATATGAATTAAGTTTCATATCGCTGATTTAGTTCGTTATTTGGTACTATACTGAAGGTGAAATTTTACTTACAGCGTCTGCTGATACAGGCAGCTTTATTTTAGCGTTGTGGAAAATTCAGTGGTCATATAAATACAAATTTAACGATACGTACATTTGTGCAAGGCAATAACACAATTATATTGTATTCTAAAAAGTTAATATCCTACTTGTTTGTCTGCTGTTGATGTGCTATATTTATAATAAAAATAATTGCAATAATTTAATAAAATTGTAAAGGATTGAAAAATATGAATTTTATCAAAAGATATGGCATGGTATCCGGGGTGATAGCCATTTGTTTTTGTGTAGTGGTATATGTTGTTTTTACTACACATTCTATTTTTACAATCAGCAGACAAATCAATTATGTAGCAGAACATCCGTACAAAGCCATGTCGGAAATAAATAAAATCCGTGCCAGGGTTTTTGAAATGAATACGTACCTGCCGATTTTCATTAGCGAAACTGAAAATAACCTTGATGGTATCAGAAGTGTACTGAGGACCAGTTGTCAAGAAAATGAAAAATCACTGAAAATATTAGATGAAATATATTTAGGCAAAAAGGAAGATCTGACAGAATTGAACGATGCCTTAGACGAACTGAAAAAGGCGCTTATACAAAGTGTGGAAAATTCTGAAAATAATAAGATGGACAGACCGGCAGTCCAAAAGTACTTTGATAAAGAAATAGAGCCGATAAGGGTAAAAACGGATACAGCCATTCAAAAGGTCATTGATTCGGCAGACAGACGTGTGCTGATCATACAGGAAAGCACGGAGGAAAAAGCTGAAGCCGCCATCCTTTATGCTGCTGTGATAGGTCTGTTGATGATCGTGATTGTTATTTATGCTTATAAATTACGTAATGAGTATCTTATTAATGACGAGCTTAAACGACAGCAGAAGATTTTACAGGATGCTCTGCTGGTAGCGCAGAAGGCGAATGACGCCAAACGTGATTTTCTGTCGCGGATGTCGCATGAGATCAGAACGCCGATGAATGCAATTATTGGAATGTCGGCGATTGCCTTTAATTATTTGGATGATAAAAAGCGTACTGCTGATTGTCTGAGTAAGATAACTTTTTCGTCGAAGCATTTATTGATGCTGCTCAACGATGTTTTAGATATGTCAAAAATCGAAAATGGAAAGTTGAATATTCGTCAAGAACTGTTTGATTTAAAAAATCTGGTTACTTCTTTAGCTGATATCAATTATGGACTTGCTACAGCCAAAGGTTTGTCCTTTGAAATTGTTATTTCAGGATTTAAAGATGAGCTGTTGCTCGGAGATTCGATGCGTGTCAACCAAATCCTGCTCAATTTATTGTCCAATGCAATTAAATTTACGCCTAAAGGCGGCAGTGTCAGGCTGGAAATCAGAATGCTGCGTTCAGCAAGTGACAAGATATGGCTGAGGTTTATCGTGAAAGACAGCGGCATCGGGATGAAAAAGGAGTTTTTGGAACATTTATACGAACCGTTTGAGCAGGCGGATAATGGAATTGCCAGAAAATATGGCGGTACGGGCTTGGGGATGGCGATAACCAAAAACCTTGTTGCGATCATGGATGGAACTATTGAGGTTGAAAGTCAGGAAGGTGCAGGAACTACGTTTATGGTAGACCTGCCTTTTGGAGTAAGTAAAGTTGATAAAAAAACTGCGGCTGAGATGGAAGAGATGCGGGTACTGGTTGTCGATGACGATAACGATACCTGTGAACATGCAGCAGTATTGCTGAAAGGCATGGGAGTCAATGTTGACTGGGCTCTGAATGGTTTTGAGGCTATTGAAAAGGTAAGAAGCGCCTGTGAAGATGACGGGCGTTGCTATGATGTTTGTTTCATTGACTGGTGTATGCCGGAACTGGATGGAATAGAAACGGCCCGTAGGATGCGGCGCTATGTCGGTCCTGATGTTTTGATCATTATTATCAGTGCTTATGACTGGTCTGGTATCGAAGAACAGGCAAAGGCAGCAGGTGTTAATGCTTTTATAGCTAAACCGTTTTTTGCTTCAAATTTATACAATACGTTGTTAACTGTTTCGCGGAAGCCGGAGCTGGGATTTTCTGCAGTAGGTAATAAGGAAACGTATGATTTTGGCGGCAAAAAGGTATTGCTGGTGGAAGATAATGAGTTAAATATGGAGATTGCTTCAGAGCTGTTGAAGTTTGTGAATTTACAAGTTGAACATGCTGAGAATGGTAAAGTTGCGATAGATATTTTTAGAAACTCGAAAGAAAAGGAATATGCCTTGATTTTCATGGATATTCAAATGCCGCTGATGAATGGCTATGACGCTGCCAGGTGCATAAGGTCGTCAGAGCATCCTGCTGCCGGGACGATACCGATCATTGCCATGACAGCCAATGCTTTCAATGATGATGTTCAGGCTGCGTTTGATGCCGGGATGAATGGACATCTGGCAAAACCCATAGATGTGGAGGTTTTGTATAAAACAATAGCAAGGTATATTTGAGGGATTAATGATAAGCAAATACCCGCCATGAATGTTGTTTCAGGGTGGATATTGAGTATGTTTGTTATTTTCTGCTTATGATGCAGGCCAAAAGGCATAACCAGTGCAGGAGCTTTGTGTATTTGCTATTGATGTCGTACCTCGTTTCTCTGTTTGTTTTACAGTTCTCTGTGTTTACTGATGATGGCCCGGCTCAGTTCGTTCAGGCAGCTAGTCAGCACGCCTGCTTTGGTGATCTTGGCTGCTGCTGCCCGTGCTTCGGCTAAGGTAACGTCTTCACGCGGGCAGCGAGTGCAGCGCAATCCAAATCTTAACAGCGCTGAAAGTTCTTTGCTGACTTTCTTTCAAGA
>ERZ791901.540-NODE-540-length-25861-cov-2.648531_pt1 | contig 25861 bp, 24 predicted proteins | sample MGYA00510150_ERZ791901 | MGnify/ENA primary metagenome ERZ791901 (study PRJEB30046, sample SAMN00792058) | human gut metagenome | study: EMG produced TPA metagenomics assembly of the A metagenome-wide association study of gut microbiota in type 2...
CGGGAGCAGATACAAGAAAATAAAACGGGCATTGCTAAACTAAAGGAAGATATAGAACAAATTAAATCCACGGCATATACAGATACTTTCTTTAAGAATTTCTTCGCTTTACAAAGAACAGGTAAGAAATATACTGTGAAATTTCCACTGTGGGAAACTTCACAAGTCTCAACGGGTGAGAAATTAGACGATAATGCAGGATTAATTATAGAACCATCTACTATTACAGAAAAAGGAAGAGATGACTACGCAGAAATTCCGCTGTTTAAGACATATGACTGTAACGTAGAAAGAATTAACGGAAAGCTACAGATTACAGCTATGAAAGGTGATGTAAATTATAATGCAGAAGAAAAAGATACCTTTGTTTTAGGGATGCCTTATTATCAAAAAACATGGGTACAAGATGGTTATTTCTATCTTTCCCGTTCTGATGTACAACACGAAGGATATATATTATGCCCAGAAGCAAAAAAAACTGATGGAATGAGAAGTTTCTGTTTATACGCAAAATATGTATCTGGTAGAAATTCCAGCAAAATAATTGGTTCTTATAAAGGAAAAGCTCCGGTTAGAAATATATTAAGTCACAATGGTTGCATAACAGAAGGGAAAAAACGTGGGGAAGGATATTGTTTTGGTAGCAGTTATGACATTGCATATATTCAAAATACGTTTTTAATTAAATATGCAGATAGAGACTGGAATAAGCGGTTAGGTGGTCATTTCACATCTTCTGGAAATCAATTTCTCATTTCAAAACCTGAGACAGGAGCAAAACGTGTTGTGCTTGCAAAAGCAAATGCCGAAAAATTTCCTATAGGTTCTTCTGTTTCTGTTGGAGATTTAGGAGAAGATACAAATAAGGACAGAGGAAATGCAAAAATTCACAATATATGTGATAATGTTAAGATTTTGGATATCATTGAAGTTGATGTAGATAATAAAGCACTTGTGTTAGACATTTCAGAGAATATTACTACTACATCAACCACATGGGTAACTTCTATGCATTGGAACAGTGGATTTTCTGATGACATAATTGGTAGAGATGGTTGTCCATGTAAAACAAAATCACAGATTTCTTCAATGCTATATCCAAGCGTTATTCAAGGAATTGAATGTATGGTCGGTGGATATGAAACTTTAGGAAATGCTTTTATGGACATTATTGACGGAACACATAGGGATGTTTATGTTTGTGACGATTCTACAAAATTGACCACAGATATAAATACTGCTAAGAAAAATTATAAAAAGTTACCTAAACAAATGACCGTCACAAAAAACGCCCAATGGTGCTATGGAACTAATATTCATATTGATTTAGAAAATGGAATGAATATTATCACGCAGGCTGGTGAATCCGGAAGTGGTTCAAGTACAGGATTCTGTGATGGGATTTATTTTGATAACGCTACGACTGGTCAAAGAGAGTTTCTTTTGCTCGGTGATCTCTGGAACTGGGGTGTTGGTGGTGCTTTCTCCTCGCATTGCGGCAACTGGCTTGGGGCTGCTGGGTGGAATATCCTCGCTCGCCTATCCCTAAACGTTTACAGGGGTGAATTTGCGTAGCGTAGCGTAGCAAAGAGGGGCTTTCCCCTCTTTATGAATGGATTAACAAAACAAAATTATTATAAGGACACACAATCATAGCTTGGTTTCTTTTGCTCGGTAATCTCAGGAACAGGGGTATTAGTGGTACTTTCTACTCGAATTGCAACAACAGGCTTGGGAATACTAGGTGGAATATCCTCGCTCGCATATATGCATGAAACGCCAACAATAAACTACTTAGATTGTGTGCCGCACCTTGGTAGGGCAATAGCTTTATTGCTTAACTTTTGCTTTGCAAGAATTTTGGCTGAAAAACGTACTGAATTTATTTACCGCAATTATTAAATGATTTTGGTTGATAAATTTTGAATATACACAAACTGGTGTATGTTGGGGTTAGTAGAAAAACCGAAAGCCCCTAATGTCAATATAGGAAAAGAGAGATATTATGAAAAGATATTTGAGAAAATTTGAATTTACAGAAAAATTCGTAGTAGATTCTATACTCGAATGTCTATCTCACAAAACTGGAAAGATAATAAGATGGAAACGTAAAGACACTTCTTATTTCTTGGCAGACTATTATATTAAAGGGAATTACACTGAAAAAATAAATATACACGAAGTTGCAAATTTTATTCGTAAAGACATAGATAACAACTTCTTCTTTTATCAAAACAATTTAATTCCTTACATCGCAAGGGAATTAATTAAAGAAATTAAAAGCAGAAACATACAATTAAGCCCGATAGTCTACCAGCAACGTGTAGATAGGTCGAGTTTGAAAGTTAGAGACATAGGCATAACGTCAATCAAACAGCAAGTATATGATTATATTTGTGTAAATGCAATGAAACCAATGTTTGATGCGAAAATTGGTTATTATCAATGTTCTTCGATTAAGGGTCGTGGACAAAAACATGCGAAAAAAGCTATAGAAAAATGTATCCGCAAAAAACACAAAAAGGCTAGATATGTTATAAAAAGTGATATTAAAAAGTGTTATCAATCAATTCGGCATGATATTTTATTTAAAATGATTGAAAGAGATGTTAAAAATAAGAACATTTATTATATGGTTACATCTCTTATATCTACATATAGTGATAACGAAACTGGTTTATGTATTGGAACATATTTATCGCAATACCTTGCAAATTATTACTTATCTTATGCTTACCACTTTATCACAGAAAATGCTTTTGTAACAAGAAAAGAAAGAAAAACTGGAAAAATCAAGAAAATAATGCCTTTTACAAGAGTTGTGTTTTACATGGACGACATGGTTTTTATTGGCTCTAATAAAAAACATATGAAGAAAGCGATGAATGAATTTATAAAATATTTAAAAAATAACCTTTGCCTTGAATTAAAACATGACACATATCAAGTGATAGATTTATTTAAAGATAAAGCCTTTGTGGATGTTGTTGGATTTAGATTTTATAAAGATCACACAACAATCAGAAAAAGAATTTTCCGTAGGATTTCAAAGGATACAAAAATAATCAATAAATTTGATAAAGATGTTGATATAGCAATATGCAGAGGTTTTATGTCTAGGCATGGATTTGTTAAAAAGTGTAATTCAGTCAAGTTTAAAAGAAAAAGTAAATATAATAAAGTTTTTCAGATTGCAAGGAAGGTGATTGGAGATGAAACAAGAAACGCTTTACACAGAGAAACAACCGATTGTCAGATATCGGAAAGTTAGCGAAAATAAGGCTGATGTAATCGTAAATAAATTTATTAAAGAAGAACAGGTAATTGTTGAACCTGAGAAAAATCTAAAACAAACAATGTATGTATATATGACAAACGTTTTTTCGGTAAACCCATTTGCTGTGACAGAAGAAGATATACAGACAAAAATTGATTTTTATATTGATTATGAGGAAGAAAAAGAAAAGACAATGCAAGAAAAAGTTTTGTCGTTGGAACAGGCAAACCAAGAATTGGCAACAACAGTTGACAGTATTTTAACAGAAGTAATCCCATCACTTATGGGAGTTTAAGGAGAAAGGAATATGGATATGAACACATTTATTGCAAGGATGATTATGGCACAGGCTGACAAGAATTTAAAAGCGGGACAGGACAAATATAGAGCTTATTTTGTCCGAACAAAACTTTATGAAAAATGGAGAAATGATGTAGAAACTATTCTCATTACAGATGGATATGAGGAGTGTATTGTTTCTGAATAAAAGGACAATATAGTTAAGCAAACAGGAAAGGAAAATACATATGGAAATCAGAGCAAGACCTTAACGGGTCTTATTTTATTGCAAAAAAAATAAAAGGAGATAGCATATGGACACACCTATCAGCAGGGCGGAGCATGAGGAATTTCGCCGGAGAATGGAAGATGAGCACAAGAGAATGAACCACAGGCTGGGTGATCTGGAAGAAACTGTCCGGCAGATTGGGGAACTGACTGCATCTGTGCAGAGCCTTGCCCAGTCAGTGGAGCAGATGGCACAGAGCCAGTCCAGACAGGAAACCAGGCTGGAAGAATTGGAAAGCCGAGACGGGGAAATGTGGAGAAAGGTAGTTGGATATGTATTAACGGCAGTGATCAGCGTCACAGTCGGATTTATCTTTTCTCAGATTGGCATGTAAAGGAGGAAATGAGTATGTTTAAGAATTGTGTATTAAAAGTATCCGTGGATACAAAGAAATGGTTAAAAGCGGCAGGAATCCGGGCAGTGAAAACCATGGCACAGACAGCCGTTGCAGTGATTGGCACAGGAGCGGTTATTTCCGCAGTGGATTGGCAGATGGTAGTATCCAGTGCAGTAGTGGCAGGCGTGGTAAGTGTACTTACCAGTGTGGCAGGTATTCCGGAGGTTACGGAGGGCAAATAAAGCCCTCCATTTTATTGCGCCGGCGCAACCGGCAGAAAGGAAGAAAATATGAGCATGAACGGAATTGATATTAGTAGCTGGCAGACAGGGATTAACTTAAATGCTGTCCCTTGTGATTTTGTAATTGTAAAAGCCACCGGAGGAACCGGATATGTGAATCCAGATTACACTAGAGCCATGAACCAGGCTATGAGTGCCGGAAAGAAAGTGGGAGTGTACCATTATGCAAGAGAAAAAGGATGTAAGGGAAGTGCAGTAGCAGAGGCAGACTTTTTCGTAAAGACTGTTCAGAATTATATCGGTAAGGCAATCCTGGTATTAGACTGGGAGGAGGAACTTACCCTTGGTGTTTCCTGGGCAAAAGAATTTTTAGACAGGGTATATCAGAAAACGGGTGTGAAAGCGTTCCTGTACACAAGTGCATCCGTAACTAGACAGTATAACTGGACATCCGTAGCACAGGCAGGATATCCGCTGTGGATGGCGCAATATCCAAACGCAAAACCACAGAACGGATATCGGGACAAACCATGGACAGACGGAAAAGGCTATGGAGCATTTAAGTCTCTTGCTATCCATCAGTACAGTGGAACCGGAAGATTGCCAGGCTATAATGGCAATCTGGACATGAATAAGGCTTATATGGATGCGACAGCCTGGGATAAGTATGCAGGAGCAACAGAGCAGAAACCGACCCCAGCACCGACCCCGAAACCGGACGCTCCATCTGGCGCAACTTTAGACCTTGCGGTTGCAGTTATGCAGGGTAAATATGGTGCAGGACAGGATAGAAAGAACGCCCTCGGCACCAGATACCAGGAAGTGCAGGACTTTATTAACCACATTGCCAGCGCATCTGCAGATACCTTAGTAAAAGAGACTATGCAGGGTAAATATGGAAACGGAGAAACAAGGAAAGCGGTACTTGGAAGCAAGTACAAAGCAGTGCAGGACAAGATTAACGGAAAAGGCAACGGTGCGGTATACTATACGGTGCGTTCTGGAGATACCTTATCTGGTATTGCCGCTAAGTATGGAACTACTTACCAGAAAATCGCACAGATGAACGGCATTGCAAACCCAAATAAGATTTATGCTGGGCAGAAGATTAGAGTAAAATAAAAGAAAAATCCTCCCAGACTGGCAATCTGGGAGGGAATATTGTATCATCTTCGTGTTGCATTTCGTGTTGCATCGTGTTGTATAATGGTGTAAATGTTTCGTTCTTGGTACAATCGAAAAAGTAAAGAATCCAGTATTTATGCGATGTTTTGCATGTACGTGAAAAGAGTTTCTTCTATATAAAAAGCGGTACAGGGGTTCGAGTCCCTCATCCCCTGCTGTAAAAGCCCAGTACTTACTGGGTTTTTTTGTTGTTCTAAAGTCGTGAGTAATCAAAATAGTAATCAGAATTGTAAACCAATTCCACACAAATTCAACAAAATTATTTTAAATATGACAAAGTTCTTAATTTTTTGTTAGGTTTCTGATTTTTTCTTGGTTTCGGGGAAAAATATGCTATAATAGCCCATAGTTATTATGGAAAATATTGAGAAGACAGGGGTTTTATAGAATGAAAAAGAAATTTGTCATAGGATGTACGGTGGTTGTTTTAGCACTGGGAATTGCATATGGCGCGGGCACATTTTATTATAAAGATAAATTTTTTCCGGGAACTTCCATTAATGGAATGGACTGTGGAAATCTGACAGCAAAGGAAACGGAAGAAAGAATCAGAAAAAATGTAGAAGATTATTCTCTGGAACTTCTTTTTAAAGAGGACAAGAAGGAAACGATTCAGGGAAGTGAGATTGCGTATCAATATGTGCCGGATGGAAGTATTGCGAAATTACAGGAAAAACAGAATACATTCTTGTGGATAACAGGTGTTTTTGGTCAGAAAAGAGAGTATCAGGCAGAAGAAGAGATTCAATTTGATGCAGAGAAATTGAAGGGAAAATTAGAAACGCTGGAGCCTATGCAGGACGGAAATATGGCGCCTCCCACCAATGCTTATATTGCCTTTGAGAATAATCAATTTGTAATAAAAGATGAAACAACTGGCACAGCTTTAAATAAAGAAGCAGTGATAGAAACAGTAAAATCAGCAGTAGAAAAAAGTGAGAGAAAATGGTCTGCAGAAGAGGCAGGAGTCTATCAAATGCCTTCTGTAACAAAGGAAGATGCTACGCTGAAACATCAGCAGGAGGTATGGAACAGTTGTGCGGCTGTTACAGTAACGTATACCTTTGGGGATAAAAAAGAGCTGTTAGACGGCATGGTTGTAAAGGACTGGATGACTTATGATGAGGCTGGTAATTATGTAGAGAATATCCCAAATTTACAAAAGAACATAAGAGCGTATGTAAATGCTTTAAGTGAAAAATATAACACGGTGGGACGTTCCAGAACCATTACCAGCACTGCCACAGGACAGCCTGTACAGGTAGATGGAGGAAGCTATGGCTTTCTGATTGACACGGAAAAAGAGTGCAGGCAGCTTCTTGCAGATATCCAGTCCCATGCAAATACTGTAAGAGAGCCAATATATGCCAGAGCTGGCGTTGCCTATGCAGAAAATGACATTGGCAATACTTATGTGGAGCTTGATTTGACAGCGCAGCATCTTTGGTACTACAAAGATGGAACCATGATTATGGATACGGATTTTGTTTCTGGTACTTATTACAATGCAGACAGGAGAACACCTGGAGGAACCTATTATCTTTATTACAAACAAAGAGACCAGGTGCTGCGCCCGGCGCCGAATCCTGATGGAAGTTATGACTATGAGTCCCCTGTAGACTACTGGATGCCCTTTAATGGAGGAATCGGTCTTCATGATGCTGACTGGAGATGGAAATTTGGCGGTAGCATTTATCTGTATAGCGGTTCTCATGGATGTATTAATCTTCCGGTTTCTTTTGCGGGAAAGTTCTACGAAAGTATAGAAGCAGGATGTCCTATTGTTTGCTTTTACAGATAATATGCAGGAATTTTACAGAGATTTTCTTGCAACCGGAAAATTCCTGTAGTATAATAAAGAAGAGCAAGAGACAAGAACAGAGACTGCAGCGGCGGTCTTTTGGTCTTGTCTTATTCTTTGCCTGACAGGAAACAGAAGAGAGAAGCAGAAAAAGGGGAAGCGTATGAGTCACAGATGTATGGAAGAATTTGAAGATTGTCCGGTCATTGCAGCTATTAAGGATGAAGAAGGGCTGAGAAAATGCATTCATTCAGAGATTCAGATTGTGTTTGTTCTGTATGGAGACATTTGCAGCATTGGTGATATTGTAAGCCGGTTGAAAAAGGCCGGAAAGACTGTGATGGTTCATCTTGATTTAATTACAGGATTAAGCAGCAGGGAGATTGCAGTGACATATTTGAAAGCTGTCACACATGCAGATGGGATTATTTCTACTAAACCGGCGGTCATCAGACAGGCAAAGGAAGAAGGGCTTTTTGCTATTATGCGTTTTTTTGTTATTGATTCGATTGCTTTTGACAGTATTGAGAGACAGACAGAAAGCGTACATCCGGATATGATTGAGGTACTGCCTGGTGTTATGCCTAAGATAACCCGCAGGATTTGTCAAAACAGCAGGGTTCCGGTGATTGCAGGAGGGCTGATTTCAGATAAAGAGGATATTATGGCTGCATTAAGCGCAGGCGCAGTATCCATATCTACAACCAATCAGGCAGTGTGGTTTATGTAAAAAGAGAAAAAAGAGACGCTGGAGAATGGAGACAAAGCGGAAAAAACATGGAGGTGTTCATGTTTCTTCCCCTTTGTCTTTTTTTATAGAAAAAGAAAGGAAGTATGATGATGTATGATGTTGTTGTAATCGGAGCAGGTGTAATTGGAAGTGCTATTGCAAGAGAATTATCCAGGTATGAATTAAAGACAGTAGTTCTGGAAAAGGAGGAAGATGTGTGCTGTGGTACCTCAAAGGCAAACAGCGCCATTGTCCATGCGGGTTTTGATGCAAAACCGGGAACATTAAAAGCGAAGATGAATGTAGAGGGAAGCAAACGGATGGAAGCGCTTTCTAAAGAGCTGGATTTTCCATATAAGAGAAACGGTTCTCTTGTTTTATGCTTTTCTTTGGAGGATTTGCCAAGGCTTCAGGCATTAAAGGAAAAAGGAGAAGAAAACGGGGTTCAGGGACTGGAAATTATTTCAGGAGAAAGAATCTGGGAAATGGAGCCCAATCTGTCCAGAGAGGTAAAAGCGATGCTTTATGCGCCTACAGGCGGCATTGTATGTCCCTTTAAACTAACCATTGCCCTGGCGGAAAATGCCAATGTAAATGGGGTAGAATTTCAGTTTAATACACAGGTAGAAAACATAAAAAAATGTGGAAAAGGTTATGTGGTTCAGACCAATAAAGGTGTGTTTGAGACTTCTTTTGTTGTAAATGCAGCGGGGGTTTATGCAGATGCTTTCCACAATATGGTCAGCAGGAAAAAACTCTCTATTACACCGAGAAAAGGGGAGTATTGTCTTATGGATAAAAAGGCAGGAAGCTTTGTTTCCCATACGATTTTCCAGCTTCCAACTGCCATGGGAAAAGGAGTTTTGATTACACCTACTGTTCATGGAAATCTTCTGGCAGGGCCTACTGCTGAGGATATTTCAGATAAAGAGGGTGTTCAGACTACAGCACATGGAATCGAAAAATTATCCAAACAGGCAAGAGTCAGTGCAAAAAATATTCCGCTACATATGACTATCACTTCTTTTGCAGGGCTTCGGGCTACAGAGGCTGGTGGGGACTTTGTATTAGGAGAACCAGAGGATGCGCCTGGATTTTTTGATGCAGCGGGAATTGAGTCACCGGGGCTTTCCAGTGCCCCTGCCATTGGCTTGTATCTGGCAGAGGAAATCAGCCAAAAAGCAGGAGCAAAAAAGAAAGCAGATTTCCAGAACACAAGAAAGGATATTCCCTGTATAGCAGAGGCATCAAAAGAGGAAATACAGGCGCTGATTGCAGAAGATCCGGCTTATGGAAATGTGATTTGCCGCTGTGAAACCGTTACAGAAGGGGAGATTTTAAATGCAATCCGAAGACCTTTGGGAGCGAAATCACTAGATGGTGTGAAACGCAGAACCAGGGCAGGAATGGGAAGATGCCAGTCCGGTTTCTGCTCACCCAGAACCATGGAAATACTGGCAAGAGAGCTGGGTAAATCCCCATTAGAATTAACAAAAGCAGGAGGAGCTTCTAATCTGCTTACAGGTGTCATAAAGGAAGAGTTCATTTGAAAGGATGGAGGAAAGCATCATGATAAGATATGATTTAATTGTTATTGGGGGAGGCCCTGCCGGACTGGCAGCAGCAGTTTCTGCAAAAAAACAGGGAATCGAAAAGGTTCTGATTTTAGAACGTGACCGGGAGCTGGGAGGGATTTTGAACCAGTGTATTCATAACGGATTTGGTCTTCATACGTTTCAGGAAGAGCTTACAGGACCGGAATATGCCCAGCGTTTTATTGACCAGGCAAAAGAATACGAAGTGCCTTATAAACTGAATACCATGGTATTAGATATTACGCAGGAGAACAGAGAGAAAGTTGTTACTGCCATGAACCGGGATGAGGGACTGCTGTTTTTGCGGACAAAGGCAGTGATTCTGGCTATGGGATGCAGGGAGCGTCCAAGAGGCGCTCTTAATATTCCGGGATACCGTCCGGCCGGGATTTATACAGCAGGAACCGCCCAGAGACTGGTGAATATGGAAGGGTATATGCCCGGACGGGAAGTGGTGATTCTGGGCTCCGGTGATATTGGCCTCATTATGGCAAGAAGAATGACTCTGGAGGGCGCAAAAGTAAAAGTTGTGGCAGAACTCATGCCTTATTCCGGCGGCCTTCAGAGAAACATTGTGCAATGTCTGGAAGATTTTCAGATTCCTTTAAAACTAAGCCATACAGTGGTGGATATTCAGGGAAAGGAACGTGTCGCCGGTGTTACCCTGGCACAGGTAGATGAAAATAGAAAGCCTATACCGGGAACTGAAGAATTTTATTCCTGTGATACTCTTTTGTTATCCTGTGGGCTGATTCCAGAGAATGAACTGTCAGGAAATATGGGAGTAGCATTGTCGCGAATTACCTCCGGACCTGTGGTAAATGAGAGTCTGGAGACCAATATCCCAGGGGTATTTGCCTGTGGAAACGTACTGCATGTTCATGATTTGGTGGACTATGTTTCTGAAGAAGCGGCAAAGGCGGGAAGCCATGCAGTAGAGTATATTCGCAGATGGGAGGAGCAGGATGAGCAGAAAAAGGATGCTCCTGGCATTTCCGTTGAGACCCAGGGAGGCATTCGTTACAGTGTGCCACAGCTTATAAGGCCAGAGCATATGGAGGAGAAACTGACAGTACGATTCCGGGTAGGAGCTGTTTACCGGGACGTATATATCAGTGTGTATGTAGGAGAAAAACGAATCATTCATAAGAAGAAAAGAAAGCTGGCTCCTGGAGAGATGGAACAGGTAATATTGAAAAAATCGGATTTGACAGCAGCAGGGGAATTGGATAAAATTGTTATGAAAATAGAGGAGGCAGAAGAATGGAAACAAGAGAATTAATCTGTATCAACTGCCCTTTGGGATGTGGGCTTACGGTGACTTTAGAGCAGAAAAAAGTGATAAAAGTAGAAGGAAATACCTGTCCAAAAGGGAAGGAATATGCAGAAAAAGAGGTGACAGCGCCGGTTCGTATGCTTACTTCCAGTGTGCGTGTAAACGGCGGGGTGATGCCGGTTGTTTCTGTAAAAACAGCTTCTGCGATTCCAAAAGAAAAGATAAAAGAATGTGCAGAAGCACTGAAATCCATAGAAGTAAAAGCTCCCATAGCAATAGGTGAGGCAGTGGTAAAAGACCTTTGCCATACAGGAGTGGATTTAGTGGCTACCAGAAATGTACAGGCTGGATAAGGAGAAACACATGCTGGATTATACAGGGAAAAATGCAGAGAAATTAAAAGAAAAAACATTATATCTCTTAGACATGGACGGAACCATTTATAACGAAAATGAAATTTTTGATGGCACCTTAGATTTTCTGGATACGATTCGGGCTCAGGGCGGAGAATACATTTTTATTACCAATAATTCTTCTAAATCAGTGGAGGACTATGTGGAAAAAGTAAGAAAAATGGGGATTCAGGCAGATAAGGAAAATTTTTATACGTCCAGCCAGGCAACTGCCATGTATCTTCAGGAGCAGTATCCGGGACAGGTGGTTTATTGTATGGGAACAGCCTCCCTGGTACAGGAACTTCGCCAGGCAGGCATTGAGGTGGTAACAGAAGCAGATGACCGGGCAACCGTGGTTCTGCTGGGCTTTGATACGGAAAACACCTCTGAGAAAATCCGCAATACCTGTATCATGCTGGGAAAGGATGTGGCGTATCTGGCAACGAATCCGGATTTAGTCTGTCCGGTAAGCTTTGGTTATATTCCGGACTGTGGATCCATGAGTATCATGTTAAAAAATGCCACAGGGAAAGAGCCATTTTTTATTGGAAAACCAGAGCCGATTATGGTAAACTGTGTATTGAAGAAACGAAACAAACGTCCTGAAGAAGCCGTGATTGTAGGAGACCGTCTGTACACAGATATTAAAACCGGTGAAAGGGCCGGGGTAGATACGATCTGTGTTTTATCAGGGGAAGCCTCCATGGAGGATATTCAGAATGGCGAGGTAAAACCAACGTATATTTTTCAAAGTGTCAGGGAAATCTATCAGGGTCTTTCAGAAGATTAACAAAAGCAGGAGACAGCACTTATGAGATATCATAATATAGAGGAAGGAGTCTTTCTCAAACGCCCCAACCGTTTTATTGCAGTGGTGAGGTTAAAGGGGGAAGAAGTGGTCTGTCACGTGAAAAATACAGGGCGGTGTCGGGAATTATTAGTTCCCGGCGCCCCTGTTTTTTTGGAAAAAAGTGACAATCCAAACAGAAAAACGCAATACGATTTAATCGCAGTACAAAAGGGAAACCGGCTCATTAATATGGATTCCCAGATTCCAAACAAGGTAGTGGAAGAGTGGCTTTTACAGGGAAATCTCTTTGGAAAAGACGCCAGGGTGAAGCGGGAAGTTTCTTATGGAAATTCCAGGTTTGACCTTTACATTGAAACAGAAGAAAGAAAAATTTTTATGGAAGTAAAGGGGGTAACACTGGAAGAAAATGGTGTGGTACGTTTTCCGGACGCGCCTACCCAGAGAGGTGTGAAGCATATAAAAGAGCTGTGTAAGTGTACGAAAGACGGATATGAAGCGTATATTATGTTTGTTATACAGATGGAGGATGTTTTATATTTTGAACCCAATTATGCTACACATCCGGAATTTGGAAACGCTCTTTCGGAGGCGGAAAAAGCGGGTGTTCATATTTTAGCTTATACCTGTCAGGTAAGAAAAGACTTGATAAATCTGGCGAAACCTGTTAGGGTTTATGTAAATGGAAAAGAAGAATCAGAGGAAGAACAGGAGACAGTATGTTAGAGCAGATTGTAGAGCCACTTTTACAGTGGTTTGATGAGAATAAAAGAATTCTTCCGTGGCGACAGGACCCTACGCCATATCATGTGTGGATATCAGAAATCATGCTGCAGCAGACCAGGGTAGAAGCGGTAAAAGCTTATTATGCACGCTTTACCCAGGCGTTGCCGGAAGTAGCTGACCTGGCTGCCTGCCCACAGGAGCGTTTGCTGAAACTGTGGGAAGGACTGGGGTACTATAACAGAGTAAAAAACATGCAGAAAGCAGCTATCCAGGTCATGGAGGAATATGGAGGAAAACTGCCTGCAGATTATGAAAAACTGTTAAAACTGCCTGGAATCGGAAGCTATACAGCAGGAGCAGTGTCTTCTATTGCTTATGGAATCCCACAGCCGGCAGTGGATGGAAATGTCCTTCGGGTGATTACCAGAATTACAGAAGATCCGGAAGATATTTTGAAACAATCCATGAAGCGGAAAATAGAAGAAAACCTTCGGGAAATTATGCCCAAAGACCGTCCGGGGGACTTTAATCAGAGCCTTATGGAACTGGGAGCAACAGTATGTGTGCCAAATGGAATGGCAAAATGTGAGGTATGCCCTATCGCGCAGTTTTGCAAAGCCAGAGCTTCCAAAACCGTTCTGGAATATCCCAAAAAGGCACCGAAAAAACAGCGGAAAATCGAAGAAAAGACGGTTTTGGTTATTCAAAACGGTCAGGAATTTGCCATTCATAAACGTCCTTCCAAGGGACTTCTGGCAGGTTTGTATGAGCTTCCAAATCAGGAAGGATATCTTAACAGAGAAGAAATTTTGTCCTATATAAAAAAACTGTCCCTGATTCCTCTTCACATTGCAGAGGCGGGAGGGACAAAACATATTTTTTCCCATGTGGAATGGCATATGAAAGGATATTTTATTAAAGTAGCCTCCACAGAGGAAAAAAAAGTCGGCGATTTAATCTTTGTAGATAAAAAAGAATCGAAAGGGAAATATCCCATTCCTGCCGCATTTGGAGCCTATAGAAAATACATTGAGGAGGACTTTTAGATGAAATTGTTGTCAGTTGCAGTACCCTGCTATAATTCCCAGGAGTATATGAAAAATTGTATTGATTCCCTTTTAGAAGGTCAGGATTTAGTGGAAATTATTATTGTAGACGACGGGTCTAAAGATAATACAGCAGCCATCGCAGATGAATATGCTGCAAAATATCCGGATATTGTAAAGGCAGTCCACCAGGAGAACGGAGGTCATGGAGAAGCGGTAAATACAGGGCTTCGCAATGCTACGGGGCTGTACTTTAAGGTAGTAGACAGTGATGACTGGGTGAACAAAGAAGCCTATCTGGCTATTTTGGATAAGCTGCGTGAAATTACAGGTGGCCCACAGACTCTGGATATGATGATTAGCAACTTTGTCTATGAAAAACAAGGTGCAAAAAGAAAAAAAGTCATGCGGTATAAAAGCTATATGCCGGAGAATAAGATCTTCACCTGGAAGGAAATGGGAAGGATGCCAGTGGGAAAATATATCTTAATGCATTCTGTGATTTACCGTACAGGACTGCTGAGAGATTGCGGACTGGAACTGCCGAAGCATACGTTTTATGTGGATAATCTCTTTGTGTATCAGCCACTTCCCCATGTACAGACCATGTACTATATGGATGTGAATTTTTACCGTTATTTCATCGGAAGAGAAGACCAGTCTGTCCATGAAGACGTTATGATCCGCAGAATTGACCAGCAGCTTTTTGTGAATCGGATTATGATTGATACCATTGCAGGAGCGAAAAATATTGAAAAAAATATCAGACGTTATATGCTGCGGTATCTGGATATTATTATGGCAGTATCCTCTATTATGCTCATTCGTTCCGGTACAGAGGAAAACCTGAATAAGAAAAAAGATTTGTGGAAATATTTAAAAAATGCAGATATTCGTATTTATCGGAAGCTGTATATGGGAATTCTTGGAAGAGGCGTCAATCTGCCGGGAGGAAGCGGAAGAAAAATTGCTGTGGAAATTTATAAAGTAGTACAGAAATTATACGGATTTAATTAAAGAGAAAGGACTGTGGTACGAAATACATGTTATTTCATGCCACAGTCCTTTTACCTGTTGTGTTTGTTAATTGTCTACGCCTGTACAATCTCTTTGGCGTGTACTGCCCTGGTGCGGTACAGAAGCTGGTAGCAAACCAGATTCAGAGCAAAGGCAGCAACCACATCAATGACTGTATGCTGTTTTAAGAATACCGTAGCCAGAATGATAAGAACGGTGAGAATCCAGACACTGCCCAGGAATACCTTGTGCTTCTTAAAAGGCTTATGGCGAAAAATCGCAATGCAGCAAGCCACAGAGTTAAACACATGAATACTGGGAAGAATGTTTGTGGGTGTATCTACAAGATACAGACTTTGTACTAGCTGGATAAAAATACTGTCTCCGCTTAACTGAGGCCTGAGATTCTGGCCATTGGGGTAAATCAGAGATACCAAAATGAACAGGGTCATGCCGATTCCCAAAGTGCAGATGAGCTGCCAGTATTCTTTTTTGTTCTTGTTTATAAAACTGAAGTAAATCACAGTGGCAGCAACGTAAAAGAACCACAGAAGATAGGGAATGATAAAATATTCACAGAAAGGAATATAATCATCCAGCTTAACGTGGATAATATTGGGCTGTACATTGCGTTGCTCCACATAGCGGAAGGCCATCATATACAGGATTCCATAAACTGGAATAATCCATGTATGGCGGTATTTTTTTAGAAAATTCACAGTAGCACCTCGCGATTCCGGCGTAACACCTCTTTTTTGATACCTGCTATTATAGCACAGTCATTTTTTTACCACAATGCAGTTTATAGTAGTTTTAGAATTTATACAGGATGTTTATGGACAGGAATAAAACTGTCAAAAATAATAGAGTCAAAGTGTGTCAGATTCTGCTCAAATACAGTCTCTGAACGGATGGTCCAGGCAAAAGTAGGAGCATGGTAGAGACACTTGTTTAACAGGAAGCTGACATTGTGCCGGTCTTTGTAACAGTAGGCAATAAAATCAGGTCTGCCTAAAAAATTCAAAAGCAGATATTTTACCAGAAAAGAGAGGAAATATCCTCCTTCTGCTACAGGTCGTGTTAAATTGGCAGAGAGCTGTCCCCGTACCACCTGCTTGCGGTGTTTTTTGTACCAGCGCAGTGCCAGGGGATTAAAGGATTCAATACAGTAATCTCCGGTGTAGTCCATGAGAAGCTCATCGGCAAGCTGGCAGGTAAGCGTGTTCAGACAAGGCAGTTTGATTTCGATTAACAAAGGAACCTGTCCGTGAACCAGGTTCAAAACATCCTGAAAGAGGGGAATTTTCTCATTTGTATGTCCAAGCGTTATCTTCTGCAATTCCTCATAAGTCATTTCACAGACAGGGAGGTCAATGCCGCACATCCTGGAGAGTGTGTGGTCATGGAATACAACAACCTGTTTATCCTTAGTAAGCTGAATATCTAATTCAATGCCATATCCTTTTTGCACTGCGTTAGAAAAGGCAGCCATGGAATTTTCCGGGATACGCTGGTCTGGTGTAAACAGACCCCTGTGAGCAAACAGGCAGTGAAGAAAAGTTTTTACTTCTTTTTTTCTGTGCATATTTGGCATGATACAGTAAAAATAAAGACAAAACAGAAAAAAAAGTATCAGTGCAATGAGCAAGAGTGTTTTCATAGCACAAGCCCCCTTTATCTTTTGATGGTTTTCAGTTTCTTTTCGCTGAGTGTGAAAGTGACCTGAGTAACCTTTCCAAGAACTTCTCCGTCACAGTGTACGGGAAGAGGTTTTTGGGTAATGACCTCCATATGGCGGCAGCGTTTCATATGTATGCCTTTAAAGAGAATGTGTTTTCCGAGAAAGGCGGTTGGAAACAGAGTAAGCACTTTCAGCTTAGACAATTTTCCAAGAAGACAGAAATCCAGCAGTCCATCGTCATAGGAAGCGTCAGGGCAGAACTTGGCGCCGCCTCCTTCATATTTCAGATTCATGGCAGTCAGGAAGAAAAACATGGGAAAACGACAGATTTCCTTCTGATCCAGACGAAGGGATACGGGGCAGGTTCGATAGGCAATTAATTGCTTCAGAGCCACTACCACATAGGTTAATTTTCCAAGACCAAGCCGGTTAAAAATTTTTTTCATGGGGGTTACTGAGACTTCTGCACAGATACCGGCATCATATCCAATGCCGCTGCTTACCAGAAAATACCGGGAAAAATCAGGTGTTCTGGTCTGTCCAACATCCAGAAAAACAAATTCTTCAGGCTTTAGAATCCGTTCTATACAGGCGTGTATGTCTGTGGAAAGTCCCAGACCACGGGCAAAATCGTTCCCGGAGCCGGTAGGAATATAGCCCAGGGAAATATGGGAAAAATCCGTTTCCATCAGTCCGTTTACCACTTCGTTTAAGGTTCCGTCACCACCCAGAACACTAAGAGTACAGGGAAGTCTAAGTCCTGCAATCTGTCTGGATAAAGCCATGGCGTGCCCTGGATATTCTGTAAAAAATACTTCATACTCAATCTTTTTTTCTTTTAAAATATTCTCCGCCTCCTGCCACAGATGCAATCCGTGGCCAGAGCGGGAATTTGGATTTACAATAAAATAATACATGGTTCACCTGCCTGTTATCTTCAAGTATTTCTTTTATTGTAGCAGTTTCAGGCAGGAAGGACAAGAAAAAAGTGTATTCCTTAAACTGGGAAAACTATTTAGTAAGAAGGCGGGGCAGCGTCCAGGAAGGTACTGTAGCCTGCTCTGCGCAGAGACTGCTCCATTTTTACCGCATTTTCTAAGACACGAAAGGCGCCTACCTGCACTTTGTAAAGGCCATCCTGGTGAAGTAAAAAGGCGGGAAAACCGCGGTCTAAAAGCTCATAGAGCATGCGGTCTGCATTGGAGCGGTCACGGAAACTTCCCGTTTGCACGCGGTAATAGATGCTATGATCTTCCGGTTCTTGGTTTAGATGTTCTTCATCCAGTGTACCGAGAATGCCGGAAGCAATAGCCTGGGAAATTTCCTGAAACTGAGTGTCAAATTGTTTATTATCGGCATCTGTATTGAGAAATCCGGTTTCAATTAAGAGAGCAGGCATTTTTGTCCGGCGAAGAACCACCAGACCGGGTCTGGCTTCTACGCCTAAATCACGAAAGCCCAGTTCGCCAAGGGCGCCATTGATATTCTCTGCCATATCCAGTTTTTGACCGGATTTGTCATAGACCAGAACCTCTGTGCCGCTGTACTGATTTGGCATAGGACTGGAATTTCTGTGAAAAGAGATAAAGAAGTCCGCCCCTGAGGCGTTGGCAAGCTGCGCTTTTTCAAAGGGAGTCTGATAAACATCTGTGGTTCTGGTGTATTCTACATCCACACCGTTTTGGGATAAAATTTCTCCAACAGCAAGAGCCAGTCGGAGATTGTCATCTTTTTCCTGCCTGCCCTGGTAGGTGGCTCCTAAATCGGCACCCCCGTGACCGGCATCTACGATTACCTTATAAGCCATTTGCATACTCCTGGAAAATCCTTCTGTTCAGTATATGTGAAAATTAGGAAAGAATGAAAGAAAATAAAAGAAACAACCAGGGATTCTTGAAAAAGAAAAGGGGATTCGATATACTTTGAAGCATCAAAATGTTTTTGGAGTGAGAAATTATAGAGGTGGCAAATGAAGACAAGAATTTTAGCAGGGTGCATGGCATTTACCATGCTTAGCGCATGCACTTCGGAAAAAATAGAAATGGGAACACTGTCAGAACAACATGAGCGTCAAGAAAAGAACACGGAACTTGTTTTGTTTTACTCTGGTGAAAATATTAACTGGATTGCTGCAATGGAAGAATTATGCGAAACATTTATGAACGAAAATCCAGATATTACATTACAGATGGAATATTCAGGAGAAGGAGAATATACAGAGGAGTTAAAAGCGAAAGAAGCGGAAGGTGAATTTCCAGATGTCTTTGAGATTAATAACGTAGATATGTTTCAAAATGCTGATAAGTTAGGAAATTTGGGCGAAGAAATAAGCTCTCTGGTGGAGAATCCGATAAATGTCGGAGGGGAAACTTATGGACTTCCGTTTTATAGTACTTCTTATGGCATTGTTTATAATAAAGTGTTATTCAAGAAGTATGGGATTTCTGTACCCAGAACCTATGAAGAATTTTTGCAAGTATGTGAGAGATTAAAAGGGGAAGGGATTGCGCCTCTGGCAGTCGGGGGAAATGAGCATTCGGCTGATATGGGATGGATGAATTATTTTTTCCTTACAGAAGTAGAAAAAAATAATCAAAACTGGCAGGATAAGAGAAGTCAGGGGATGGTTTCATTTCAAGATGAGGATATGAAAAAAGCATTAGAAGATTTTCAAAATCTTATGGTAGGAGATTACATTTTAGAAGACTCTATTAATATGGGGGATAACCAGATTATTAATCACATGATTAATCAGGAAGTTGCCATGTATTATGGAACCCCAGCTATGTTAGCCAAAATCATAGATGCATATCCAAGAGCTGTAGAATCAGATAAGACGAATACAGGAGAAGAAATAAAGAATGATACAGTGCAGTTACGAGCTGGTTGGTTTTATCTTCCTGATAAGGAAGGAAATAGCGTTGTTATTGAAAAAATAGGCTCTATTTGGTCTGTATCAAAAGAATGTATGGAAGACAAGAAGAAAAAAGAAGCAGCAGAAACCTTTTTAGAATTTTGTTATAGAAAAGAAAATTATAGAAAAGTATTACAAGCTATGTATGCGATTCCTGTGACAAAAAGTGCAGTACTATATGCTGCTCCAACAGTTCAGCAGGGCGTATTAATAGACTACAGATATGCAGAAAGAAGTGATGAATTTTTGGGAAACTTTAATATGCCAGAAAGTTTTCAAGAAGATATGACAAAAATATTTGAATCGGTGGCTATGAATACTATGAGTGTAGAAACAGCCAGTGAACTTTTAAATGAGAGCTGGGACAAGGCAATAGAGGGACAAAAATGAAAAGAATAAGATTTTTGAAAAAGAAACGATATATAAGTTTATTTACAAAATCCGTGGTAGCCTTAATTTTAATTGGTGTACTTCCTTTGGTATTAATGGGAGTTTCCATTTACAATACTTATATGAGTTTTTTGAAAGAAACGATATTATCTAATATGTATCGGACTACACGATCTATCGGAAGAAACATTGAGGAAATGTATCATGAGATGGAAGAAAATACGAAATATCTTTATACAGTCCAGGAGGAGGACTATGGATATTTATATGAAATTTTGGAAGATCGTGATATTAGTGCGAATAAAAAAAATGCAATTATCACAGAAATGTTAAAGGATATTTTATATATGAATCAGTACATAGATCATGTGTTTTTTATACTTCCTGACGGACAAGAATATTCGGTTATGCGTCCTCCGGAGGCTATGACAGATACGAAAAAAATTCAGGAGTGGTATGAAAAAAACTTTCAGGAAAAAGAACAAAGTATGCAGATGCTTCCTGTGCATTTATCAGATTATTATGTAGGGTCTAAAAAGGAAAATTTTACAGCAGCAAGAAATATTATGAATACCAGAACTATTCAATCAGCCAGCCAGGAAATATTAGGAACCCTATATATAGATATCAGCAGTGAATATTTGGATGGAATCATTAATGAAACAAAATTAGAAGAAGGGAGTCAGATTTATATTGTTGACAAAGCCAAAGAAGAAATAGCATACAATCCATATAGCAGTGAAAAAGTGGAACACAGGGAGGAGTTCAAAAAGTATTTATCTTATATGTCTCCTGACCATCAATATATGAGGGTAGGAGAAAATTATTATATTTACAGTGAGGTTCCAAATACCAACTGGATAGTTGTAGAATGTATTCCTACATACAATTTAGAAAACAGCTATCAAAAAATACGAAATATTACACTTACCGTTATGGGATTTAGTGTTTTACTGTTAACAATTATTTATTATTTTTATTCCAAAAAGACAAATAAACCAATAAAAGATTTAAAAATAGCGATGGAACGTATTCAGAAAGGTGATTTAGATACAAGAGTTCAAGTAGGAACCAATGATGAAATAGGATTTTTGGCAAACGGATTAAATCAGATGACATTGGAACTTCAAAATCATATACAGAAGGTATATATTGCAGAAATCAGGCAAAGAGAAGCAGAAATAGAAGCTTTAAAAACTCAAATTGAACCACACTATTTATATAATACTTTGGATGTAATCAGAATGACAGCAATTACAAAAGATGATAAAGAAACAGCAGAAATGATAGACGGATTATCTGGACAACTAAAGTATTTGATTGGCGGTGCCAGAGATATGGTGACATTGCAGGCTGAACTGGACAGTGTCAGAAATTATTTTAAGATTATAAAAATACGTTATGAAAATAGATTTAGTCTTGAAGTAGAGGTACCAGAGGAATTACTGGAATTAAAGGTTCCTCAACTTATTTTACAGCCTGTAGTAGAAAATGCAGTTAAGCATGGATTAAAACCCAAAGAAGAAGGAGAAGGTGTTGTGGCTATTCAGGGAATGAAGAGTGAAGACAGGCTGGAAATAACTGTGATGGACAATGGAATTGGAATGACAGAAGAAAAGATGGCGTATGTTCAGAAACTGCTAGATAGTCAGGACACAGTGAAGCATGCAAAGAGTAAAAGTGCCAGTATTGGATTGAAAAATGTATATGACAGAATCAAATTAATTTTTGGAGATACCTATAGTATGGAGATAAGTAGCTTTGAGGGGATTGGAACGATTGTAAAATATAAACTGCCGGTTATAGAGGAATTTGATAGAGAAGAAAAAGTGGGAGGAGAAGATGTTTAAAATTATTTTAGCAGATGACGAACCTATTATCATTAAAGGATTGCGGAAAATGATAAAATGGGAAGAACTGAATGCAGAGATTGTTGCAGAGGCAAAAAACGGGGAAGAACTTTTGAAAAAAATTCAGGAATATGAGCCGGATATTGTTATTTCTGATGTTGCAATGCCAAGGATGACAGGACTAGATGTTATTAAAGCTATTCGTGCAAATGAAAGTAATACAAAAGTGATTTTTCTAAGTGGTTACCAGGAGTTTGAGTATGTTAGAACTGCTATCCGCTATGAGGCTGTGGAGTATTTGCTAAAGCCAGTAGGAAAGGAAGAATTAGAACAGGCTGTTTTGAAAGCAGAGAAGATGTTGAAAGCAGATCATCCGATGGAATATTGGCAAGAAGAGCATAATGATATGCAGAATATATTTCGGAAAATGAATTCAGAAGCAGAGTGCAAAGAACTTTATAACCATTTTAATGATATGGGGATTGAAATAAAAGAAAAAAGTTTTACGGGTATATGCTTTTCCATTCCTACATCTTTTTACAAAAAAATAGGAAATCAGAATATGGCAGAACTGCTCCGATTTTCTATTTTTAAAAAGATAGAAGAAATATTGAAAAAAGGAAAAAATGGTTTTGTTATCAAACGGGAAGCAAACTGCAGTAATATTATTCTGCTTCATGAAAGGGGAGAAGAGATTGTAGAAGGTAGAATACAACAGGTGCGGGATAGAATCACAAAAGAATATAAAGTGGGGCTGATTGTTGGGATTGGAAGTACGGTTAATCAAATATCAGAACTTAAATTTGCTTACAAGACAGCCAAATTTTGCTCAGAACTTCATTATTTTACTGAAGAACAAACAGTTCGTTATCAAGAAATTGCAAGAGAGTTTCATTCTTCGTTTGAAGATTATAACAATAAATATAAAGAAATGTTAGATGAGATTTTAAGTAAAAATAAGAATTGGAATCAGACACTTACAGAGGTGTTGGAAATTGTAGAAAATCTTCATTTTGGAAATCGATATGCAGCAGAAAACAGGTGTATTGCCATGGCAATGGATTTATTTTCTGAATTGGAAGAATGTAGAATGGTATCGCAGGAATCAAGAAAAGAATATGAAAATATGGTAGCTAAAATAAGGAATCAGGCAAGCTTTCGAGAACTGAAATTATATATTACAAAATTTCTGAATACATTTTTGGAAAAGTATGGTAATGGCGATTCGGGAATGGAAGGCAACACAATTCGTATAGTAAAAGAATATATCAAAGAGCATTATGCAGAAGATTTAAGTCTGGGAAAACTGGCAGATATTGTATATATGAATCCTTATTATTTCAGCTCTTTTTTTAAAAAAGAGACAGGACAAAATTTCAAGAATTATCTGGCAGAAGTCAGGATGAAAGTTGCCTTAAAATTATTAATGGAATCAGATATGAAAACCTATGAACTGGCAGAGGCTGTTGGATATCATGATGTTAGAAGCTTTACAGAAAAATTTAGAGAGTATTTTGGAGAAAGTCCTTCTTCTTATAAAAAGAACAGAAAATCTTAAAAAATGTGGTGTTTTATATAATCTGCTGTGGTATTTTTAAGCATGATGCTCAGATTTGTTGTAACTGCACAAAGGATATGTTACTCTTTCTTCAGTACAAAGGTACGGAACAAAATTTATGAGGAAAGAGGGAATACAAGATGAAGAAAAAAATGATAGCAGTTTTACTTACAATGGCTATGGCAGGTTCGCTGGCAGCGTGTGGTGGAAGTTCGGGTGGTGATTCTGAGAAAGGTTCCGATACGAAAGAAGCAAAGGGAGAACGTGTAGTAGAGCTTTGGACCTGTTGGACGGATGGAGCTGATACAGCAAAAGCGGGAGAAGAACAGATTAAAAAGTTTGAAGAGGAAACAGGAGTAAAGGTAAACCAAACTAATTTTACTTATGACATGCTTCATGAAAAAATTCTGACTGCTGCAGCAGGGGGAAATGTTCCAGACTTAATATGGGGATTGCCAGAGTATATTGGTGAGTTTTACAATATGGGTATTTTGGAAGATTTGACGGAGCGTTTTAATGAATGGGAAGATAAAGATGTTTTATCAGAGGCTGTTGTAAATTCTATGACCATTGATAATAAAATTGTGGGAATTCCATATGAAATGACAGTGCGTGCTTATCTTACTCATGAGAATGATTTAGAGACAGCAGGTATTGAGACACCAGAAACATGGGAAGATTTGATGGAAAATAAAGACTACTACGAAAAGAATGGAAAATATCTGACCGAATTAGCCTGTACAGGTGTCCGTTCAGCTCAGGAACTTTTAGTATATCTTGCACAGTATGATCTTGAAATTGCGTCAGCCCAGGATGATGGAAAATATAAAAATACATGGAAAGATAACAAGGATGAATTAGAAAAAGCAACAAAGGTTTTCCAGATGTATAAAGATTTAGTAGATAATAAGATTATTGATGAAAATTGTAAAAACTGGGGATGGGAAGAAACAGACGAAAACTTTGCAACTGGCATTACTTCCAGCTATGTATCAGGAAACTGGCTGGCAGAAAGAGAAGCTTCAAATCCAGATACTATGGCAGATGTTGCAGTATCTGCTATCCCATATCCTTCAGATGGACACCCTGCAACCTACATGGAATGTAAACCATTATTTATTTTAGCAGATAGTAAAAACAAAGATGATGCTTTTGATTTGGCAACTGCAATGTGCAGCAAAGAATGGCAGGAAGCAGGATTTCCAGATCGTTCCCCAAGGTCTGATGTATCTACAGATAGCAAATGGAGCAAAGATTTCCAGGCATTATCTGATACAGGTATCACTTTCCCGCCAGTAACATTAGGTGGAATTACACAGGCTATGCAGGATGCAATTGCAAAAGTGCTTCAGGATGGAGAAACTCCACAGGCTGCTGCTGAGTGGTTATGCGATGCTGTAAATGCATCTCTCTCAGATTCAGGAGAATTGAGTGAGTAAAGAATATAGGGATTTCGGGACAAGGGCTGCTGCAAAAGTGTGCAGCAGCCCTTGTTATGTAAAAAAGGAGGCAGTACATAAATGAAAATGGCTCATAAACTTTCCAGAGATCAGAAAAAATTAAGAACAGCATTTATTATGCTTGCACCAGCCATTGTGTTCTTAGCCCTTCTCATTGCGTTTCCTCTTGGGAAGGTTGTACATGACGCATTCACTCATGTGCATCTTATTAATAAATCTATGACTGGTTTTGCTGGAATTGAAAATTTTAAAACAGTGGTATCTGATGAACATTTTGGACAGGCAGTGAAAAACACAATTTACTGGACCGTATTTTCTGTTTTAGGGGAATACATAGTAGGAATGACTACAGCAGTATTGTTGAATCAAAAATTTAAAGGAAGGGCAATTTTCCGTACCTGTATTTTTATACCATGGCTGGTACCTATTATTGTAGCTGGTATGACCTGGGACTGGTTACTAAATCCAGAGTTTGGAATTATTAATTATGCTCTTACAAGCCTGAATATCATTGATTCACCAATTAACTTTCTGGGGGATAGTAAATATGCTATGGCTACTGTTATTTTTGTAAATATATGGAGAAGCTTTCCATATTATACGATTTCCTTTTTGTCAGCATTGCAATCCATACCGGGAGATCTGGCAGAAGCAGCTTCTATTGACGGTGCAGGTGTATTTAGAAGATTTTTCAGCATTACACTTCCACAGCTTCGATCAGTATCTTTGGTAATTGTCTTTATTCATGTCATCTGGACAGCAGTAAACTTTGATTTCATATGGGTTATGACAGAGGGTGGTCCAAACTATGCAACAGAAACCCTTCCTATCATGATTTACAGATATTCTATGAAGAAATTTGATGTTGGCGCGGCTTCTGCGCTATCGACAATGATGTTTACTATTATGGTAGTTCTGTTTGTATTTTATTATAGAAAAAGAAGTCAGCTTAGTGATGATATGGCTTAGAGAGTCCAGCTAATAAATGTCAATAGTGAAATGAAA
>ERZ791901.548-NODE-548-length-25652-cov-2.643435_pt1 | contig 25652 bp, 18 predicted proteins | sample MGYA00510150_ERZ791901 | MGnify/ENA primary metagenome ERZ791901 (study PRJEB30046, sample SAMN00792058) | human gut metagenome | study: EMG produced TPA metagenomics assembly of the A metagenome-wide association study of gut microbiota in type 2...
AATAGCATAAAATTAATATTATTATAAAATAATGCCTGATAAAATAGAATTATAACATGAATACGGCAAAACCGCAGAAAAGTATCTGTGGGGAAAGAGAGCAAGCTATGAGACTGACCATTGAAAAATATCACGGACTTGGAAATGACTATCTGGTATATGATCCCAATAAAAATAAACTGGCCCTGACCCCTTCGCGGGTTCAGCTTTTATGTAACCGAAATTTCGGCGTGGGAGCGGACGGCATTTTGGAGGGGCCTGTGATGGAGAATGACAGGATTTCCATGGTGATCTGGAATTCGGATGGAAGCCGGACGGAGAACAGCGGAAACGGCGTGCGTATTTTTGCAAAATATTTAAAGGATGCAGGCTATGTGCAGAAAAAGGATTTTACCATCCATTCAGAAGGCGGAGAAATCGACATCCACTATCTGAATGAAGAAGGAACAAGGTTAAAGGCCTCTATGGGAAAGGCGTCTTTCTGGAGCGATGAGGTTCCGGTAACAGGGCCAAGGAGGGAGATTATCAATGAAACCATGGTCTTTGGACGGATTCCCTATCCTGTTACCTGCTTATCGGTAGGAAATCCCCATCTGGTAATCCTTATGGATGAGATTTCAAAGGAGCTGGTGTGCCGGATCGGAAAGTATTCGGAGAATGCCAGACAGTTCCCGGAAAAGATCAACACACAGATTATGAAGGTATTAGACCGAACCCATATTCAGACTGAGGTGTATGAGAGGGGCGCAGGCTATACGCTGGCTTCGGGAAGCGGCTGCTGTGCGGCTGCTGCGGCTGCCTACCGTCTGGGCCTTACGGATCCGAAAATGATCGTCCAGATGCCGGGAGGAACTCTGGAGCTGGAAATCCGGGAGGACGGAAATGTGCTGATGACCGGAGATGTGGGATATGTGGGAAGCATAAAGCTGGGAAATCATTTTACAGAGCAGCTTCGGGCGCTTGACAAATAAAAAAACTGCGTTTATAGTTTTTTACAGATACAGGCAAAAGGGCGGGGTATCGCATCAGATCCCCGCCCTGATACATTTTACAGGGATTGGAAAGGGTTTTTGCCATCCCTGGGAGAGGGTGGTTAAACCATGAACAAATACAGCAGAGAGGATATCCTCAGGATCGTCCGGGAGGAGGATGTGGAGTTTATCTGCCTGCAGTTTACGGATCTGTTTGGAATAATGAAGTCTGTGACCATTACAGCCGGACAGGTGGAAAATGCCCTGGACAACCGATGTATGTTTGACGGTTCTGCTACTCAGGGCTATGTGAGGCTTCAGGAATCGGATATGTATCTTTATCCGGATACGGATACCTTTGAGATATTTCCCTGGCGTTCCAGACAGGGGCGGGCAGCAAGGCTGATCTGTGATGTGTGCCATCCCGACGGAACGCCCTTTCAGGGAGATCCGCGCTTTGTGCTTAAAAAGGCCGTTAAGCGGGCGGCAGATATGGGATATGTGATGGAGGTAAAGCCGGAGTGTGAGTTTTTCCTTTTTCATTCAGACGAGGAGGGACGGCCCACGATCCAGACTCATGAGCGGGCAGGATATTTTGATACGTTCCCTATGGATCTGGGAGAGAATGTATGCAGGGATATTGTGACAAATCTGGAGGAAATGGATTTTCAGGTGGAGTCCAGTCATCATGAGATCGCTCCGGGACAGCATGAGATCGATCTGGGGCCCATGGATGCCTTGAGGGCTGCAGATCAGCTTCTCACCTTCAAGATGACAGCCAAAACGATTGCAAAGAGCCACGGGCTTCACGCAACCTTTATGCCAAAGCCAAAAGAGGGAGTTAATGGTTCAGGGATGCATCTTGTTTTGTCGCTGAAAGACTCAAAGGGAAAGAACCTGTTTGCAGACCCGGCAGATCCTTTGGGACTAAGTCTTACGGCCCGTCATTTTATGGCAGGAATTTTAAACCATATGAAAGAAATGACGCTTCTTACCAATCCAACGGTTAATTCCTATAAGCGGCTGGTTCCTGGATATGATGCCCCGGTTTATATTGCCTGGTCGCCTTCAAACAGCAAAAGCTTCCTGATCCGCATTCCGTCTCCGGGAGGAGAGGGGATTGAACTGCGCTGTCCGGATGGGGCCATGAATCCATACCTGGCACTTGCAGCCTGCCTTCAGGCGGGACTGGAGGGGATTGAAAAGGAGCTGGAGCTGCCTCTCTGTGCAAAAGAACCGATATCGTTGGCTGATCAGGAGGAACTTAATAACTGCGGGATTGACCGGATCCCAAACACTCTGGGAGCTGCCATTGAGGCATATGCAGGCAGTCTTTTTGTGAAAAATGTTCTCGGAGAACCGATTTATATTAAATATCTGGAGGCCAAAGAGAAGGAATGGGGAGAGTTCGGCATTCAGGTGACGGACTGGGAGATCGCCCAATATCTGTATCAATATTAGTGTGCAGCCTGGCAGGAGGAGGTGGGAAGGATGGCAAGTATAATCGCGGCATTTTCAAAGCCACAGGATGCCGGAAATATCCGGGCCATACTCAGGAAGAATGGCTATGAACCAGTTTTTGCGTGCACCTCCGGGGCTCAGGTTCTGGCAGCGGCAGAGAGTTTAAACGGCGGGATCGTAGTCTGCGGCTTCCGCTTTGAAGATATGGTCTGCGAGGAGCTGCGCCGCCTGCTCCCATCCTCCTTTGATATGCTTCTCATTGCTTCCCCGGCAAAATGGAGCAAACGGGATACGGAGGGAATGATCTGCCTTTCCATGCCCTTAAAGGTACATGAGCTTTTAAGCACCATAGAAATGATGCTTGAGGCCAGAAAACGGCGAAAACGCAGAAAGAGGACTCGTCCTCAGAAGAGAAGTGCCGAGGAAAAGGAACTGATTTTAAAAGCAAAAGCTCTCCTGATGGAACGAAATACGATGACAGAGCCGGAAGCCTATCGATATATACAAAAATGCAGTATGGATAATGGTACCAGCCTGACCGAAACTGCTCAGATGATCATCAGCTTAATACACATGTGAGGTAGAACCATGAATTTTGTAAAAATGCAGGGAATTGGAAATGACTATGTATATGTAGACTGTTTTAAGGAGAACGTAAAAAATCCAAGTGCAGCAGCCCGCTTTATCAGCGATCGGAGGTTTGGCATCGGTTCAGACGGCCTGATCCTGATCTGCCCTTCTGATGTGGCAGACTGCCGTATGGAAATGTACAATACAGACGGTTCACAGGGGAAAATGTGCGGAAACGGCATCCGCTGTGTGGGAAAGTATGCCTATGACCATGGGATTATTTCCCCGGATCGGAGAAGCCTGACCGTAGAGACTCCGGCTGGGATTAAGGAGTTAAAACTGGAGGTCGAAAACGGCAGGGCAGTGATGCTCACTGTTGACATGGGAGAGGCAGTTCTCACTTCCCAGCTTCCGGAAACGATTTTGGTAGATGGAAAACAATGGGAGTTTACGGGAATTGATGTAGGAAATCCCCATGCAGTGTATTTTATGGATGAAATAGACAGCCTGGATCTGGAGAAGATGGGACCGTCCTTTGAGTTCCATGAGCGTTTTATGCCGGATCGTGTAAATTCAGAGTTTATCCGCGTGATCGACCGTACACATATCCAGATGCGGGTATGGGAGAGAGGCAGCGGAGAAACCTGGGCCTGCGGCACAGGAGCTACGGCCAGCGCCATGGCAGCTATTTTGCTGGGATTAACAGAGGATGAGGTGCTTGTAAGCCTTAAGGGCGGCGATTTAAGGATCCGTCTGGATCGGGAAAGCGGCCATCTGTTTATGACAGGGCCTGCAGTGGAGGTGTTTAACGGAGCCATAGAGCCTTTGTGGGAGGACGGGGAAGAAGGCAGCCTTTAAGAGTACGATGGAACTGGACGGCTTTATCGGACAGTTTCAGAAGCTTGGAAAGCCCAGTCCCCAGATTGCATTTTCTACTCATCTTGGGCCAAGAGGTGTGGATGTGGATCACGCATATCAGATATAGACGGTATCCTGGCCGTTTATCCGCCGGCGCCAAGGAAACATCCGTCTCATTTTTACATATGGTATAAGGAAATGAAGTATGTAAAAGGAGCTGCTTATGGAACAGCAAAAAAGTGTGATCATAGACGCCGGACACGGCGGGGCAGAGCCGGGAGCCATGTTTGAGGGGCGCAAAGAGAAGGATGATACGCTCCGTCTGGCATTGGCTGTAGGCGAGATACTGGAAAATAATGGGATTCGTGTGATGTATACCCGTACCACGGACGTATATGACACGCCTCTGGAAAAAGCCATGATTGCGAATGGATCGGGAGCTGATTTTTTCGTATCCATTCACCGGAATGCCATGCCTGTTCCGGGAACCGGAAAGGGAGCATTGAACCTGGTATACGAAAATACCGGTCCGGGAGCATTGATGGCAGAAAATATCCAGAAAAATCTTGTGAAAGCCGGATTTGACGATCTGGAAGTTCAGGAACGTCCCGGAATCATTGTGCTCAGGCGGACTAAGATGCCGGCTGTGCTGGTGGAGGCGGGATTTTTAGATCACCCGGAGGACAACAGGATTTTTGATGAACAATTTGATCAGATCGCCCAGGGGATTGCAGACGGGATATTGACCACCTTTTCCCAGCTGAAGAAAGAGACGGAAGAGAAGCGGTACTATCAGGTTCAGGTGGGAGCATACAGGGAACGGCCGCGGGCAGAGTTTCTGGTAAGGGAGCTTGCAGCCAAGGGATTTCCGGCTTTTCTTGTATATGATGACGGGCTTTATAAGGTGCGGGTCGGCGCTTTTTTGCAGATGGACAATGGAGTCCGGATGGAGCAGAGAGTAAGACAGGCCGGATATCCTACCATGCTGGTGAGGGAAGAGGAAGTGTAAAAGATTGCAGATTATTTGAGATAAAGTATATGTAATGTGAGAAATTCTTCCTGTATAATGATGCTATAAGAGCAAACACCTTTTTGTGCCTTTTGGTGGCAGTGGGATTTGCGTATGGCGGTATAGAGGAAGGAGAAGAGTGATATGTTATATCCGAAGATGAACAGAGCAAGGACCGTGATGGATCTTTCCGGCCTGTGGGAATTTAAGCTTGGAGATTATGAGACGCCGGGGGATAACTGTGAGCGTCTTGCAGGAGGGGAACGGATTGCTGTCCCTGCATCCTATAATGATCAGAAGGACGATCCGGCTTATAAGAATCACTATGGATGGGCCTGGTATGAAAGAGAGGTCACGGTTCCTGCCTTTTTTAAGGGGCAGAGGCTGTTTCTGCGTTTTGATGCCGTGACACACAGGGCAAGGATCTATATAAACGGAACCTTTGTAATGGAACATAAGGGAGGATTTCTTCCTTTTGAGCTGGAGCTTACGGAGCTTGTGGTTCCGGGAGAAACGCTGCTGCTTACCGTTGCGGCGGACAACCGGATCAGCCACAGCACGCTTCCAGTGGGAAATGAAGGCGGAACCGCTTTTTTTGGCTCCGATAATCCAGGTGTGCCTTCGGTTGAAGCAGCCAAGGTATGGCGAAAACAGGGCAATCTTCCCAATTTTGACTTTTTTAACTATGCAGGAATCAACCGTCCGGTACGGCTGTATACAACACCTGTTTCCCGCATCTGCGGTCTGACCCTGATACCGGACATAGACGACACCGATGGGATTCTTCAATATGAGGCTGAGACAGAGGGAGAAGGCGCCGTTCATGTGGAAATTTTTGATGTGGAGGGGAATAAGGTAGCAGAGGCAGAGGGAGCTTCTGGAACCATTACCATACCTGATGCCAGATTGTGGTGGCCCTGGCCGGGAATGCCTTATCTGTACCGGGCTGTATTTACCTTTGGAGAAGATATCTATGAGGAAACCTTTGGCATCCGTACAGTGAAGGTAGAAGGAACCCAGTTCCTGATTAATGGAAAGCCATTTTATTTTAAAGGCTTTGGAAAGCATGAGGATTCCCCATTTCATGGAAGGGGGCTGGATCTGTGCCTGGATGTAAAGGATGTGAACCTGATCCACTGGCTTCATGCCAATTCCTTCCGCACTAGCCATTATCCCTATGCGGAGGAGATGTATCAGCTCTGTGACAGAGGGGGAATTGTGATCATTGATGAAACGCCGGCTGTAGGAATCGGAGCTGGCGAGCACTGCGATCCTTATCAGACATTTCCTATCAGGGAGCATCACGAGGCTGTGCTCCGTGATATGATCGAGAGGGATAAAAATCATCCCTGCGTGGTAATGTGGTCTATGGGAAATGAGCCGGATACAGAGCATTTTCCGGAATCAGCCTATGAATACTGGCACAGCCTGTATGAGTATACGCACACCCTGGATCCGCAGGACCGTCCAGTGACCTTTGTCTGCTGCCAGAATAATTATGAAAAGGATCTTGTGACCCGAACGATGGATGTAGTATGCATCAACCGGTATTACGGATGGTATAACTTGTCGGGAGATCTGGATGCAGCCTGCTATGCTCTGAACATGGAACTGGACTTCTGGGAAAAAATAGGAAAACCTGTGATGATTACAGAGTATGGGGCAGACGCTGTGGCGGGCATCCATCAGTGTGTACCGGAAATGTTCAGTGAAGAATATCAGATGGAATATTACAGGCGGCAGAATGAGGAATTTGATAAAAGGTCTTTCTTTATGGGAGAGCAGGTCTGGAATTTTGCGGACTTTGCGGCATTTCAGGGTTGCATGAGAGTGGACGGCAATAAGAAGGGCCTGTTTACAAGAGAAAGACGGCCAAAGCTGGCAGCACACTATTTCAGAAAGCGTTGGGAGAACATTCCCAATTTTGAGTATAAAGCAGGAGGAAATACGGATGAAAAGTAGAAATCCAAGGATTTCCTGGCTGGATAATCCGGAGGTTTTTGAGGTGAACCGGAACAATGCTCATTCAGATCATGTATATCCTTTTTTTCAGGAGGCAGGATCAGAGGGAATCGGTTTTATGCTTCTGGATGGTGTCTGGGATTTCTGCTGGGAGGAGCAGCCACCGGAATATGCGCTCAGGGGAACGGAGGATTCAGACGGAGTTGCTTTTTATAAAGCTGCTTTTGAGGAAAAGGACTGGGGAACGATCCAGGTTCCCGGCCATGTCCAGCTTCAGGGGTATGACAACTGCCATTATGTCAATACCATGTATCCATGGGATGGAAGGTCAGAGATCCGTCCTCCGGCCATTGACTGGGAGAATGCTCCGGCCGGGAGCTATGTAAGGGAATTTATTATCACAGATCAGGAGAAAGATTTTCTGGAAAAACGGGTGTTTGTGTCGTTCCTGGGAGTGGAAACAGCCTTTTATGTGTGGTGTAACGGTCAGTTTGCAGGGTATGGCGAGGACGGTTTTACACCGTCGGAGTATGAGCTTACGGGAGTTCTTCATCCTGGCGTAAACCGGCTGGAGGTGCGCGTTTACAAGCGTAGCAGTGCCAGCTGGATTGAGGATCAGGATTTCTTCCGTTTTACAGGGATTTTCCGGTCGGTATATCTTTACTGTATACCGGAAATCCATGTGGAGGATCTGTTTATAAAGGCGTATCTGACGGATGATTACAGAGATGGCTTTCTGGATGTAGAATTTACCATGGAAAATCCAAACGGATACAGCTATGAGATAAGGCTTGCGCTGGAGGATGCAGGCCGGATCATAAAAACAGGGGCTTTAAAAGGAAGGATGGAAAAAAGCTGCGCCGTATCACTGGGAAAAATCCCCAATGTACATCCATGGAGCGCAGAAGATCCCTTCCGATATCTGCTTCATATAGAACTGTGGGGAGAAGATGGCTGTAAGGAGTCTTTTTTGCAGCCAGTTGGATTCCGAAGCTTTGAGCTGAAGAACGGGCAGATGTGCTTAAACGGATGCCCCATTGTTTTTCACGGCATAAACCGCCATGAATTTGACTGGCACAGGGGAAGGGCTGTCACAGCCGATGATATGCTTTATGATATTCGTTTTTTAAAGCAGCATAATATCAACGCCGTCCGTACCTGCCACTACCCCAATCAGTCCCTGTGGTATGAGCTCTGCGACCGTTATGGTATTTATGTTATGGATGAGGCAAATCTGGAAAGTCATGGTTCATGGCAGAAAATGGGAGCCTGTGAGCCGTCATGGAATGTACCGGGAAGCCTGCCACAGTGGAAAGCCTGTGTAACAGACCGTGGAAAGTCTATGGCGGAACGGGATAAGAATCATCCGTCTGTGCTGATCTGGTCCTGCGGAAATGAGTCCTATGCCGGAGAGGATATCCGTGCGATGAGCCGCTGGTTTAAGGAGAGAGATCCGGGGCGTCTAATCCATTATGAGGGCGTTTTCTGGAACCGGGAATTTGAGGATATCAGTGACATGGAAAGCCAGATGTATACGCCTCCGGAACGTGTAAGGGAATTTCTGGAAAATAACACGAAAAAGCCTTTTATTATGTGTGAATATATGCATGCCATGGGAAATTCCCTGGGAGGCATGGACCGGTATATGGCGTTGGAATATGAATATCCTGCCTATCAGGGAGGCTTTATCTGGGATATGATCGATCAGGCGGTTGCCAGACAGGGAAAAGACGGGAAGGAATATCCGGCATACGGCGGTGATTTTGGAGACCGTCCCACAGACTGGCAGTTCTGCGGAAACGGAATTTTGTATCCGGATCGTTCCATATCTCCAAAGGCTGCTGAGGTAAAGGCTCAGTATGCTGCGGTGCGTTTGAAGATTTCTCCGGAGAGACGGCAGATACAGATTGAGAACCGGCAGCTTTTTTCAGACCTTTCGGGTCTTGCGTTTGTGCTGACAGTGTTAAGAAATGGAAAAAAATGGAAAACATTTCCGTTTAAGGCACAGGCTGCTCCGGGAACGTGCGCCGTATATTCCTTTGATGAGACAGGCTTTACAAACGATACCGCGTTGGAAGATGGAAAGGAATATATCCTAAGAGTAAGCGTCCATTTGGAAAAGGATACGCTGTGGGCAGAAAAAGGATATGAACTTGCTTTTTCGGAAGCAGTTCTTCCAGGAAACTGGAAAATGGAAAGAAAACGGTTCATTCCGGCCCGAATGATTGACGGCGATGTAAACCTGGGCGTTATTCTGGGAGAGATGCAGCTTATGTTTTCCTATCAAGACGGCGGTCTGGTATCTTTAAAGAGAAAGGATGGCATACAGTGGATGATCCGTCCTCCTGTGCCTGTATACTGGAGGGCGTCTACAGACAATGACCGGGGAAACGGTTTTGCAAAGGAAAGCAGGCTGTGGCTGGCAAAGACATTATTTCCGGAAATTTGCAAAGGAAAGGCAGAGATCAGAGAAACAGACAAGGAAGCAGAGCTTACATTTACATGGGAGGATACTACTGTTACATACAGGATGCGAAAGGACGGTATGCTTGGGGTGAGAGCGCACTTCCATGGAAAGAAGGGATATCCGTCCCTGCCTGTATTTGGACTGGCCTTTGAGCTTCCAGAGCAGGTCAGCCGTTTTTCCTGGTATGGAAGAGGGCCGTGGGAGAATTATCCTGACCGCAGGGCCGGAGCAGGGCTGGGAGTTTACGAAAGCACAAAAAAAGAGCAGCTTGCTCGGTATTTAAAGCCTCAGGAATGTGGGATGCATATGGATACCCGGAGGTTGGTTCTGGAAACAAAAGACGGAGAGAAACTTTTGTTTGAGGCGGAGAAAAAGCCGTTTCACTTCAGCCTGCTTCCATACAGTCCCATAGAGCTCGAAACGGCTCTCCACAGGGAAGAGCTGCCCGCACAGAGCCATACCTGGGCAGTGATCGCAGGAGCCATAAGAGGCGTGGGAGGAAATGACAGCTGGGGAGCTCCGGTATATCCGGAATATGAGATACCGGGAGACAGGGATATTATATTTGAGTTTTCTATGGGTTTTATCAGTAATCATGAGGAATAAAAAAAGAGCTGGCGCTCAGGATCATATGATCCGAAGCGCCAGTTCTTTTTTGGGGTTAAATGTGATGCGGGTTCTCCATAGGTCATTTTTCCAGCTCAGTTTCAGCCGCGGATCTGTAATGGGGAGACATTCCACAGAAACATCCGTCAAAGCTCCTGTTATCTTGCAGACGGCCAGAGTTCCCAGGATCAGACAGCTTTCTTTATACAGAGGTTTTTCTGCGGTTATAAGGTTCAGGACAGGAGTAAGCCCCGGACAGCAGACCTGATCGGTAATAAGGATTTCCTGGCTGCGTTTAAACACAACGCTGCGTTTAAAGGAGGTGATACAACCCTTGGGGTATGCGTTTTTCAGCTCCATTGAAATATGGGCTTCCTGTGCTTCAAAGCCCCAGTCTACATGTTCCGCTTTAAAATCCGGACCGTTGTGTTCCATTTGTTCATGGCCGTCTGCGGTGATAAAGGAGGGGAGGTTATGGTAAGCAGACTGCATGGTCCAGATTTCATATCGCTGTGGTGAGAAAGTTTTGGCCTGATAGGTTTCCACTCCGATATCAGCAAAGAGCGGCTTTCCGTCTTTATAAATGGTGAAGCTTCCCGTATCATTGTGATTGTGGCTGTCATCATTATCCCCGGCTTTTACAGCCAGACAGAAACGGCTGTCTCTTGCAATAAAAAGGCCGGTACTGGGATAGAAAATATCTTTTTTTTCTGTATTACAGCCCTGAGGGATAGAAAGGATTTCAGGCAGTGCAAAAAGATTTTGAATCCGGTAAAAAAGATTATGCTCCTGCGTTAAAAGGGGATCCTGTGTTATGCGGCAGTCGCCAGCAGCCAGTTCCATCAGTTCCTTCTGTTCGGTGCGCTTTCCGAAGAGGTATTCTCTGGCACTGCACAGGCCTGCGACAGCGGCACAGTCTGAAAAATTGATGTAGTAGGGTCCGCAGGCATGGACGTTGGAGAGGTAGGCGGCTATATTGCAGATTTTGGGTTCGCGGTAAAGGGAGGAAAAGGAATGATCCGTCATACCGTTCATGATTTCTATGGTGTTAAAGAGGCAGAGGCCTGCATGACGGTAATATTGAGGCCCTTCATCACAGCAGCCGTCGTCTCCGTATTCGGCAAGGAAAAAATCAGCGCTTTTGGCCGCTTTTTGAAGAATGGCCCGACTGATTTCTTCATCCTCTTCCCACAGAGCTGCTGTCATAAGCACATTCTGGGTACACCAGATAGTCCAGTTGTTCATAGGGCTTACCCCATCGCCCATCCACCAGAAATGCTCCTTTAAATAAGGCTCAAGGATGCGTTCCTTCAGACAGCATACCACTTGTTTTTCAATCAGGGGACTTACGGCGCGAAGTTCATCCCTCAAAAGCCATACAGCTACAGCCAGCACGGCCCCTGTTTCAGCAGCAAAAAGATCGATGACAGGACGTGAGGGATCAGGCAGAGGAAGGGAAGGCGTATCACGGATGTAGGAATTATGGGGGGGAAGCTGCCATGCAGTTTCTTCGCAGATAAGATAAATTCCGTTTATGATATCATCCAGAAAAGTTCCCTTATAGTCACATGCTTCTGCCAGAACCAGGGTTCCGAGGGCAGTCCGGCGGGCAAACTGCTTATCCTCAAACCGGATCCTGTTTCCAGAACGGGTGTATTCTAAAAAGTCACAGGCCAGGATTTGAGGCCATACTACCGGACAGAGGGCCTTTGCGTCTTCCACGGCCCTGTTTTTAAGGGAAGAAGGAAGAGCCTCCCAAAATTCCCGGCAGCGTGCAGGGGAAAAGGGGATAAAGGGGGTAAGTGGCAGCTTGGGTGAAGCGGCAATTTCATAAAACATAGTGTTATTCCTCCAAAATGGTGTGGGTGTTTGGTTCGTTCATATGAGCCTGGACAAACTCTCTGGGAGAGATTCCTTCTACCTTTTTAAATACCTTGCTAAAGTAAAAGGCGCTTTCAAAGCCGAGGCGGTCAGCCACCTCATAGATCTTTAAATCCTGTTCTAAAAGCAGGGGTTTGGCCCGGGAGATCTTGCGCTGGGTGATATATTCGGAAAAACCCATGGAGCAGGTCTTTTTGAAAAGAGTGCTCAGGTAATTAGGACTCAGCCCAAAGACCGCGGCGATTTCATTAAGAGAAAGATGCTCCTCAATGTGGTTTAAAATATATTTCTGCACATTTAAGATCACATGGTCTTTATAGGTCTTTCGGCGGGTTTTTAACGCTTCGCAGAGTCCATCTCTGAGCTGCTCTAACCACCGGACAATCTGGAACACATCCTTCATCCGGTAAATAGAGCGGTAGCCGTCAGGACTGGCAGAAAAGATGCCGCTTAGTATTTCCTCACCTTCCGGAAGAAGAGAGAGAGCAAGATATAAAATGCTGCAGGCTCCGTCCATAGTCTGGAGCAGCTTTTGAGGATTCGCTGCAAAGAGCTGAGAGATCACGGTCAGGGTGTCATACAGGGCGTCTGTATCAAACTCTTCAAAGGCCCTGGTCAGATCTTCTTTAAAAACAGCCAGATTAAAGGAATCTCTTATGGAAGAAGAGGCAGTCTGGGTAAAAGGTACAAATGGGGCGTCAGGAGAGCAGAGATTAAAGGCCTGTCTGGCCTCCTGATAAGAAATGCTGATCTTTAAGGGATCATCCACCGGTTCTCCGATCCCGGCGCTTAGTTCAACATTAAAATAATTACGGATCATGGAACGGCCGTTATTGAGCGCTTCCAGCACGGTTTCCATTTCCGGCTGTTCATCGGGGAAATGAAAGATCAGGGCAAAACGTGTTTTATCCAGGGCGATCGCATAACAGCCCGCATATTTTGTAAGGATTTCCCGCATCATCTGCAGGCTGCTGGAATAAAGGTTTATCTGGCCTTCCGGATCCAGAGACTCGGAAACACAGCTTAGCAGCTCGCCGTGACAGGCCAGATACTGTCTGGCAGAAAAATCCAGTCCCAGATCCCTGGACTGAATGGAAAACTGATCCCTGTTTTCAAAAAGGTTATGAAGAAGACGCATGAAAAATTTATCATGGTAGCTTAAAAGAGTAGGGCGCCCCTGATTTTGACGGAAGGATTCCTTGGCTTTGAGCTCCTCCAGACGTTCGGATGCCTTTTCAATGGACGATTTAAGCGATCCGGGATCCAGCTCCAGCTTGATCAGATAGTCGACTGCCTGATAGCTCATAGCTTCTTTGATCAAAGAAAATTCTTCAAAGCTTGTAAGGATGATGAATAGAGGGATGGGGCCAAACTCATCTCTGCATATTTTGACCAGCTCCAGTCCGTTCATAACAGGCATTTTGATATCGGTAATCACGATATCAGGCCGGTACTGCCGGATCATTTCCAGAGCGGCTTTTCCGTTCATGGCAGTGCCGCAGACCTCTATGCCAAGCTCATCCCAGCGGAGCATGGATTTTATTCCGATCTGAACTAGAGGTTCATCGTCAACAATCAGTAATTTTATCATAATATCTCTCCCTGTGCCGTTTCGTATGGCAGCGTAATATGCATACATGTGTATTCTCCCGGTACGCTTTCAATGGAAATACCGTATTCCGGGCCGCAGTCGTAGCGGATCCGCTGGTTTACATTGTTGATTCCCACCTGCCGGAAAAAGTCCGCAGTGGGCTTTTGGGTGCCGGAAAGAACTCGTTTTATGGTTTCCGCATCCATGCCGATCCCGTTATCCCATACCGATATGATCAGACGGGGCTGTCTGGCAGCTTCTCTGTCCAGATTAGCGCTGATGCGGATTTTTCCTGCACAGCCCTTTGGTTCAATTCCGTGGAAAAGAGCATTTTCTATGAGAGGCTGCAAGGTAAAACGGTGGATCAGGCAGTCATAGAGGGCTTCTTCCGAAATTTCACATTCCAGAGAGATACTGCCGCCGTAACGGTACTGCTGGATCAGAAAATAGTCCTTCACCAGATTCAGCTCTTCCCTCAAGGTAATCCTATTATGGGAACCCTTGGAAATGCTTTTTAACAGCCGGGCCAGAGCCGTAGTCATCTCGCTGATACCGGATGCGCCCTGGATGGTAGCCATCCATTTGATGGAGTTTAATGTATTGTAAAGAAAATGGGGGTTAATCTGGCTTTGAAGAATCCGGTATTCCAGATCCTTGCGTTCCTTTTCGTCCTGTATCCGCTTCTGGATCAGAGCAGCCAGATCCTGTGACATACGGTTGATACCGGTACCAATGGCTCCAAATTCATCCTCCCGCTGTATGGAGGGATCCAGAGAAAAATCGCCTCCAGCAATGGCCTGGATCCGATGCTGCAGTTTTTTTACAGGACGTCCGATGGAACGGTTTAACAGTACAAAAAGCAAGAGACCGATGAAAAGGATGAAGACAGCAATACCGGAAAGAATGACCGCATAAAGGGTGCTCTGAGCCTTCATAGCGCTCTGGGATAAAAGCAGAGAGATGCTCCAGCCATAATTTCCAATGGGGCAGGAGAGCAGTACGCGTTCGGATCCATCCGGAAGACGGCAGAGCGAAACGGAGGTATCACTGTTAAAGGCATTTTCACTTAAGTCCTTTACCGGCTCAAATTTCCAGTCACAGGACTTTAAACGGTCATTTTCATAAAGCCAGGTTCTGCCTCCGATGGTAAGGCAGAGAAATGAATCCGGATTTAAGGGGAAAGATTTTAAGTAGTCAAGGATCAGCCGGTCTGAGATCGACATATAGATCCAGCCGGCCTGATGGGAGCTGTAGCGTCCGGACAAGGCGGAGACAGCTGGAAGGACCATTAAACCGCTTCCGGGAAGAAATGGATCCTCCATAAAGGTGCTGTTGTCCATCCCATCTTCTGAAAGGATGGTCTGAAACCAATCCGTGCCTGTAAGGTCAGATAAAGAATGTGCGGAAGACACAGCGGTGGTATCAGAAATCTGCATATAATTGCAGCTGTTTAAGGGAGATATGATAACCCGGTTTATGTAGGAGGAAGAATGAGTATTGTAATACTCTTCCTTCAGACGGTCATAGGTACGAAGTGCCACACTGCGTAGGCCGGAATTTTTGGAAGAGATCGAGGGCATCTGGGACAGATTTTCAAAACCGTCCAGATAGGCGGCGATATCTGTGTTAAAGGAGCACCATTTATAAAAGGAAAGGATATTTTCCAAATCGGCCGCTGTACTGTTACAGATAACCTCAAGACTGTATTCGGAAGTCTGTATCTGATTTTTCTGGAGAAAGGACTGAAAAACAAAGGAACAGATGGTTACCGTAAATACAGCAATGGAGCAGGTTACGGCAGCCGTATAGAGTATGATTTTTCCGCGTATGGTTTTTGGAAATACGGATTGCAGCATGAAAAATAGTCCCCCCTCTGGTATGTATTATCCATAAAATACTATAATAGGAAAGCTATTTTTTGTCAAATGAATACAATTATAAGAAAAGACTGCAAATCATAGAAAAGTACAGCTTTTTTACGGGAAGAATGGAAAAGAGAAAAATTACAGAAAAAATCACAGTTTTTTTGGTTGTTTTTACATTCAGTCTTAGGGAATCTGCCTGTATAATAAAGGCACAACATCAGGATAAACAAAAAATATGATGGATCAAGGAGGAGAAGATGATGAAAAAACGTATTGTAAGTTTAGCGTTGGCAGTTTCCATGGCGGGTAGCCTTACAGCCTGCGGGGGCGGAGCAGCAAAGACAGAGAACAAGGAGACAGAGGCAGCAGCGGATACAACCGCAGCAAAGGCAGAGGAGACAGAGGCGGCAGCAGACGGAAAAACACATTTAAAATGGGCTATGTGGGATAAAGACCTGACCGTATACTACAAAGCTCTGGTAGAAGCCTATGAAAAGGCGCACCCGGATGTGACGGTAGAACTGGTAGATCTGGGAAGCTCTGATTACAGTACGGTTCTTACAACACAGCTGACCGGAAACGGAGCAGATTTCGATGTGGTTTCCATTAAGGATGTACCGGGATATATGGCTCTGGTAAATAAGGGAGTGTTAGAGCCTCTGGATCCTTATATTGAAAAGGATGGCGTGGATCTCAGCGGCTACAAGGGGTTGACCGATCAGGTAAAAGTAGACGGAAAGATGTATGAGCTGCCATTTAAGAGTGATTTTTGGGTTGTATATTACAACAAGGATGTATTTGACAATGCAGGGGTAGAGTATCCCACCAATGATATGACCCTGGAGCAGTATGATGAGATTGCAAAGAAGCTTACAAATACAGAGCCGGGACAGGAGGTATATGGATCTCACTATCATGTTTGGAGAAGTACGGTTCAGATGTTTGGCATGATTGACGGAGAGCACACGATCCTGGACGGCAATTATGATTATTTAAAGCCATACTATGATATTATTTTAGACGAGCAGGAAAATGGCGTATGTCAGGATTATGCAACCTTAAAGACCTCAAATCTTCATTATTCAGGCGCATTCTCCCAGGGTAATGTAGGTATGATGAATATGGGTACCTGGTTTATCTCTACTCTGATCGATAAGGTAAAATCCGGCGAGTATATAGACTGTGCAAACTGGGGTATTGTAAAGTACCCTCATCCGGAAGGCGTAGAGGCAGGTTCTACCGCTGCCCAGATCACTTCTTTAAGCATTCCTACAAGCGCACCGAATAAGGAAGCTGCATGGGATTTCATGAAGTTTGTCTGCGGTGAAGAGGGAGCGGCAGTTTTAGCTTCTACCGGAAACTTCCCGGCGATTATGACAGAGGAAACCATGAATACGATCGCATCCACAGAAGGGTTCCCGGAAGATGAAAACAGTAAGGCTGCTCTTGAAACAGTGAACCTGTATCTGGAGATGCCGGTTGATGTAAAGAGCCCTGAGGTAGAAACTGTATTAAATGAGGCTCATGACAATATCATGGCAGGCAACATGACCGTAGAAGAAGGAATTGCAGATATGAATGAACGTGTAGCTGCAGTTCTGGGTGAATAAGAAAAACATATACGGACAGACAGAGCTGAAAACGAGGCAGACGGGATTTACCGCCTGCCTCATTTAAAGAAAGGTAGATGAATATGGGAAAGACAAAAGCCGTTGATCCTGCAAGGGTCAGGGAAAAACTGGATATTCTGGAGCCGCGGCTTGCAGCTCTTTTGAAGCAGGCAGATGAAGAAACGGATATGAAAAAAAAGGTAAAGCTGGCAAAAAAGGCGGATCAGATCCGTGATAAAATACGTCAGGCAAAGACAGGAGAGCGGTTCAGCCGTCAGACAAAGCGGGATTTGATCGCGTACTCCTTTATCGCTCCTAACTTTATCGGCTTTGCCGTTTTTACTCTGGGCCCTGTGCTGTTTGCTTTTATACTGGCATTTTTCAAATGGGATGGCAATAACCCGATGGATTTTGTGGGCCTGGACAATTTTATGCAGATGGTGGGAAACAAGCGTTTCCTTGCTTCCCTTAAAAATACAGTTGTATACTGCGTGGCTACGGTTCCCTTTACTCTGGCAGTAGCCCTTGGGCTGGCAGTTCTTTTAAATCAGAAGGTAAAAGGACGCAACTTCTTCCGTACGGTAAGCTTTTTCCCCTATGTAGCTTCTCTGGTTGCAGTAGCAGCTGTGTGGAATATGCTGTTTTCCCCTGCCAAAAGCGGTCCTGTAAATATGATCCTTTATAATCTGGGCGTTGCGGCGAAGGAGCTGCCAAAATGGTCTGCAGACAAGGACTGGGTTATGTTCACCGTAATCCTGTTCTCTGTATGGAAAAATATGGGATACTACATGGTGATCTATCTGGCAGGCTTACAGGGGATCAACGGAGAGCTTTACGAAGCATGCAGCTTGGATGGAGCCAATACATGGCAGAGATTCCGCTATATCACCTGGCCCCAGCTTCAGCCGACCACCTTTTTTGTTACCATTATCCTTACCATCAACTGCTTTAAAGTATATGACATTGTATATATGCTGGCAGGAGGAAGCACGGGCGTATTAAATGAGTCTGCCATTGTCCTGGTATACCACATTTACGAGGAAGCCTTCCGCAACTGGAATCTGGGTTACGCAAGCGCTGTAGCCATGGTACTGTTCCTTATTGTTCTTGCCATTACCCTGGTACAGTTCCGTGGGGAAAAGAAATATGCAAATTAAAGGAGGAGGCCTCAAATGAAGATAAAAAATACAAAAACAAGGATGATGAGGGCGGCTCTCTATATTGTGCTTATTGTTCTGGCATTTCTGATGCTGGTACCTTTTGCCTGGATGCTTTCAGCTTCCTTTAAGCTGGATAAGGACGTATTTATTTTCCCGATCCAGTGGATTCCAACTAATCCCAGATGGCAGAATTATATAGATATCTGGACCAGGATCCCGCTGCTTAAATTTGTGCTTAATACGGTGAAGCTGACGCTGATCGTAACCTTTTTACAGCTTCTTACAAGTAGCTTTGCGGCATATGCCTTTTCAAAGCTGAATTTTAAGGGAAAGCACGTTTTATTTCTGGCGTATATTGCAACTATCGCTGTTCCCTGGCAGGTTTACATGGTTCCGCAGTTTATGATGATGCGTTCCATGGGACTGGCAGATACGCATCTGGCAATTATCTGTCTGCAGGCATTTTCCGCCTTTGGCGTATTTATGATGAAGCAGTTTTATGAAGGGATTCCCACAGAACTTTGCGAGGCAGCCAGAATTGACGGCATGAGCGAGTATCGGATCTGGTACCGGGTGATGCTTCCACTTGCAAAGCCTGCTCTGTCAACCCTGACGATCTTTACCTTTGTAAATACATGGAATGATTTCCTGGGACCATTGATCTATCTGACGACAGAGTCAAAAAAGACCCTGCAGCTGGGACTGCGTATGTTTATCAGCCAGTTTGGTTCTGAATACGGTCTGATCATGGCTGCTTCTGTGCTGAGTCTGATCCCTGTGCTGATAGTATTCCTGTCTCTGCAGAAATATTTTGTTGAGGGCGTAGCAGCTTCCGGCGTAAAGGGATGATACGGGATTAAAATAATGCATAAAGCAGGAAGGAAACAGATTATGAGCTGGATATCATGGGATGCTCTGGAAAAAATGCCGGAGCTTACAAAAGAAGAGGCAGGCCGGGCTCTGGATGCGGCCTGCAGTCAGGTAATAAGAAATCTGGATCAGTTTACAGACCATTTCCAGAAGGCGTACAGCGAAAACGGTTTTTATGCGCCTACTGAAAATGTGGACTGGACGCCGGGATTTTGGACCGGGGAAATATGGCTTGCCTATGAACATACGGGCAATGAGGCTTTAAAAAAGGCGGGCGAGCTCCAGATGGCGAGCTTTTTAAAGCGGATCAATGAAAAACAGGATGTGGAAACACATGATCTGGGCTTTATGTATTCCCCTTCCTGCGTGGCAGGCTACAAGCTTACGGGAAGCAGAGTGGGACGGGAAGCCGCTTTGAAAGCAGCTGAGGAGCTGATTACACGCTTTCACGAAAAGGGCCAGTTTATTCAGGCATGGGGGCCTCTTGATGCTCCGGATAATTACAGGCTGATCATTGACTGCCTTTTAAATCTGCCGCTTCTTTACTGGGCTTCTCAGGAAACGGGAGATCCCAGATATAAGGAGATTGCGGAGCGTCACATCCATACGGCCCTTTCCAATGTAATCCGTCCGGATTTTTCTACCTGGCATACGTTTTTCTTTAACCGTGAAACAGGAGAGCCGGATCACGGCGCTACCTGTCAGGGATACCGGGACGGATCCGCCTGGGCCAGAGGGCAGGCATGGGGGATCTACGGGACGGCTATTGGCTATAAATATACGAAAAGGGAGAGCTATATACCCGTTTTTGAGGGCGTGACGAATTACTATCTGGAGCATCTTCCTGAGGATCTGGTTCCCTTTTGGGATCTGGAATTTGGTGATGGGGATGACCAGCCAAGAGATTCCTCCTCTGCTTCGATTGCAGCCTGCGGCCTGCTTGAAATGGCAAAGTATGTAGAGCCGGAAAAGGGCGCTCTGTGCCGCTCTCTGGCAGCCAGATTTATGAAGTCCTTAACGGAAAAGTATGCAGTAAAGGATTTTGACAGCTCCAACGGCCTAGTGCTTCACAGCACCTATTCTAATCACTCGCCTTACAATACCTGTAACCACTATGGAGTGGATGAGTGCAACCTGTGGGGTGATTACTTCTATATGGAAGCGCTGACAAGGATGTATAAGGACTGGAACGTATACTGGTAAAATATCATATACGGCATGAAACGGCCGGAAAGGAATAAGGATGACAGCAAAGAAACTTTTTGAGAGAGGAAATGAATACTTTTTCTTTGATGATCCTGAAAAAACAGCTGCAGTCTGCCGGGAAAGATATCCGGAGGACTGCGCCCATATTATACGGGTGGCAGATGAGGTCTGCAGGAATTATTTTCTGTTTGATCTGGATCATGACTTAGAGCGTACCTGGGAGCCAGTGACATTTCCGGAGGATCGCCCCATTGATTGGGAGTACCGCCCGGGAAATGACCCGGAATTTACCTTTCAGTTTAACAGGCACCGTTTTCTGATCTGTCTGGGACAGGCGTACTGGCTTACAGGAGACTCAAAATATGAGCATCATTTTTTCCGTCTCCTTATGGATTTCATTGACCATGTAAAGCGCACATCGGAAACAGAGCAGACTACATGGCGGATTTTAGAGGTGGGGATCCGGGGCGAAAACTGGGTTAAGGCGCTGCGGTATTTTAAAGACAGTCCTTTAATGACGGATGAAAGGGCGGAAAAGATTGAATGCTGTCTCAGGGAGCACGGGGAGTATATTATACAGATGCATTCGCCCTACCGCTATATCAGTAACTGGGGAGTGATGGAAAACCACGGCCTGTTTGAGATCGGAATCCAGATGCCGGATCAGGAAACAAGGGATCGTTTTACCTCTATTGCATTGGAACGTCTGGAAACAGAGGCAGCAATGCAGATTTTTGACGACGGCGTACAGTGGGAGCAATCTCCTATGTATCACAACGAGGTTTTTCACTGCTATGAGGATGTGCTCCTTTTGGCAAAACGGAATGGGATTGCTGTTTCAGAACGGATCTGCGACGCCGTAAGAAGGATGGCTTATGCAAATCTGGCATGGATGAGGCCGGATCACCGCCAGATCATCATGGGTGACAGTGATGATATGGATTTAAGAGATTATATGAGTATTGCAGCCTACCTGTTAAAAGATCCGGTACTGAAATTCGGAGGTTTTAAGGAGCTGGATTTTGAAAGTCTCTGGGATGTAGGGGTGAACGGCGCAGCGGAATACAGCCGTATGGAATGCCGGAAACCGGATTTTGTATCAGCGGCTTTGGAGGACAGCGGAAATTATTATATCCGGAGTTCCTGGAATGAGGACGGAGATCTGCTCCATTTTCACTGCGGAACCATGGGAGCAGGCCATGGACATTCTGATAAGCTTCATGTGGATCTTATTCTGGGAGGCGAGGATATCCTGACCGATTCCGGCCGTTATACCTATGTGATGGATCGGGGAAGATTTGAATTTAAAGATCCGGATGCGCACAATACAGTTACGGTAGATGGCGAATTTTTTACACAGTGTAAGGATTCCTGGGAATGCTCTAAGCTTTCTCAGCCGGTCAAGCAGCAGTATAAGCAGAAAAACGGATACAGCCTGGTTCAGGGCGGAAATCTGGGATATATGCACAAGGGCGTATTTGTAAACCGCAAAGTGATTTCTTTAAAAGACGGCCTTTTTGTGATAGCAGACGAGCTCTATGGACAGGGAAAACATACCTTTGAGCAGTTCTGGAATTTCAGTGAGACAGGAAAGGCAGTTTATGAAAATGGCTGTGCCTGCTTCACAGGAGAAAAGGCACAGGTAAAGCTTCTCTTTATCAGCCCGGACTGCGAAGGAGAAATGAAGCAGGGAAAGATCGCTCGCCATTATAACCGGTATGAAACCAGAGACCGCCTCTGTCTGCAAAAGAAAGGACAGGGCTTTCAGTCCATGATTACTGTAATCGGAGGCGGAAAGAAGGGAAAGGAAAGACAGCTTCACGCATCCCTGGTTCCGGTAACGTCTGTTCTTAAGGGAATCACCTATCCGCCGTCTATGGCTGAGGCTGTGGAGATTGTTGACGGAAGCAGAACGCTTGTAGTCATCCTCTGCCATCAGGAGGTTAATTCCCCCACAGATCTTACGGAGGCAGCGGGCTGCATGGGATATGGAAATGTAATTGTCTTTGATAAAGCAGAGGGAAGCGTGGGGGGAACGGTTCTTTGTTACTAAAAAGGCGGATGAATTGACACATCTGGATTTCTTCCATATAATAACTAAATAAATGGATAAAGGAGATCCTGTTATAACGCGGGGGCTTCCGGCATACATTCACGTAAAAATAAAAAGGGGTTTCAGCCAATGGAAACTCAGAAGATAAATACCAAAAAACAGATTCTGCGCAAACAGATCAGAGAAAAAAACGCTCATCTGGATCCGGAGTACTGCCTTTGGGCAGATAAGCGTATCCGGGAATGGATTTTAAACTGGAAATATTTTCAAAAGGCAGAAACGATATTCTGCTTTGTGGGAACTGCCGGGGAGATTCATACCAAACCGCTGATTCAGGCTGCTTTGGATCAGGGAAAGCGGGTGGCTGTGCCAAAATGCATTTCAAAGGGGATCATGGAGGCACGGCAGATCCGTTCTCTTGGCGAATTGTATCCCGGAAGCTATGGCATTGAGGAGCCGGAGAAAGCTGCCGAGATCATAGAGCCGGAAGAAATTTCGCTGGCACTTGTTCCGTGTCTGACCTGCTCTGAGGACGGCCGGCGTCTGGGATATGGAGGCGGTTTTTACGATAGGTTTCTGCGATCCGTTCCCGGCCCTTGGGCCGTGCTTTGCAGAGGGCGTCTGATGGAGGCGGAAATCCCCTGGGAAGCCCATGATCTTTTAATGGATGTCGTCATCTGGGAAGAAGGAATCTTGGAGTTGAAATGAGGACAGGACAGAAAAAACAGAGCGGTTTTTCTTATTTGAAGTCATAATCAGGAAAAATTTGCTTATATTGTAAGTAAGCAAGGATTTTTTGAGGTTTCAAATGGTAAAAGCTCAGGAAACAAATTCCAGAGGTTTCTTACAGGTCAATGTAGTCAATATTCAGAACAACTTTCCAATTAAAAATGCAACTATAAGTATCAGCACAAAGGGAGAGCCGGATCGGGTGATGGAGGAAGTAAGCACCAATTCCTCCGGACAGACAGAACAGCTCTCCCTTCCTGCGCCTCCGGTGGAATACAGCCTGAATCCAGGAATCATCCAGCCCTATTCAGAGTACGATCTCATCGTCCGCGCAGAGGGATTTGAGCCTCTGGCGATTTCCGGCACAGAGATTTTAGCAGATTCCAATGCGATCCATGACACCCTTGGCGCAGGAGCAGCCTCCCGAAGATCCGGTAGTGATTCCGGATCATACCCTTTACGGTAATTATCCGCCCAAGATTGCGGAGGATGAGGTCAAACCGGTCAATGAAAGCGGAGAAATCGTATTAAGCCGTGTGGTAATTCCCCAGACCATAGTGGTTCATGATGGCGTTCCCACTGACTCTACCGCTAAAAACTATTACGTTCCCTATCGGGACTATATTAAAAATGTAGCCTGCAGTGAAATTTACTCTACCTGGCCGGAAAGCTCCATTACCGCTAATGTACTGGCGATCATGTCCTTTACCTTAAACCGTGTGTACACTGAATGGTACAGAAATCAGGGCTATGATTTTACCATCACCTCATCTACAGCTTTTGACCATAAATGGATTTACGGCAGAAATATTTTCCAGAGCATTTCTCAGGTAGTGGATGAAATTTTTGACGCCTATCTGTCCCGTCCCGGCGTCCGTCAGCCGATTCTGACCCAGTACTGCGACGGAAGGCAGGTCAGCTGTGAAGGCTGGATGACGCAATGGGGATCCTGTGATCTGGGAAAGCAGGGCTACAGTCCTATAGAGATTTTACGGTATTTCTATGGAGACTCTATTTATATCAATACTGCCGAGCAGATTTCAGGCATTCCTGCCTCATGGCCCGGTTCTGATCTAAGCCAGGGAAGCTCCGGCTCCAAGGTGCGTCAGCTTCAGGAACAGCTGGACGCCATAGCCACTGTTTATACAGCGATTCCCAGAGTAGCGCCCGACGGCATCTACGGCCCACGCACAGCGGCTGCGGTGCGGGAATTCCAGAGCATCTTCGGCCTTCCCCAGACAGGAGCGGTGGATTTTGCTACCTGGTACCGGATTTCCCATATCTATGTGGGGATTACAAGGATGGCGGAGCTTATATAGGGGCAGTGAGCCAGATCATACAAAATAATCTCCAAATCTGTTTTTCAGATAGGATACCATTTCCGCCTCTGTTTTTCCGGCCAGATCAAGAGCGAGAGAATTGGCGTTAAAACGATGTGTCTGGGCAGAAAATCCCAGCTTAAGCAGCCGGTCAATATCTTTGTTTTCCAGAAAAAAGTTCACCCTGATTACCGGAAGTTCCCGACTGTTGAGAATATTGAAAATTCGGGTAGAAAAGCAGAAAATACAGTCATATGACAGATCATTTAATCGGTGTATTTCGTTCAGGTTCAGGGTTTCTACCCACTGAAATGCAATGTATTCTCTTAACTGCTCCAGAAAAAAACTGATTCGTTCAAAGTTAATGCTGGTCATAATAATGATTCGCTTTCTTCTGCGGTCGGCAGTCCGGTTTTTTATAATATGTTTTTCCACCATAAGGGTCAGGGTGGATAAATGCTCATCCAGAAGGGAAAAATTATATGCAGCCTGAAAATATATTCCGTATCTGCGGATCTGTTCGTAGAGTACGGGAAATTTTCCGGCTGTATTTTCTACTGTTTTATCTACAAACGTACAATGAAAATAGTCCAGGGTGATTTCTCTGTAAAAATATTCGTAAAGTTCTGTCAGAAAATCCTCGCTGATGGAAAAAGGATGTGCCAATCCGTTTACAACATCTTCTGCAAAACGCTCTGTAATCTGCCAAAGGCGGGTATCAAAGGGAAGTGTGGGATTTTTTGAAAAGTTCTGCATACTTAAAGCTACATTATAGAGCTTATTTTCCATGGGTGAGTCTGTGAAATGGAGATCCAGAGGTTTAAAAGGCAGACGGCAGGAAAATGTTGTGTCCGGTTTTAAGGGACGGGTTTCCATGATACAGATAAAAAGCAGAAGGAATTTTTTAGATGGATAATTCAATGCCAGGTGGTTTTCTTCAAGAAAATGAGTCAGTTTTTCAGCGGCAGGGGAAAATCCTTTTTCCAGATATATCATAGCCGTTTCGAAACTTTGACGTTCAATGGGAGTATTGGCAAAACGGGCATGAACCCGGTTTTCCGGTGTGAATTCCAGCAATGGGTGGAGAATATCGATCACAAGAAAACAGAGCTGAAGCTCGTCTCCGGTTATGGTAAGTCCCTTTTTGTGGAGGGTTGTCAGAAACAGTCTGTATTTTTTCAGAAAAGATCGCAGCTGCCCTGTATCCTGTTTTTTTGTTGTCAGAGACAAGCCCCACTTTTCATACAGTTCCGAGGCATTTACGTAGCCGCAGAAGAAAATAGTGACAATCATAACCATAATTCGCTCACTGGATGAGCTGGCGTAGTCAGAGGGACTCATACTGCGGATGAGAGATACAAGCTCTTCGTAGCTTAAACGGCTGGAGCAGATTCCCTTTTCGATTTCAATGACTGGAGAGGGAAAGGTTGATTTGAAGAAGCACCCCGAGGCGGTAGAGGAGAT
>ERZ791901.562-NODE-562-length-25049-cov-2.459430_pt1 | contig 25049 bp, 28 predicted proteins | sample MGYA00510150_ERZ791901 | MGnify/ENA primary metagenome ERZ791901 (study PRJEB30046, sample SAMN00792058) | human gut metagenome | study: EMG produced TPA metagenomics assembly of the A metagenome-wide association study of gut microbiota in type 2...
AGAAGCAGAATACATGACACGTTTTGCGTAATCCATGGAATTCTCACCAAAAAGGTCCGTTATTATTGGATCCGCTCCATGCTCTAACAAATACCCTACCATTTCAATATCTCCATAAGAGCATACCTGCATCAGTTTTGTCATTCCATTTTTGTCTTGTGCATTCACATCCGCTCCATGTTCAACTAACAATTCCAAGATTTGAGATTTAGCATAATTTGTAGCCCAATGTAAGGGAGTGCTTCCATGTTCATCCTTTGCATTCACATCTGCACCAGCATTTAATAAGAGTTCCACCTCTTCCTTCTGGTTGTTTTTCACGGCATTCATTAATTTTTCATTTAATCCTCGGCTCATCCTTTTGTCCTCCTGTTTTGATTTATACAAAAGTAATATGGAAAAACAGCAAAAGAAAAAAGAGATACCATAGTACCTCTCTTCTCCTACTAAACATGGGGACTTGACGGATAATAAAAAAGAACTGCTACACTGTTGTCAGCGACGGAGAAATCTAACTGTTCTTGAGTTCTTCGCCGTCGGTAATTGCCTGACAGCAGTTCTTTTTGTGCTGTCAAGGGTGGCAGACGATTTCCACAGCCTTAAATATTTGCAGTTTTCAAGGTTCTTTTGAGCCTTTTCTTTTTGGATCATTTTTTCATAGATTATTTGACACTATCTTTTCATTATATTTACAGAAAGAATATGGAAAGAATTATAAATCTAAGTTCTGATACCTGCAAAAGAAAAAGGAGATATCAAAAGTGTCTAATTCGAAAACTTGCAGATTTTCTTGCCCAAAAATTTCCAATATTTTTTGTTGTGTTATACTGTATTTGTCGATGAGGAACAGAACTTCTTCTTCATCAAAAACAATATACCATTTTGTTTATAAGAATATTTTACTAACACGTTTGTATTTGCAGTTACTCCTCCGCTATATGGCGGTGGAGTTCTGCTCACAAGGGCCTTTAGCTCAGTTGGTTAGAGCAGTTGCCTCATAAGCGACCGGCCCTGGGTTCGAGTCCCAGAAGGCCCATTTTCCCATAAAGCAAAGCGGAACAACCTGCTAGAATGCTTTGCGAAAAAACTTGTGCAGAGAGATGAGACGAATAAGGTGAGGAAGCAGTAGTCCTTGTATTTGCATATTCCCGGAAGTGAGATAAGAGCCAGCGCCTATATGGTCTGATAAAGTTTGGCAAAGTGGTTTTACATGGGATTTACTTATCTGACATATTCAGAAATGGAATCCAGTTTTCGCATAACGTTTACTGGTGTGGAGATTCCGGCTCTCCTTAAACACGTTTCCATAGAGTGACTACGGACTATGGAATAATTGCAGGCGTAGAATTTGGTGCAGTCAAGAAAGTAAAAACTATTTACAGCCAAAAGACGTAAGACGATGGGTAAGTCGTGTCAAGTATATGGCAACTTTTATAAGAGACTATCTCCAGTTGCCTTGTAGCTCAGTGGTAGAGCAATGCTTGTTGCATATGTCTGCGGTTCGATTCCGCCCAAGGCAAATCCTAGCGACTGATCACCGCCAGTAAAATTCTCATGGTTTTCTAAAAAATGACACCGCATAACTGCGATGTCTTTTTAGTTTACTGAAACAATTCTGAGAACCGGTCTCTTCTTGTGATTTTATCAATCACAGTTTCTAAATCCATTGTCACGCTTTTTCCAAACGCCTCCCAGTCATCTCCAATACCTGTCACCAAAGACAGCGTAGCGGATGTCTGCGTCACTTTTGTCACTTGATATACAGACTTGCCATCCGCATATGGGAAATCAACGTAACGGTATAGGATATCTCCAGTTTCTTTCTGTCTCTGGTCAATTCCTTTTAGTGTTTCCCAGTTAGCATTTATCCTTTCCAGCCAATCATTGCCTTCCAGATAGGTAATATCTTGCTTATACAGCAAGGACGGATTACTTTGGTTTCCCTTTTGCAATACCTTATAATTTTCCGGAATATCTTTCTTGGGCCAGTAACAAAAATCCTGGTCTACCCAGAAGATCCCAGGGTTCTTCTTGCCTTTCAGATAGCAAAAGGTGGCGGTGCAAGTGATGGTTTCTCCTTTAGACAAAAATTGAATTTTATCGTTCAGTCTCATATAATTCCTCCTGTTATGTGTATTTTACAAAAAGAATATGGAAAAACAGCAAAAGGAAAAACGTTATCGAAGAATCTAGTAGTCCGGTCAATTCTTTGTAAAAATAGCTAGGTTAAGTTTAATTCGATTGTATAAAATGCCAAAAAACACACTTTTTTAGACAAAGTATAAAATTTAGAACCAGTTCTGATTTTTGTTTTCTTCATTATAAAAGAATATGGGAAAACAAAGAAAAAGAGACACCCTGTGGGCATCTCTTCTTCAGAATTCTGTGTGGCCGATTTCTTATTAGACGAATAGTTAGATAAGTCCATGTTCTTCCATAAATGCTTTTGCATATTGAAAAGTATCTTCTTTTAACGCTGTGCGGAAATCACTCAAGGTAAAACCACGATTCAGCATATCTGTGAAAAACGTCAATTCATCTTCCTGCATTTCACTGGCTTCCTCATAGCGTGCCCTAAGTTCAACTGTCACATCGAAATCTTCCCTGCCTTCCAGCCAAACCTCATCAGATTCTTTTCCAGGTACAACACGCATAACCGGCATACCGTACAGATTATTCATTTTAACGGTTGCATTCGGATGTGTTTTTTCGATTCTCTGCAGTTCCTTGATAAGTAGGGATATGTCCATGCCTTTTTCTCTTGTCGCATGCTTTATCAACATGGTTCGAAGCTTTTTGTAAATCACAACTGGTTTTTCTGGAAATTGAGAAGCAGAATACATGACACGTTTTGCGTAATCCATGGAATTCTCACCCAAAAGGTCCGTTATCATTGGATTTGCGCCATGCTCTAACAAATACCCTGCCATTTCAATATCTTCATAAGAGCATACCTGCATCAGTTTTGTCACACCATTTTTATCCTGTGCATTCACATCTGCTCCATATTCGACTAGCAGTTCCATGATATGAGATCTGGCGTGATTCGTAGCGAAATGTAATGGAGTGCTGCCATATACATCCTTTGTATTCACATCTGCACCCGCATTTAGTAAAAATTTAACCTCTTCCCTCTGGTTGTTTTTCACAGCATTCATCAATCTTTCATTTAATTTTCGGCTCATTCTTTTGTCCTCCCGTTTTGGTTTATACAAAAGGAATATGGAAAAACAGAAAAAAGAAAAAAGAGATACCGTAGTACCTCTCTTCTCGTACTCAACATGGGAAGCTTAGTAAAACTTTAGACAACAGCGAATTTGTATTCAGGAATGCTGGATTCCGGAATATACTGCAATCTTTTATTGAGCCAGTAAATTTTTCTGCCACGACACTTTTTTTCGAAAATAACCATATCATCATTCATGGAGAGTTCAATTTTGGTTCCTAAAGGAGCATTTTTCAGAAATTTTTTCTTCTGATTGTATTCCCAGCAGTCCTTTCGCCATTTTAGCGCATATCCATCCTCTGTTGGTGTCAACAGGTTCAGAATGGAATCTGGACATCTTCTCTCACATGGTCCTACGCATTCGCTATTTACTTTATATGCAAATTCCGTTTCCCACTGATTCTTCCTGGTTGTTGTGAGAATTACATATCCAAATACCTTCTGTTCATCTTCTGGAATAGCTTCATAGAGAGTATGATTCCCATCCATCTCGATACTTCTCTTGATTACACGAACAGCCGCGTAGTATGTGGAACCAACCATTCTGGATTTTTCAATTCTCAAATGTTCGCAATTGAAAATTTTGTCACATTCTGCCTTTCTGTCTACTTTTCCTGTGATACAATAACTTACCCAACCCATATTTATTTCCTCCTGTTTTTGTTTTCACAAAAGAAATATGAGTAAAACAGCCAAAAGAAAAAGAGATACCATAAAGGTATCTCTTCCTCAACAATCATAACTTTAAAATCTCAGCAAACTTGGTGGAAAGGAAATCGTAATCTTCACCGTAAATCAAAGCCAATCCATCCGGATCTTCTCCATCTGCAATCGCCTGGTTACGGTCATCAGAGGGAATATCATCCTGCTCATATCCAAAAACTTCTAAATACGTTTCCACATAGCCAATCAACTGTCCGAAAAATCCCGCACGACATTCTTTAATATCTGCTTCACTCCAGCTTTCTAGAATATCACTCAGATTTTCAATCAAAGCTGAAAAATCTTGAGCCTCTTTGATTCCCTTGCTTTTCAGCCATTTTCCAACAGCATCTGCCATATAAACCGCCTGCATGACCGCCTGGCATTTTTTTAGATAATCTAAAAATTCATAATCGGTAATTTCAAAAAACATTTGTTCAACCGATTTTCGATCCGATGACTTTCTCCAGATATTGAAGATATCCTTTGCAAGACCATTTATTTCGAAATTTGCTTCTTGCATAATGTCCGCCAAAACAGTATCTGCATCACGCATCAGCCCATTAGGCAGATGTTCTGCCATGTCTTCCACTGTTTGAATTGCACACTCTGTTTCATCCAAATCCATAAACTGCAGTTCTCCGTTCTTATAGCATCCACATGCTTCTGCACCAAAAGGCAACCCTTTTGGATTGAAATCAATCTCATCCATCATGTAAGTTTTCACATCATCCGGTCTGACTCCGTATTTCTTCGCCACTGCTTCCAGAAAATTATCAATCTGGTAATGATTACCATCCATTTCTCCGCTGATAGGGAATTCTTCTGCTACAATTTTTCCATTCACAGATACAATGTCACGCCAGGTGTATTCTACTACATCATCCAGATATTCCAGATATTCTTCTGCTGACAGCAGGCTGTTCATATAGACTGCATCCAGATATTCGGTTTTTCGGAATTCGTTTATGCATACATAACAGTTGTAATGAAAGCCATAGTCATCCAGATACTTGTGGAAAGTATAGCTGTTGTTTGGATAATGTTTTGCCTTATGCTCTAGGTATTCCTGTTGGATTTCTTCGATGAACTCTTTGGAAAAATTCTGGCATTTTATCCAGTCTTCCTGATATTTCCTGTACGCAATGACATCGATGGTTTCATACGCTTTCAAGAAATCAGGATACTCTTCCCCAAATTGCTTTAAGATTTCCTTACATGCATCATCCATATCTTGTCCATATTCACCACCGCCTTCCGCTTGGTATTCCCCAAACCTTTCATAGATATCCAGCATTAAATCTTCGTTTTTAAGTAAATCCTCTTCTGCGTCTTCAATTCTTTCATCTCTCAGATAGTGGTAAGATGGATAACGGAAATGACAATAGCGTAAAATGTCACCAGTAGTGAAGCCTTTCAGTACATCCCGGACTTCATTGATATCCAAAATTCTTTTTTGTTCTTGGTAAGCCTCATTTAATTCCTGACTGGTTAAGGTGATGACAAGTTCTCCGGCATTAATTGTTCTTTTGATTTTCATGATTTTTCCTCCTGTTTTTTTATTTCGATAAAAATATGGAGAAAAATAGGAAAAGAAAAAGAGACTCCACAAAGGAATCTCATTCTCGTTTTTAAGAAAACCGAACAGGAATTTTGGGCAATTCACTTATATCAATCCTTTTGGTGTTTTCAGACATTCATACCTCTTCTAAGTCATAACATCCATCAAAAGCAGAAACTCCTATTTCCACAATACTTTCTAGCATAAATATAGTTTTAATCCGTTTACAGGAACAAAAAGCAGAATCATCGATCTTTGTTATCCCTTCCGGTATAGTAAAACTGAAATTCTCATCCAAGTCATTATCTGTCACTTGTATTAATACTTCATTTTCGATTATCATCGTGTACCCATCCTTCTTTTGGCAAAACCACTTTCTGACAAATCTCCTGGACACTTCCTTTTCCTAATCCAGGAATTTCAAGTAATCTCTTTTCCGGATATGCCCCGCAATATTCCATTAATTCCCCATAGTTGGAAATTCCAAATCTTCTTAATGCGTTATAACTTCTGAAAGACAACTGATATTCTTCCAAAGAAGTTGCATTCTTATGGCTGGTATACAGATTGTGCGTAATTTCTTCCATCACATTCTGTCTGTAAGCAGGACTGCTTGGTAATATTTTCAACACACTATGATCGTTGCATAATTCATTCATCTGCTTTACAGTATGAATATTGTTTCGATACAAAATCCCCTTGGTAAGCGGGCTTAAACAATACAAATCCAAATCCGTTTCTGTCATCAATAACAGTTTCTGGGATTTTGGTGTCCGTAAATGAAACAATGCTTTCATGTACTGCTGCCGGATGGCTTCTCTGGTAAGTTGGTACGCTTCCCCGATTGCCTGGTAGGACATAGGTTCTCCATACAATCCCAGCTTTTTCTCCATAATGGTCCTTTGTTTTTTTGATAACTTTAGTAGCAGCTTCTGAATCCTGTTTTCCGTATGCCGCTTTGTTGGATAAGGAAATTGAAGGAAAAATGTCTCCATCTTTTCCGGATCGGATAAATCCTTATAGTGGATGTCAAAAAGCGTACACAGGAACAATGCAGTTGATTCCGTTAAGAACGGATAGATTTTGCAATACATGCTGCATAATTTTTCTTTCGCTACGTTCTTTTTCGCAATAAACACGATATAGTCTTCGCATGTATGGATACCTGACAGGTGCAGCTGGCGCATATTATGTGTATATTCAAACCCTACCACCTTAAAAAGGGAATGTTTTTCTGATGGAACATGCATTTCCCAATCTATTTTAAGAAGCTCATCCAGGTACTGCTGCTTTTCTTTTTTGGTTTTGTCCCATGGCGGCATGAAGCAGTCTAACAGGCGTTTCCGTTCTTCTAACAGGCAGTCCTTCTTTTTGGCGCTAATTTGATTCGCAATCCAATATCCAATTTTGTGATTCTGGTAGACGGTCTGGTTGCCTGGGAATCGGTAATTACTTTTCACATAATCTACGTAAGCAGTTAAGTTTTCCATCCATTTCTGGTCAAATTTTGATTCTTTTGTCATGATTTCTTTTCTCCTTTCCGCAATCGTAGCAAACATGGGAGTTTTCCTGTTTTTTGAGCAAGAAAATCATAACCATTTACGAAACTCTGTTCGATTTCACAAAAAAAAGAGACACCATAAAGGCATCTCTTCTCGCCATCAGGCAATGACAAAATCATTCATAGAAGTATACTGAGTAATCTCAAAAGCTAGTCTTTTAACATGTGACTTAATTTCTTCGAATGCTTCTTTGGAACCACCTGTATAGTATGCTTCATCTAAGGCAAGTGGTTCTCCCGGGATATACACATACGATACGATAACTAACGCAGAATACCCCTTTTGTAGACCCTTTTTAAAATCTCTTTCCAAGCAATGCAAACGATAAAGTTTAGAAAAGAATGGTTCGTAAAACACTTCATCCAAAGGAAAGTCATCCCTCTTTGAAAATTCCCGTATTGGAAGTGTACCCTTCGTTTTTCTTTCAAGATACTCTTTGGTAGATTTTAAAGCAAAATTATCCAACTCAGGATACCTTTCGTAGTACTTCTGAACGGTTTCTTCAAACACGTTCTTTTCCTGTTCAATACAAATCTCGTATCCTCCACCATCTCCGTAATCCGCTACAGTACCGATTTTCTTGTTATACAGATACACATTGGCAAGAAATCCATTTCCTTCTCTTCCAACAGTTCTTTTAATTGCTTTTAAACTAATTCCCATAATACCTGCCATCTTTATTTCCTCCTGTTTTTGTTTTTACAAAAGAAATATGTAAAAAATTAACTTTTCTAAAAACATACAGATTTCCATGCCCAAAAATTTCTAGTGTTTTTCCATGTGCTATACTGTATTTGTCGATAAGGCAACGGGAGCCGCAGGATTTTTCCTTCTGTTTTTATATTGTTCGTGTTTTGTTTCCATAACGTGTGGCTCCCATATCACAGACAATCAGTTTAGGGCTTGCCAGCCCGACTTTTGATACCCTCCTCGAAGAAAGCTGCCAGACGGTAGCTTTTTTCTTTTCTCCCAAATTTTCCATATTAAAAACGATAATTACAAAATAGGAGGAATCTTAAATGAGAAAATTAAATGAATTAGAAGTAGGTACCAAAAAGGAATTGAATGTGCTTGTGACAGGTTTGGAGGAACGTATGACAAAAAACAACCGCCCATACGTTGTTTTTCAAGTGACTGATGGAGAAACGGTTGCAGACGTAAGAAAATGGGATGCTACGGTTGCTGAATACGAAAGCTATGAAAATACGGTTGTTAACATGGACATCCGAACCTCCGTGTATAACAACAACCGCAGTTACGATACCGATATGATACTTCCTACGCCTCTTCCTGCATCAGATTTTGTGCGAAAGGTACCGGAAGACATTGCAATGATGATGTCATCCATCATGGAACGGGTGAAACAGATTTCCTCCCCGGAACTTCGTGAGATGCTGCTTGCTATCTTTATTGATTACAAACAGCCGCTCATGTATTGGGCAGCGGCGAAATCCATGCACCACAACCTGTATGGAGGCCTTATTTATCACATGTACCGTATGGGGAAAAATGCAGATTTCCAGTGTGACCTTTACCCTATGCTGAATCGTGACCTCTTGATTTGCGGCGTGTATCTCCATGACATTGGCAAATTAATGGAGCTGGACACTTCCATCATGGGCAGTGCAGAATACACACTGACTGGAAGCCTTCTGGGACACCTGTATCTTGGGATGAACTTACTTGAAGACTATGCACTTCGCTTTAAGATTCCAGAGGATACAAAGTTGCAGCTGCTGCATATGATTGCCAGCCATCATGGAAAACAGGAATACGGTGCCATTGTTGTACCGAAAACAATCGAAGCTGAGATGCTTCATTTTCTGGATATGATTGACAGCAAAATGTATGCAGTTGAGGATGCACTGAATAATATGGGGGAAGATCAGAATTCTACTCTGGTAAAATCCATGAACAGCACCATTTACCGCTTCTAACACAAGACAAAAGCACACCTTAACGGTGTGCTTCTTGTTATTTCCTGTTGAGTGACAGGTGGGTACGTGTTAGGATCTTTATTTCTTCCCATCTGGACGGGAAACTTTTTGGGAATTCTGTTGCCGGTTTTTCCTTCAACTGGTCGATAATAGCCATAATGGTAGGAACATTCATCTCCTCAACCCAGTTTGTTTCCGGCAGATCCGGGAAATTCATATTTGTGCAAAAACATCTCAAATTTTCGTCCATTCGAATCCGAAGGCGGACTCCGATGGTATTTTCTACCTCAATGAAATGATCTTCCGACATATACAGATATTGAAGTAGTGTTGCCAAATCCTCAAATCCGTTCACTAGCATATCCTTTGTTCTCATAGTATGTTTCCTCCTGTGATTATTTTCCTAAGAAGAATATGGATAATTCCTAAGAATATTTTTGACTGTTTTTTATGATTTCTACGATTTTCTTCAACTCTTCCAGGGAACAGAGTTCATAATCGTAAGACCGAAGGCCACAAAGAAACCGTACCAGCTGTAATTTTTCCACATAATCGTTAGCCTCTACCTTTGTCCGAAAGAGATAGGTTGTTTCCCCATAAGAAGTGTTTTCCAATAAATAATCAGTAGCATGATTTTCGTATTTCCGTTCCCAAATATCGTTAACGTATACATATTTCCTTCCAACTTTTTGTACTGTTACTTCTCTTATTTCCTGGTCTTTTCTCCGCCCGGAATGCACCGCAGCAATATAACAAGGCTCGCCAACAGAAAAATCCTTAATCGTAATCATAATCTCTTCCTCCTTTTCTTCCAGTATACCAGATGCAAAAATTTTCTGATTTTTTTCACAAGAAAAAGAGACGTCTTAACGTCTCCTTTCCTGTCTTCTCATTTCTCTGACAGCCAGTACTCCTGAACTGTTTTTAACTTTTCCTTTGGAACACATCCAACCAGGGCAGAATTTACAGCAAGAGCCATATCGATGATATAAAAATCTTCTCCATTCTGCATAATATCCAGACTCCATTGTCCATGAAGCGGGATATTTGGAAGCATCTGTTGTACCTTTTCTACCAGCATATCCTTATTCTCTTCATAGCGCTTCATTAACGTTTCTTCATGCTTCAGGTAGATAATATAGTCATGGACATTATGAGGACTGCCTGCATCTTTGGCATGACCGAACCGCTGTTTCATGATATCCGGTTCCCAATAAGGGCTGATGCCTAACACTTCATTGCTGTCAAAATCTACAAACAAACGGTATTCTGTATGCAACGGAAGCCCTTTGTAAATGCAAGGGTTGCTTTCCTTATCCTTAATATATTCTCGTACCACCCAGGTCCTGGTTGTCCCAGGTCCATAAGTACAGGGCTGCATCAAAGGAGAAGCCAGCTGGCAAGCCTGGTGGCTGATGTATAACAAATATTCGCCAAGCTCTTGTACTTCCTTTTCTCCATGCACATGTGCATTCCGGAAATCATATTTGCTGGAATATACCCCGGTTTTTACAAAATACTCCTGGTCGTTTTGCAAAAGAAATACTTCCTGACAATACCGGTTTACAATCTGCATGGTTGCCGGCGTCAGCAATCCATAATCCAGACGTGCAAGCTGCAGCATGGGAAGAGGAACCAGCAAGATGGTTGTATCTGGGATTTTAAAGAAGTCCTGTTTCTGGACACCCTTACATAACTGTGGAAACCAGTTTTCAATGCTATTCTGGTTCCGTCCAAGCATTTCATATATTACCGGATTTAAGTCTTGAATATCCAATCCTTGTCGGAATACATGATATAACCGTTGTTTCTTTTTCGGCTCCTTTTCTTTCAGATATTCCGAATAAATCCAGAGAATCATAGTTTCATCATCCTGTACATCCCGTTGCATATAACGGCTGGTAAGCTGTGGCGCTGCTTCTTTTGGAAACTCCTGAATTTCTTCTAGTGTAACCAAATCCTCAACGGAGGGAAAGCAGTCTACTGAGAGGCAGCCATCCTTCCAGACCATAGTGGAACTATACGCAAGCAGTTCCCTCACAATCCGCTCACAGATTTTATCCAGCTTCTCTGGTACTTGCAGAGCATCCTGATTTTCTTTTTTGATATCCTTGATGCTAATATCCAGGAAATTGTCTGTTTCCTGCTTCATGCCAATGGATTGATAGGCATTTTCAAAAGATTCATACGCTTCTGGCGACATCTTGAGCATCTCTGCAACTTCTTCCTTACTTAGTTTCTTTTCTTTTTGAAATGGGAAATTCATAGTTTCTTCCTCCTGTTATATAGATTTCTTTTAATATGAATGTTTTTAACTTTTTGCTTGTAAAAGAAAAGAGACACCATAAAGGTATCTCATCTTTCGTTAATCCGTTACTATTTGTACCTCATACGCAACACCCCTATGGGAAAACTTCCAATCCCCGAAGAAATCTGCACTGCCTTCCACACATGGAATGTTTTCAATATCTTCCCAAAGATCACATCTTTCCTTTAAATATCCGTCCACACTAGGTTTTCCATTTGAATTTAAAGAAATTTTTAGTTCCGCTGAAACATCCTTTGTAAATACAATTTTCTGGCGGAACACTACTCCCTGTAATGCACCATGCTTAGAAAATAGTTCTTCTGGATTTAGCGTTAACACGTCTCTAATATAGGAAGCTGTTGTTTTTGGCACGAATATGATTCTTTTGTAACTCATGATAATTCCTCCCATTGTTGTAAACATATCTCTTAATATGGAAGAATATTTCTTATGAAATTATAATCTAAGGTTTGTATGTACGAAAAAGAGACACCCTAAAGGCATCTCTTCCCTGAGAACAAAACAATGATTTTAAATTTTATGGTAAATTTATACCTCTCCAAAGGATCTCCTGCCACTTTGATGAAGGGAAGACGGTTCAGTTACTGTGTAAATTTATACCTCTCCAAAGGGTCAAATGACACAGTATTTGGTGAGTGCAAGATGCCTCACCCTACGGGACCTGAATAGCCCGAGCAGTGAGACACTGCTGTTATATAAAAAATCATTGTTTTGTTTTCTCCTGTTATAATTCTTACAAATATAATATGGGAAAATCAAAATTTAAAATTTCACGAAAAAAGAGATGCCGTAAAGGCATCCCTTCTCCTGCAACATCAGCGCTTTTTCTTTTTCGGAATAAGCCCGATTTCCGTAGAAACCGGCCTCTTCTTAACATTTCTTTTGACGGTAAGAAATGGCGACTGCTTCATAGACTTTCCATTGTTTTCCCGGTAGGAACATAAATACAAATGTTCCTTTGCCCGGGTCATGGCAACGTAGAACAGGCGGCGTTCTTCCTCGATTGCAGAATTACTTTCTGCTTTCACATAAGGGCATACACCGTCAACGCAATCAATGATGAACACATGTTTCCACTCCAAACCTTTCGAGCCATGCATGGTGCTTAACCGTACCCCGACCTTGTTGTTCCTGGCTTCAGCTATCATGCGGTTGTACCGGAGGATGTAATTTCCCCATTCCTGCCAGTCATTGTATTTCTCTGCATCTTCCTCATACTTCTTCCAAATACTGGTAAGTTCTGAAGCATCGGTGTTCCGGAATTTTGCATATTCATGAAGATATTTCATATATTCTGCAAACTGCTTCATACATTTTAAAAAATCAACTGGGTTCTGGCCCTTCATACGGCTTAATGCATAAAAGAACTCTGTAATGGCATCCATGGTATTGTTCCGCTTCCACTGTACTGGATTTAACTGGTATGCTACCTGGCGCATTTTTTTCATATCAAGGCCTGCCTGGATATATTTATAATCCTGCAGGAATCGCTGTGGATGATTCAACACACGGAACAGATCCTGCCTGGTCCATCCTTCATCTTCTGCTAACTTCCTGTAGCTTTTGATATCTTCAAACATCCAATGCTGATATCTACTTGGGATTTTCTCCGTAGATACGAAAGGAATTTTCATGCTCATCATGGTATCCGCCACCAGTTCTGCCTGCTGGTTCGTGCGGTACAGAACGGCTATCTCTGATGGATCTTCCCCATCCTGGATTAACTCCTGTATCATGGCAGTCACCTTTAAAATTTCCTCTGGACGGTCCTTGGACACATATTGCCTTACAGTCCCTTCTTCTTCATGAAATGCCTGGAATTCTTTTGAAAAGCGGCTTGTGTTGTTTTTAATCAGCTGGTCGGCTGCTTTGATGATGCCGCTGCAGGAACGGTAATTGGTGTTCATGCGTACAAACTTGACATCAGGGTAAAAATCCTGGAAACGGAGCATGACTTCCGGCCTTGCTCCCCGGAAACCATAGATAGACTGGTCATCATCGCCCACGACAGCGAGATTTCCATGTTCACCTGCTAAAAGATAGATTAAATCCCTCTGCAGAAAGTTGGTATCCTGGTACTCGTCTACCTGGATATACTGATACTTTTCCCTTAACCATGCCAGGCATTCTGGTCTCTCCTGCATACACTGATAGGCCTTGCTTAACATATCATCAAAGTCAATAAGTTCGTACTTCTGTTTGTATTCTTCATACTGCTCAAACAACTGCTGGAATAACTTCTGGTCCTCACAGCACTGCGGCCGGTACTCCATCAAATCCAGACTATTATTTTTTACTACGGAAATATCCGTAACCAACAGCTTGATGAATTCTGCCTTATCATTAATTTGTTTATTACCCCTCAGTGCCTGGAAGAAAAATTCCTGGGAATCAGAAAGAATGTTTTCGTTGGTCAGTCCACAGAATTTCTTTAAAATGGCCAGACACATGGAATGGATGGTGCAAAAAGTCACTTCATCCTGTCCGTACATTTTCTGATATCTCTCTTTCATTTCCTTTGCCGCTGCATTGGTGAAAGTAATCATTAAAATATGGGATGAATCAATTTCGCAATCTGCTACCATGTGATGAATCCGGCGTACCAAAGTAGTGGTTTTTCCACTTCCTGGGCAGGCAATGACAATCAGTTGTCCGTTAATCGTTTCTATTACTTTTTCTTGTGCTTTATTTGCAATCATATTATTTTCCTCCTCTTTTACATCTGCAAAAACAATATGGAAGATTCTCTGTATACAAAATACTTCTGCTATAATATGATTATAATACAAAAGATACGATTCCTGTTTTTTTATGCAAGAAAAAATTAGGAAACAATAAAATTCGGATTATATGCGTATTTTCTTGCCCAAAAATTTCCGGCATTTTTCAATCTGTTATACTATAATTGTCCAAAAGGACAGAGGGCTGCCACTCCTCTTGTTTTGTTCGTGATTATAAGGTGGCCCTCTAAACTAAAACAATTATCTTGGCAATCCGTGCCAATTTGTTTTTCTCCCTCTTTTGAAGACCGTCCGACATGGGCGGTCTTTTTGCGGAAAGAAAAAGAGACGCCATAAAGGCATCTCCTATTTTTCGAAGATTAACAGCACAGAACCAATGAGCGGAACGGTATGTGCCAGACAATATCCTTTCTCCAGATATTCCCGGATTGCATTTCGTGTCTCCTCATCATTTTGCGACTCGACCATCTCCTGCTTCTTTGGTGTCGCAAGCCTTGGCAGTTCCTGTATGAGTACGTCAGCCAGGTCATTTCCTTTCACTGTATTCCAGAAATCGAACATATTTCTTCCTCCTCTTCCTTAGCATTTTCATGAACAAATCCCCTGATTTCTGGCGGAAGATCCTTCTCGTACTTTTCATATTTTTCCCGAAGTTCCTTCATCTGTTTTTTCAGAGAAGCCATTTCCCTCAATGCAAACGCAAAATCAAAAATGCCATTGTCCTTGTATGGCTGTGTAATCCTCTTATAAGATTCATACTCTGGACATCCGTAGCAGGAATCTGTATCTTTACATTTTATGCACGGGGCATAAGGAAGTGGTTTTTTTAACAATTTTAGGTCCGCTTCTGTAAATTCGTAACTAACAGTTTCAGTTCCATTTTCTTTGATAATGATTGTCTTCACATTCATTCCTCCTATGTTCTTATTTTAATACCAATATGAGAAAATCAGAAAAAATCTGTTCCAAGAAATATAAAATCGATATTCTTCCATATTCCTATCGAAAAAACAAATACAGGAGGAAACAATAATGAAACTTACAAAGAAAGATAAGGAAATTTTAAAAAGCATGGGATACGTTGATTGGGATTTGCAGCAGATTGAAGCAGCATCCAATGATACTTCTTACAGAATTGCAGGAACGGATAAAACTTTTTCAGAAGAAAAGGCGTTAGAGCTTCTGGAGCGAAAGGCTTTTCTTAGCGGATTGGCCAGAAGCACCTTTTCTGGCACTTCATACAGAAAGGAATTGAATGGAACCCGTACTATCATGATTGAATCCAGAGATTTCTTTCTCTCGAAGGAGAAAAAAGACATTTACGAATGTTTCGAGGAATCTGTTGAATTTGAAGAACAGTATGACAGTACTGAATATGATTCCACTACATTGTATTTTAAAACATCCCCAAGGTTCTTGGCTTTTACAAATCAGGATCATGAAGAAATTACGTGTGCAGAAATCAGCTTAGAATTTCCACGGAACATGAAATCATTAAAAGATACTTCTGTCGAAATTTCATCGGTATTAGATGGCAAATGCTTCGATTGGTGCGATTTTTGCCTTCCCTATGAACAGGTTGATATTTTGTTTGCAATTGCAGTAAAAGCATTGGACAATTCCCAAAAAGAATCAAAATCCAAAACCACAGATAGAAGCGAATCCACACTAATTGATGGCATAACCGAATGCTGTGGATATGATTTTGGATGGGATACAGAATTTGCTAACTTCTGCCCTATTTGCGGAAAAAAATTAATTCGAATTTAAGTTTCAAAAAAAAGGATACTGCACTTGGCGGTATCCTTTTTTTTCTTAACGGAAGAAACTGGAGAAAAATCCCTTTTTCAATAGTTCTCCCCGGTACTTATCCTGGATCAAATTTTCCACCTTCGGCTGCTTTAGCCAGGACGGAAATTCTGCCAGCAAGCGGTCATAAATTTCGTCATCAGATATATCCAGCACATCATTTAATGCAAAAAAATTTGCATTATCTACATATCGGCCGGACATTTCATCGAGACGTTGCAGAAAACCAAATCTCGCATCCCCAATTCCCACAAACTGCCAGAAAATCGGAGTTTTTGAATTACGAATTAGTTCTTCCTTTGCTTCTGTACGGTCAGAGCAGTCACCATCTGTGATAAAAATTACATAGTCTGCAATTGGAGCTGGTTCTTCCACAATATACTTTTCAACCACATCTTTCATAACTGGGGCGTAGTTCGTTCCTCCCATGCGGAATCCCTTTCGCAAAATCTCTCGATCTACATATCCGTAATAATTCTGCATATTTGCATCTGGCAGCCTCCGATAAGAATTCTCAAAAATCCAGACCTCCATAGCTCCATTGTCATCGAAGTTTAATGCAATTGGTAACAGTCGCTCCAGTGTAGCCTGCACAGTGCCGTTTTGATATAATTCTCTCATGGAACCAGAGTAGTCTAATACAACAGCAACTCTAGCTTTTGTATCCAGCAGCTTATTTTTCTGAAGGCACAATTCTACCTTATCCTTTCGCAAATCCAGCAGATTCTTTGACTCTTCTTTTGTTAAGTTTAGCAAATTCATCATCTTCTCCTTTCTAATGAGCATGGAATGTAATTCCATTGATTTCTACTTCACTATCTTTAATTGGGCAGAGCAGATAACGCTGACCATCAATTTCTTTTACAAACACATCTCCAGCCAGTTCCGGGTCTGTCTTAATATCAAAGTAATTATTTTTGATGCAGTAATGTTTGGTATCCATCAATCCATCCAAACGAAGGCGTCCGTTTTCCCCAATTTTATTCATGATAATCTGACTAAATGTTTCAATATTATCTTCAGGGACCTCACAGTTCCGAAGCATTTTTTCCATCATATTTAACCCGCAGCTAGGAGTCACTTCATCCGGTGTCGCTTCCTGCATCTCCTGAATCTGATCATACAGATGTCCTACAATCTCCATGGAACCAATGCCACTTTCTTCTAAAGAAGAATGAAAAACATCCATCTCTTCATCAGTGCTTAACGGCCTTACTTTTCCTATCATACATTCAACCATAGCATCCTGTTTTACAGATGGTTTTTTGGTATAATACAAAACACTGTGCAAGTCTTCGCAGCGATCGTTAAACGCAGGATATAAAAATGCATCCGTAGGTGGACTAAGAAGCATATCTCTTACACGGCCGCAGATTACCTTCTTGTTGGCATCGCAAACTAATTTATCATCTGACAACTGAACCGGACACAAGGCAATTTCAACAAACTCATAGACGTATCCTTCTTCTCCTGGCACATCATAAACTCCATGTGCTTCTAAAATGACATATTTACTGCTGGTCTGGTAAGTATCAATAATCGTTCGAATCAGATCTGCTTCTTTCATTTTACGCAGTTGCTGGAAAGCATTTTCTTCTTTACTTCCGCCATCTACTGTCGGAAAATCCATGGTGTAAAGATTTTTTCCAATTTTCCCGGTTAATCCTTTTTTTAACAGGTCTAAATACTGCCCTGCTTCTTCTTCTGGCATTTGATGTAAATACTCTTTTTTGGAAAACAAAATATCCTTTTCTTCTGTTACATAGGTCATGGAAATAGCATCCACAACGGCATGCTTCACTGTAAACTGCTTTTTAATCTCTGAAACTTCTTTCTTATTCACAATATAATTTCCTTTCTAAAAAAATCATAACCAGTTACGAATCTTTGTTCGATTTATCTTTCGAACATTTCTCCTGCATCATATCAAATATGGGATTTTTCCGTATTTTTGAGCATAAAAAAGAGACACCCTAAAGGCATCTCTTCGTAGGATTACTTCATTAACAGGGACGGATCTCCAATCCTCAGATGTGCATATTCATTAAAATCTTTGTCTGATGATTTTAACAAACGCTTGATTCCATCCATATCAATCTTGTCTGGCTGTGGAGTTCGGAATTCTTTTGGCACCTTTTCTGTATTATCAATAACAACAGAAGGCACACCATCTCTAATTGTATAAGAATACAATTCCGTTTTCACTTTTCTCTTATCCAGTGCGATCATAGATTCTTTGATGTTCTTTTTCAAACGATCAATCTGGTTCTTGATGGTTTTCTTTCTTGCATTTAACCGCTTCTCTTCTTCTTCAATTCCTGCTGCCAATACACTAAGATTGGTAATTACTTTACCATAATTCTCAAGTTTTTCTTCATAATCACCATCCATAGCATCTAAGGTGTCCTGAACCATTTTCGGATCAACATCTGGGTCCATCATCATTTCCTGCAATGCCAAAAAGTTCCCTGTTAAATTGTATAAACTCATTCCCATTTTAAATTCCTCCATTTATAATTTTAATCAGAAAGAATATGGGAGAATTCGAAAAAATACATAACCGAATGGAATCCTAGACGCTCAAATCTCCTAAGAAATTCCCGTCCGGTTTTCTTAAACAACCGTTTTAATCCCTGGTAACGCTTCCTTACTTACCTTCAATGGCTCTCTGGCATCCACACACCACTCATTTCTCTCTTCCTGGTTCTTCCAGAGTTCGTGCCGTACCACCTGCCAGATATCCTGTGCAATCAGCTGCTCGTTTGTCTTTTTACACCTATAATCCCATCCAAGCATCCGGCCTACTGTTTCGAAAACCAACTGTACATCATCACGTTTGCATAAGAATCGCTCAAAATTTTCTTTATGGTTCGGATGATTCGGGGAAATGTCAATGCACTGCAGTGCCAAGGATTCTGCCAACATATTCCATTGATTCATTCGAATCCGGAAATATTCTTCCAAGGCTTCTTTTAACACCACTGCCTGGGCTTCGCTTAACTCCAAAATATATTTTTTCTTGTTTTCTGTTTGCATGATATGCTCTCCTTTCAGTTCCACAAATGGTATACCATCCTGGTCGTTTTTATCCAGCCACCCGCCACCGAAATACTCAATAATATTCTGCATGATTGCCGCACTATCCTCGAAATATCTCAGAGTTAAGCTGGTGTATTCAGAGCATTCCATTTCTTCTAATCCAAGATTTTTATAGTATTCCAGATTTTCTAAATGATTAATGTTATTGTAATAGTAATGCAACCACAACTCCTGCCCTTGGCAGCAGAATTTTATGATGCCAGTATCTGCATACCAGTACTCAGAATCTTCGCTGTGTTCGTTGACCAGATAATCCCAGGTTATTTTTTTGATGGATGAAATGTTACTTCTTGTTACATTGCTTTCTGCTGTCAGATCCCAGTGTTTTTTGATGTATTGACAAATGGCATCCGCTGTAATATAGCCCTTGATGCGGCCTATAGTATCTGTACTCATATTTTCCTCCTATAACGATATCCCATGTATTTTATAATGACCTAACTTACCACCCAATTTGCGATAATCCGCATCAATATAAATACCGCCCTCCGCACAGTGCTTTCCGGCTGCATCCGGAAGACTTCCTCTTCTTTCGGATTCTGGTATCGTATGCCTGATAATATTTAGATGATAATGTATATTCGCCAATCGGTCATAGTAGCGATATTGCTTATTCATTTTATATTCTGAAACCGATTCAAGTTCGTCTTCGATTTCTTTGACTACGACATTTAATTCAGCACAAAGAACATTTAATTGCTCAATGTCCTCCTTGGCTTCGTCATACCGATTAGCCCAATACTCAATATTTAATCGATTAATTGTTTCCACTGTAAACTCCTCCATTTATTCATTCATTATAAGAAATATGAGAGTTTTTCTGATTTTGTGGCAAGAAAAAAGAGATACCGAAGCATCTCTTCTTCCCCAATTCAGCGTGGGCCGGCCTAGTTTCGATTTACAAAAATTTTCCGGACCATATCTACCGGGATGACTAAAAGTCCCAGCAACATGGCTGTTACTAACGCTTTTGCTGTCAACGGACAAGTATGGAATACAGAACCACCAATCTGAATGATAATGGTCTGCATAATAAAGATACCGCCCATCACCCAGAGGAAATTCTTGTTAGAACCAATATGCTCAAACAGATTCCATTTCTCAGAACGTGTATTGAAAGAATTGAAGATGATTGCATAAATAAAGAATGCAAACATAAAGGTTCTTTCATACAGCAATGAATCTGCTACACCAGCCGGTGTTACATACTCTACAATCCCGCCAACATTTTCTAAAATCAGAACAGAACCTAACGTGATAAAGATGCCGGCTGTTGCAATGGCTGTCTTAATATTTTTTGTCAAAATACTATCCTGTCTTCTTGCCGGTTTCTCTTGCATGTATCTGTCTAATACCGGTTCTTTACCAAAAGCAAGTGCTGCCAAGGTGTCCATAATCAGGTTAATCCATAAAATCTGTACAATGTTAAATGGTTCACCCCAGCCTAAAATCGGGGCGATGATATTCATCAACAAGGTACTGACATTGACTGTCAGCTGGAAAATCAAGAACTTTCCAACGGATTTTGCCATGGTTCTGCTGTTTAATACACAGTCCTTAATAGAGGTCAAAGAATTATTTAAAATAACCACATCTCCAGCTTCTTGTGCCACACTGGTTCCATCTCCCATTGCAAATCCGATATCAGCTTGCTTTAAGGCTGGCGAATCATTCACTCCATCGCCTGTCATACCTACTACATCATCTAAACCTTGTGCAATCGTTACCAATCGCTTTTTATCCAACGGTTTTGCACGAGAAACCACTTTCAAGTTTGGAAGTGCTTTGGCTACCTCCTCATCGGACATCTGCTCTAACATTTCGTGTGTTAATACTACATCGGATTCATCACACAAAATACCTGCTTCTTTTGCAATGGCTACCGCTGTCTCTTCGGCGTCACCTGTTACCATAACAACCTGGATGCCCGCCTTATTTAAGGTGTGTACCGTTTCAAGCGCATCTTTTCTTACATTGTCACGCAAGCAGAGGACCGCATATAATACCACTTCATCCTCAGTAATACGGGCTACAGACAGTAGTTTCATGGTACGTTTGGCCTGTTCATCCATTTTCTCTACTACTGCTTTTTTCAGGTATTCTGTAAATTCCTTTTTTACGCCATCACAGTCTAAATAATGGGTTACTTTATCAAGGATATTTTCTGTAGCACCTTTCCAATACACACTGCCATCTTTCAGCGTTACGGTTGCACATTTCTTTTCGGAGTCAAATCCACTAATCTCCTCTACCTCATCCATATCATACTGACCATCCTGATATCCATGTGACAGTGCGTATGTTAACAAAGCACGGTCCATATTATTGGAACCTACGGCTGTATTTTCAGCAGACACTTTCGCCAAGTTATTTAACGTTAAGGATTTCATGAAATCTTCATGCTGAATGGCATCGGTCACCAATCCATTTCCTAAAATGAATTCCACCAATCCCAATTTACCTTCTGTGATCGTACCTGTCTTATCGGAAAATAATAAGTTTAAATATGCTGAATCAGCAAACGCAGCTTTATGTGACACCAGGATATGTTTTTTATACATGTCTTCCGTATTCATTCCCTGTACCAAGGAATTCATCATTGGCAACCCTTCAGGTACCGCCATAATGATAATACTTGCAAACAACATGATATAAGAAGCCGCCATCATTCCTACGGCAGCAGCACTTAACACGAATCCTTCACCGGTTACTGTCATGAAAATATTTAAAAGAACTGCAATGGTAGCTGCTGCTGTTCCCAATTTTCCAATCATAACTGCTACTTTTTGCAGTTTCAAGGAAGAAGTATCCATACGCTCTTCTGCATCGGTATCGGTTAAGGATTTGTTGATCTTTCCTAACTCAGACTCATCACCGATAACAGTTGCCACCATGTATGCCTCGCCACTGGTTACTACAGAACCCATAAATACTTTATCTTCGCTTCCATAGTCGGTTGACTCTGCATTTAACATATCTTTTGCGGCAAATTTCTTTTCGTCCCTGCTTTCACCATTTAGAGCAGCCTGTGAAACAGCAATATGCCCTTTGATAAGCAAACCATCTACCGGTACCTTATCACCGGCTTGGATCAAAATTACATCACCTTTCACCAGTTCACTGGTTAAGATATTGACCAACTTTCCACTTCGCATTACTTTTGCATATGTCCGGTTATATTCTTCCTGTAAAGCGTCTGCCCTGGAAGTATTTTTATACTCCGTTAATGTAGAGAATCCGGTAGATAAGGCAATGGCTACGATGATACTAATAACTTGATAAATGTCATTCCCCGTAGACCATCCAATAAGGATCATGATGACTTTCATAATCAAAGCTGCAAACAACACTTTGATCCAAATATTATTACATGCATCCAGAAACATCGATAAAATACTAGCTTTCGGCTTCTGTGCCAATTCATTTGTACCATACAGTTCTTTTGATTTTTCAACTTCCCGTTCATTTAAACCTTTTAAAGAACGGATTTCGTTTTGTTTTTCAGTTTTCAAATTGTAACCTCTTTTCTGTTATTCTTATAAAAAGAGGGACAGGTAATCGTCCCTCTCTGCTTTCTATGAGAAATACGCTGCCAAATCGTTCAGGTCTGCCTGTTTTCCTTCTCCGATCGCTTTGTAATCCCACTCACTGCCATTTCGGACCAGTTTAGAGAAGATGATGGCTGTGTCTGTAGAATAGTCTGTATTCAGCTGGAACATACCCATTTCCTGCTTGTTCTCCTGGTTGACTAAATGAACCCTTGCATTTTTCACATGTCCAAATGTCTGTCCTTTTTCTTTTGCCTCGTAGATAACAATGCAAAAAACAACTTCGGTAACGGATGAATCCAATTTTGATAATTCAACTTCAATCATTTCGTCGTCCCCGTCCCCAGCTCCTGTTCGGTTATCCTTGTTTAAGAAAATACCGTTTCCTCTTTTATGTCCAAAGTAAATTACATCCTCTCCAGAAGTAATCTTTCCACTGTGTAACAGGAACGCTGTTAAATCCAGGTCAAAATCCCTCCCGTTTGTAGCTACATCCCATCCGGCTCCTACCAGGATTTTTTCCAGCCCTGGGTTTCTTTTTGTTAAATCTAATACCGGGTTTTTCTTTAAATCTAAAATAATTCCAGCAGATGTTTCTGGTACTGATTGTGCTGCTGTTGATGTTTCCCCTAATACGTTTCCAAAATCAATTGCCATAGTTTTATTCTCCTTTTCTAACGAATTTTAGCCGCAAGGCTATGAATGGTCTCATTTTCATATTCTCCCCTGGCCTTAAAGCTCCAGGCTCCCATATCACGGTAAAGCTCTGCCACTACAACAGCTGTATGCTCCCCGCCATCCTTAGTGAGGTTATAACGACAGATTTCTCGGTCTCCATCATCTGTATTGACCAGTCTTACATATGCGTTTTTTACTCCTCGGAAGCTTTTTCCATTTGCGTTATAAATGACAACCGCAAAGACAATCTTTTCTACCTCAGAAGAGATTTCATCTAAGTTCACGAAAATATTTTCGTCATCTCCATCGCCTTCCCCGGTCAGGTTATCCTTATCCAGATAGATGCCAATAGCATGTTTCTTTCCATAATAAATACAAGGGTTGTCCCTTCGGATTGGATTTCCATTGCTGTCTAAGAGGTATGCACACAAATCCAAATCATAATCAGATCCAAAGTGCACCATATCCCAGCCTGCTGTCAGACGGAGGTTTCTTAAATCAGGGCTTACCTTATCTAAGTTTAAAATCCCGTCTTTTTTCAAATTCAGACCTGGTACGGCTGGAGGTTTTTCCATTTTTGTCTGTTCTGGTTCTTTCTTCTTCAGATTGAATAATCCCATATACATTTCCTTTCTGCCCTGCCATAAGGCAGGGACTTTGACTACATGTATCTGCTTAACAAGTCATTTAAATCGCCCTGGCAGCTTTCACCAATGGCTTTAAATTCCCAACCATCCCCACTGCGGAACAGTTCGCAGAAAATCACTGCAGTATCCGTAGATGCAGCATCTGTTAATGGAAACTGGCAAAGCACACGCTCATCGTCATCCTCATCCAGAAGACGGACATATGCATTTTTGACTTTTCCAAATACCTGTCCCTTTTTCTCTGCTTCATAAATCGTTACGACAAAAACAATGCTGGATACGGTTGGGTCTAATGCTTCTGTATCAATCTGAATACGTTCATCGTCGCCCTCCCCAGCACCGGTGCGATTGTCCTTATCCAGGGAAATTCCTTGTTGCTGCTTCTGTCTGAAGTAAACGACATCTTTTCCTGCTTCCCGGATCCTACGGTTTTCATGCAGCAGAAATGCCGCAATATCCAAATCGTAACTTGCTCCAATTTTAGGGACGTCCCAGCCAGCACCAAGAATCAGATGTTTTAAAGCAGAGCCGGACTTTGTAAGATCCAAAATCTCCTCTTTCTCTAAATTCAGGATTCCGGCGGAAGTATTACTCTTTGTTCCAAAATCAATCATGTTGTAATCTCCTTTCGTAATTTCTACCATCATAGTAAATATGGAAGTTTATCTGATTTTTGGGCATGGAAATTTGCATATTTTGTAACTAAAAAAAGAGACATCCTAAAGACATCTCTTTCTTTAACATCAGCCATAGGTTGCATAACTGAACCGACCAATATGGGCATCCCAGCTGAAATCATCTGGCACAAGACCTATCAATTTATTTTTGAATTCCTGCACCAAGTCTTCATATGTCGGATACGGATTTTGGATAAATGCTTCTGCCGAATCCATAGCATGCTCTGAGAAAAGTGCATATACCCCAGGTTCTCTCCACGCATAAGAAACGTAATCATCTGTTTCGCATTTGTATTCGGATACTTCTGGCAATAGGTCTCTACAATTTCATCCATTTCCTTATAACTTAGAACTAATGCAATTCCATGTGTTGTTGCCCAATGACTACTCATATTCTTCTTCCTCCTATTTTAAATCTTCAATTAAACATGGGAAAATTTCAAAAAAGAAAAAAGCCACCGTCTGGCAGCTTTCTTCAAGGAGGTCTATCGAAATTCGGGCGACAAGGCCCTAAGCAAAATCTCTGTCTTATG
>ERZ791901.572-NODE-572-length-24593-cov-2.462303_pt1 | contig 24593 bp, 19 predicted proteins | sample MGYA00510150_ERZ791901 | MGnify/ENA primary metagenome ERZ791901 (study PRJEB30046, sample SAMN00792058) | human gut metagenome | study: EMG produced TPA metagenomics assembly of the A metagenome-wide association study of gut microbiota in type 2...
AACTGGAAAAGCAGTTGGGACCTTTGGAAAAACAGTCGGAAACAGCGAAAGAGTATTTAAAGAAAAAGGAAGAGTTAAAGACATATGATATTAATATGTTCCTTTTGGAAGAAGAGAGGATCCGTGACTGTTTAAAAGAAACACAAAAGAAACTGGAGATCGCATCATTAGAATTAGAAGAGTCAAATATCAGTTATGATAAGATGAAAACGGAGTATGAGGCGATTGAAGAGGAAGTAGAAGAGATCGACCTTGCAATCGAAACTGCAAAAAATCGTTTGAATGAAACAAATTTACTGAAGCAGCAACTGGAAGGTCAGATCAATGTATTGAGAGAACAGATCAATACGGCTCGTATGAATGATGAGCATTATGATAACCGGTTGAATACCGTCCAATCGGAAATCAATATGAGAAAAGAGCAGAAAGCGTCTTTTGAAGAAGAAAAGAAAAATCTTTCGGAAAAGCTGCGTGAAGCGTCGCAGGCAGATACGGTTGTAAAAAAACGACTGATCGATGTGCAGACACAGATTGCGGAGCATACAGAAGAGATCGAACAGCGGAAACAGGAAATTATGGATCTTCTTGGAAACAGAGCTTCTACGAAAGCAAAAATCCAACATTTTGATACAACGAGAGATCAAATATCAACAAGAAAATCCGTGCTTGCAAGAAATATTTTAGAAGTGTCGGCAAAGGCGAAAGAGCAGGAAGAGCAGCTGCATGAACATGAAGAGCGGTTGTCTGAGATTCAAGATAAGATTCGGCTCTATAATATGCAGATTACCGAAAATGAACAGAAGATACAAAAACTTCAAGAAGAGTTAAATGTCAGACAGGAAAAATTGAATGTCGGACGAACAGCATATCACAGAGAGGCATCCAGGCTGGAATCACTGAAAAATATTACGGAGCGTTATGATGGATATGGAAACAGTATCCGTAAAGTGATGGCAAATAAGGATAAAAATCCGGGATTGATCGGCGTTGTTGCAGATATTATCAAAGTCGATAAAGAATATGAGATTGCGATTGAGACTGCTTTGGGCGGAAGTATTCAAAATATTGTTACGGATAATGAAGATACAGCCAAGAAAATGATTTCTTTTTTAAAGACGAATAAGTTCGGCCGGGCAACATTTTTGCCGCTTACAAGTATGAGAGGCGGAGGCGGAATTCGCAATGAAGAAGCGCTTAAAGAACCGGGAGTGATCGGTACGGCAGATAAGCTTGTTTATGTAGAGGCGCGTTTTACCGGACTGGCAGAGCAGTTGTTAGGAAGAACCCTTGTCGTTAGAACGATCGATGACGGAATTCTCATTGCAAGAAAATATAAGCAGTCGATTAGACTTGTTACTTTGGAAGGAGAATTGATCAATCCGGGAGGATCGATGACGGGAGGCGCATTTAAAAATTCCAGCAACCTGCTGAGCAGAAGACGAGAGATCGAAGAATTTGAAAAGACGGTAGCCATGCTGAAAAAAGATATGGATGCCGCCGAGGCAGATGTAAGCAGGATTAAATCTGAACGCGCGGGATGCTACAATATGGTAGATGATATCCGTCAGGAACTCAGAAAGGCATCGGTCATCGAAAATACAGCGAAGATGAATGCCGAGCAGACGAAGACGCGTATGGAGGAGGCAAAACAAAGCTGTGCAGGTTATGTCGCAGAACAAGGAAAGCTTGAAAGAGAGTTAGGAGAGATAATAGAGAACGAAGAGTCGATCAGGATGGAACTTGAGGTATCTGAAAATTTAGAAAAAGAACTCAATCTTCGGATCGAAGAACTTCATGCTCTGCTTGAAAAAGAAAGAGATACGGAGAGTGAACAGCTTAAGATCTCAGAAGAATCACATTTATCTTTGGCAGGAATGGAACAGCAGAATCTTTTCGTATCGGAAAATATTTCACGTATTGAAGAAGAGATCGTCAAGTTTCAGGCAGAACTGGAAGAATTGGATAAAAATAAAGATCATGCGTCAGATGAGATTAAGGAAAAGGAAGACAAGATAAAAGAGCTTCGGGGAACGATTGATAATTCAAGAGAATTGTTTGATGAAATTGAAAAAGAAATAAAAGAACAGACAGAGGGAAGAGATGCATTAAACAGGAAGCATAAACAGTTTCTGCAAATGCGGGAAGACTTGTCAAAACATATTTCGGCTCTCGATAAAGAATGTTTCCGCCTGGACAGTCAAAAACAATCTTACGAGGCGGCGTCTGAAAAGCAGATGAATTATATGTGGGAAGAATATGAGATCACATACAATCATGCGATGAAGCTTCGTGACGAAAATCTGACGGATCTTGCGTATATGAAGCGTCAGATACAAGAGTTGAAAAATGAGATCCGAAAACTCGGCACAGTCAATGTCAATGCGATTGAAGATTTTAAAAATATTTCCGAAAGATATGCATTTTTGAAAAATCAGCATGACGACCTTGTCGAGGCGGAGCAGACGCTGATGCAGATCATTGATGAATTAGATGCTGCAATGAGAAAACAGTTTGCCGAGCAGTTTTTAAAAATAAAAGAAGAGTTCAACACAGTGTTCCGACAGTTGTTCGGAGGCGGAAAAGGAACATTGGAGTTGATGGAAGATGAGGATATTTTGGAGGCGGGAATCCGTATCATTGCCCAGCCGCCAGGGAAAAAACTTCAAAATATGATGCAGCTTTCCGGCGGCGAAAAAGCGTTGACGGCAATTTCTTTATTATTTGCGATCCAGAATTTAAAACCGTCGCCGTTTTGTCTTCTTGATGAGATTGAAGCGGCGCTGGATGATAATAACGTGACCCGCTTTGCACAATATCTGCATAAACTGACGAAAAATACGCAGTTTATCGTAATTACGCATCGTAGAGGAACGATGACGGCAGCAGATAGACTGTATGGAATCACGATGCAGGAAAAAGGCGTTTCAACGCTTGTTTCAGTCGATCTTTTGGAAGATAAATTGGATCGCTGAGAATTGATAAAGGAATCAGAGAAAGGAATTAATTAGATAAATGGAAGAAAAAAAAGGATTTTTCAGGCGTCTTGTATCAGGTCTTGCAAAGACAAGAGATAATATTGTATCCGGGATGGACAGTATTTTTCATGGCTTTTCAAAAATAGACGAGGAGTTTTATGAGGAGCTGGAAGAGACGTTGATCATGGGCGATCTCGGAGTACACTCTACAATGGAAATATTAGAAGACCTCCGGGCAAAAGTAAAAGAAAGACATATCAAAGAACCGATTGAGTGCAGACAATTATTGATTGACAGTATCCGGGAACAAATGGATGTAGGAGAGACGGCATATGAGTTTGAAAACAGAACATCTGTCGTGTTTGTGATCGGAGTAAACGGAGTCGGGAAAACAACTACGATCGGAAAACTGGCGGGAAAGTTGAAAAGTCAGGGGAAAAAGGTTGTTTTGGCGGCAGCCGATACTTTTCGTGCTGCGGCGGGAGAACAGCTTCGAGAATGGGCGAACCGTGCCGATGCAGATATGATCGGAGGGCAGGAAGGAGCAGATCCGGCAGCTGTAATCTATGACGCGGTAGCTGCGGCAAAAGCACGTCATGCAGATGTGCTTCTCTGTGATACGGCAGGAAGACTTCACAATAAAAAGAACCTGATGGAGGAACTTAAGAAGATCAACCGTGTGATCGACAGAGAGTATCCGGAAGCTTTTCGGGAGACACTTGTCGTATTAGATGCGACAACAGGACAAAATGCTTTGGCACAGGCAAAAGAGTTTAATGAAGTGGCAGACATTACAGGTGTTATTCTTACAAAGATGGACGGAACGGCAAAAGGTGGAATTGCAGTTGCGATTCAGGCAGAACTTGGAATTCCCGTAAAATATATCGGAGTCGGAGAGACGATAGACGATCTTCAGAAATTTGATGCAGATGAGTTTGTAAACGCATTGTTTTACAGAGAGGATGAAGAAAAATGATGACATTGGAGAAATTTGAAGAAGCCAGCGAGCTTGTAAAAAAAGTGACGAATTCTACAAAGCTTGTGTACAGTGATTATTTAAGCGAGCAAAGCGGAGGAAAGGTTTATTTAAAGCCGGAAAATATGCAGCATACCGGAGCATACAAGATCAGAGGAGCTTATTATAAAATCAGTACGTTATCGGATGAAGAACGAGGCAGAGGACTGATCACGGCATCGGCGGGAAATCACGCTCAGGGCGTTGCCTTTGCCGCAAAAAAATTTGGCTGTAAAGCAGTTATCGTTATGCCTACGGTTACACCTCTTATAAAAGTGAACCGTACAAAGAGCTACGGTGCGGAAGTGATCCTGCACGGAGATGTCTATGACGATGCTTATGCCTATGCGTGTGAGCTGGCAGAAAAAGAGGGATATACGTTTGTACATCCGTTTAATGACATAGATGTAGCAACAGGCCAGGGAACGATCGCAATGGAAATCGTTCAGGAACTTCCGACTGTTGATTACATTCTTGTTCCGATCGGAGGAGGCGGACTTGTTTCCGGCGTTGCGACGCTGGCTAAGATGTTGAATCCGAAAATAAAAGTAATCGGAGTAGAACCGGCAGAGGCGGCAAGTATGAAAGCGGCGCTTGCGGCAGGCGAAGTCGTACAACTTGAAAGCGCCAATACGATCGCGGACGGAACGGCCGTGAAAGCTGTAGGAGATAAAATTCTTCCCTTTGTTAAGGAAAATGTAGACGACGTTCTTCTTGTAGAAGATGATGAATTGATCGGCGCATTTCTTGACATGGTAGAGAATCATAAGATGATCGTTGAAAATTCAGGTCTTTTGTCAGTAGCGGCATTGAAGCAGCTTGACTGCAAAGGGAAAAAGGTAGTCTGTGTATTAAGCGGCGGTAATATGGACGTAATTACGATGTCATCTATTGTACAGCATGGATTGATCCAACGCGACAGGATTTTTTCTGTATCTGTACTTCTTCCTGACAAACCGGGTGAACTTGTCCAGGTGGCGCAGACAATCGCAGAAGCTCAGGGAAATGTAATTAAGCTGGAGCATAACCAATTTGTAAGTACAAACAGAAATGCGGCAGTAGAGCTTCGTATTACGATGGAGGCATTTGGAACAGAACACAAGCAGGAGATACTAAAAGCATTAGAGAAAAAAGGATACCGTCCGAGATTGATCGGTGCTAAACTGTATTAAGTTTGCAAAGCGGTGAGGGATACATTTGGAAACTATAAAAACGGTACAGTCTCAAGATAAAAGAATCTTTTGACTGAACCGTTTTTATAGCTCTAAGTTTCATTGTATAGCAAACAAACATTCAAGCGCCGGTCTTTTAAAATCAATTAGTTACAATATATTTTATACTGTATGCACGATCAAATCTGTTCGCCGCGGGCATATTTTTCAAGCAGAGCATGAATTTTGTCTGTCGGATTCATTACAGCACCGATTGTAATATCGTGATTAAGAGAATCAATGATCAAAGCGAGAAACTTACTCATATCTGCTTTTACGAAATATGGTTTTTTGTATAATTCTGCAGGCAGATATGTAAGGTTTGTCGTAATAACTTTATTGATATATCCCTTTTCATAGTATTCGTCAAATTTTTCAAATCCTTCGGTGAATAAACCAAAAGTTGTACATACAAATACACGGCCTGCTTTTCTTTCTTTTAACTGTTTTGCGACATCAAGCATACTTCCTCCGGAAGCGATCATATCATCTACGATGATAACATCTTTTCCGGCAACGTCATCGCCGAGAAATTCATGAGCCACAATCGGATTCTTACCATTGATGATTGTAGAATAGTCACGGCGTTTATAAAACATTCCCATATCGACACCGAGAATATTGGAAAAATAAACGGCGCGGTGCATCGCTCCCTCATCAGGGCTGATGATCATAAGGTGATCTTTATCGGGGATAAGATCAGGAACGGCGCGAAACAGCGCTTTCATAAATTGGTACGGCGGATTGAAGCTGTCAAATCCGCTTAGAGGGATCGCGTTTTGTACGCGGGGATCGTGGGCGTCAAAAGTGACGATGTTTGAAACTCCCATTGCGTTTAATTCTTCAAGAGCAAGCGCACAGTCAAGAGATTCGCGTTTTGTACGTTTGTGCTGGCGGCTTTCGTACAGGAAAGGCATAATGACGTTAATACGCTTTGCTTTGCCGGTTGCAGCGGAGATGATTCGTTTCAGGTCCTGGAAATGATCATCAGGAGACATGTGGTTTAGATGTCCGTTTACAGTGTAAGTAAGGTTGTGGTTGCAAACGTCGGTCATGATGAAAAGATCTGTTCCCCGGATAGTTTCTTTAAGAAGTCCTTTTGCTTCTCCTGTGCCAAAACGGGGACAGCAGCAGTCTACGAGATAGTTGTTTGACTTGTAGTTTACATACAGAGAAGATTCGGATACTTCGTTGATTGTATTTTCACGAAAAGAAACAATATAATCATTTACTTTTTGTCCGAGTTCTCTGCAGCTTTCCATTGCAATGAGTTTTAGCGGTGCGGCCGGAAGAGTTTTTTCTAAAAGTTCGATATTTGACATAGTATTCTCCTGTTAAATAATAGTATAAATTGAGTTTTAAGCCGGAGCATAGAAAAATGCAAACGACTTTACAGCACTAGAATCATATCATTTTTCAGCCTGAAATTCAAGCGCCGCTTCTTTTGTATGTATGTTGTATTGGTGAAGTACAGTCTTTGCGAAGAGGTTTAAATGTGTTATAGTATGTGATAGAATGAACAGCAAATAAGGGGAATAACAAATGACAGGAAAAAAACATGAGCATATTGTCAAATCAATCATGCCCGGCAGTATTGCGGAGGAATTAGGCATTGAACCCGGAGATAAACTTCTTTCGATCGACGGTCAGGAGATTGAAGATATTTTTGATTATCAGTTTTACGTGGAAGACGAAGAAATCGTACTTTTGATTGAGAAACAGGACGGAGAACAGTGGGAGCTTGAGATTGAAAAAGATGCAGACGAGCAGCTTGGAATAGAGTTCGGGCAGGGGTTGATGGATGAGTATCGTTCCTGCCGGAATAAGTGCATGTTCTGCTTCATCGATCAGATGCCGGAGGGAATGAGAGATACTCTTTATTTTAAAGACGATGATTCAAGATTGTCTTTTTTACAGGGAAATTATGTGACGCTTACAAATATGAGTGATCATGATATTGAGCGGATTATTAGGTATAGGTTAGAACCGATCAATATTTCGTTTCAAACGACGAATCCACAACTACGCTGCAAGATGCTTCACAATCGTTTTGCGGGAGATGCGCTGAAAAAAGTAGACAGACTTTTTGAAGGCGGTATTGAAATGAACGGACAGATCGTACTGTGCAAAGGAGAAAACGACGGGGCTGAGCTGGAACGTTCTATTAAAGACCTGACGGCATATATTCCGCTTCTTCGAAGCGTTTCTGTCGTTCCGGTAGGGCTTACAAAGTTCAGAGACGGTCTGTATCATTTAGAGCCGTTTACGAAAGAGGATGCCAAAGAAGTATTATCAGTTATACACAAATGGCAGGATCGCATTTATGAGCAGTACGGAATTCATTTCATTCATGCAGGGGATGAGTGGTATTTGCTCGCAGGACAGGAGGTGCCGGAGGAAGAGCGGTATGACGGATATCTTCAGTTGGAAAATGGGGTCGGAATGCTCCGTCTTCTTTTTGAAGAATTTACAGAAGGGTATAAAAGCCTTACAGGAGACGAGCGGCAGGAAGAACTGTCGATTGCCACAGGAAAGCTGGCATATCCTTATATAAGCGCCATGGCGGAAAAGATAGAAGAGAAATTTCCTAATTTGGAAATTCATGTCTTTTCTATCCGAAACGACTTTTTCGGAGAACGCATTACTGTGTCCGGACTGATCACGGCGCAGGATCTGACAGCGCAGCTTAAAGGAGAGCGTCTTGGCAGCAGACTGCTCATTCCGTGCAATATGTTAAAGACAGATGAAGATGTGTTTCTTGATGATTTTACGGTAAGACAAGTATCCGACGCTTTACAAGTGCCTATTGATATTGTAAAATCAAGCGGACAGGATTTTATAGATGCGGTGATCGGAGAAAAACAGACAGATCCGGACTGCAAAACCGAAAGATTGATTTGAAAGGAAAATAATATGAGTAAACCAGTAGTTGCCATTGTCGGCCGCCCGAATGTCGGAAAGTCAACCCTTTTTAATGCTTTGGCAGGAGAGATGATTTCTATTGTGAAAGATACTCCGGGAGTGACAAGAGACAGGATTTATGCGGATGTGACATGGCTTGATAAAGAATTTACAATGATCGATACAGGCGGTATAGAACCGGACAGCAAAGACATCATTTTATCACAGATGAGAGAGCAGGCTCAGATTGCGATTGATACGGCGGATGTTATTATTTTTATAACTGATGTGAAGCAGGGACTTGTGGATGCGGATTCTAAAGTCGCGGACATGCTCAGAAGATCCGGAAAGCCGGTTGTCCTTGTTGTAAATAAAGTGGATAATTTTGACAAATATATGGCAGATGTATATGAGTTTTATAATCTTGGTATCGGGGATCCGGTTCCGATCTCGGCAGCATCCAGATTGGGACTTGGCGATATGCTTGACATTGTCGCGGAAAACTTTCCGGAAGGAAGCGCTCAGGCGGAAGATGATGACCGCCCGCGGGTTGCGATCGTAGGGAAACCGAACGTCGGAAAGTCGTCGATTATCAATAAACTGCTCGGAGAGAATCGAGTAATCGTCTCGGATATCGCGGGAACAACAAGAGACGCCATTGATACTGAGATTCTTCATAACGGAAAAGAATATATTTTTATTGATACGGCAGGACTTCGCAGAAAGAATAAAATCAAAGAAGAACTGGAACGCTACAGTATTATCCGTACGGTAACAGCCGTGGAAAGAGCAGACGTAGTGCTTATGGTTATCGATGCGACAGAAGGAGTGACGGAGCAGGATGCAAAGATTGCGGGAATTGCTCATGAACGTGGAAAAGGCGTGATCATCGTTGTGAACAAATGGGATGCGATTGAGAAAAACGACAGAACGATGCGTGAGTATGAAAGCGATATCCGTCAGGTGCTTTCTTATATGCCGTATGCGGAAATTATGTATGTATCCGCAGCAACCGGTCAAAGATTGAACCGGTTATATGATATGATCGATATGGTTATCGAGAATCAGACACTTCGGATCGCAACCGGAGTTTTAAACGAGATTATGACAGAAGCAGTGGCAATGCAGCAGCCTCCGTCAGATAAAGGAAAAAGACTGAAGCTTTATTATATTACGCAAGTTGCGGTAAAACCTCCGACTTTTGTTATCTTTGTAAACGATAAGGAATTGATGCATTTTTCATATACGCGGTATTTGGAAAATAAGATCAGAGAAGCGTTTGGTTTTAGAGGAACTTCCCTGAAATTCTTTATAAGAGAACGGAAAGAAAAGGGGTAAAGAAATATGGAACGATTGATCTGTCTTGCGGTCGGATATGTGTGCGGTCTTTTTCAGACCGGATATCTGGTCGGTAAGATGAACCATATAGATATCAGAAAAGAGGGAAGCGGAAATTCGGGAACGACAAATGCTCTTCGTGTGCTCGGATGGAAAGCGGGGATCTTCACTTTTCTCGGAGATGTTTTAAAATGTGTGGCTGCATATTTTATTGTACGTTTTATGTATCGGGGGAGCGATTGTCTTCCGTTGCTTGTAATGTACGCAGGGGCAGGAGTGACTCTCGGACATAACTTTCCGTTTTATATGAACTTTAAAGGCGGAAAAGGAATTGCGGTTATGGCAGGACTTGTCTTTATTAACAGTGTGTGGCATATGCCGCAGAGTCTTTTTCTTATACTTGTTACGGCATTATTCTTTTTTATTCCTGTGATCGTGACAAGGTACATATCTGTCGGTTCTCTTTGTGCATACACAGCATTTTTAATTGAAATGATCCTATTTGGACAGTGGGGATGGTTCGATATGGAAGCAGGCTACTGTTATGAACTATATGGGATCGCAGTTCTTTTGACTGCATTAGCATGGTATCGCCATAGAGAGAACATAAAGCGTCTGGTCAAAGGAACAGAAAATAAATTCGGTTCAAAAAGAAAGGGGCATTGATTTATGGCAAATGTAGGAGTAATCGGTGCGGGAAGCTGGGGAACGGCGTTATCGGTTCTTCTGGCTGACAACGGACATCATGTGACGATCTGGTCGATCGATGAAAAAGAAGTTGAAATGCTGGATAAAAAGAGAGAACACCTGACGAAGCTTCCGGGGGTGAAACTTTCCGACGGCATGACGATCACGGGTGATCTGGAATCGGCAGTCAAGGGAAAAGACTTTCTTGTACTTGCAGTTCCGTCGCCGTTTACAAGGGCAACTGCGAAGAAGATGTCAGCTTACGTCGGGAAAGGTCAGATTATCGTTGATGTGGCAAAGGGAATCGAGGAGAGTACACTTTTGACATTGTCTGCTCAGATCGAAGAAGAAATCCCTCAGGCGGACGTAGCGGTTCTTTCAGGACCAAGCCATGCAGAAGAAGTCGGAAGAAAGCTTCCGACAACATGTGTCATCGGAGCAAAAACAAAAAAAACGGCGGAATATTTGCAGTCTGCGTTTATTAATAAAGTGTTCCGTGTATATACAAGTCCGGATATTTTAGGAATTGAGCTTGGCGGTTCTTTGAAAAATGTCATTGCTCTTGCAGCGGGAATCGCAGATGGCCTTGGTTACGGAGATAATACAAAGGCAGCGCTTATTACCCGCGGAATTGCGGAAATTGCCAGACTGGGCGTGAAGATGGGCGGGAAGATCGAGACGTTCACAGGTTTGACGGGAATAGGAGATTTGATCGTTACGTGCGCCAGCGTCCACAGCAGAAACCGGAAAGCAGGATATCTTATCGGACAGGGAAGGTCAATGCAGGAAGCAATGGATGAAGTTCAGATGGTTGTTGAAGGCGTTTATTCGGCAAAGGCAGCGGCGAAGCTGGCAAAAAAATATGATGTTCCCATGCCGATCGTGGAAGAAGTCAATAAAGTGCTTTTTGAAGGGAAATCACCGGCGGAAGCTGTGGATGACCTGATGCTTAGAGAGTCGCGTTCCGAGCATAGAGCGCTTCAATGGGAAAAATAAAGTCATACCCCCGTTTGCGGATGCATAAATTGTATCAGCAGAACAAGGGGGTATTTTTATGGAATCATTTCAAGTATACAAAGATATGAAGGCGAGGACGAACGGGGAAATTTATATCGGGGTAGTCGGACCGGTTCGGACAGGCAAATCAACATTTATCAAGCGGTTTATGGATCTTTTAGTGCTTCCGAATATGACAGATATACATGCAAAAGAACGGACGCAAGATGAATTGCCGCAGTCTGCTTCCGGTACGACAATTATGACTACAGAACCGAAGTTCGTTCCGAAAGAGGCGGCGGGGGTGAAGCTGTCAGATGATCTGGAAGTGAAGATACGAATGATCGACTGTGTCGGTTTTATGGCAGAAGGAGCATCCGGCCATATTGAAAAGGACGAAGAGCGGCAGGTAAAGACACCGTGGTTTGAATATGAGATCCCGTTTACGAAAGCGGCTGCAATCGGGACGCAGAAAGTGATCCGGGATCATGCTACAATAGGGATTGTTGTAACGACAGACGGAAGCGTTACGGATTTGCCGAGGGAAAATTATATTCAGGCAGAAGAAAGGACGGTAAAAGAACTCAAAGCGATAGGAAAGCCGTTTATGATATTGCTTAACTGTAAGAAACCATATACAGAAGAATCTAAGAAGCTTCAGGAAGAACTTCGTGAAAAATACGAAACGGCAGTATTGCCTGTGAATTGTGAACAGATGAAAGAAGAGGATATCCATGAAATTATGCGTCAGGTTCTCTATGAATTTCCGGTCACAGAGGTCGAGTTTTATGTGCCGAAATGGGTGGAAATGCTTTCGAGGGAACATAAGATCAAACAAGATCTTTTTGAGCATGTAAGAAAGATCATGGAGACGATGGATGATATCCGAAGTGTCGTGTCGCGGTCTTTTGAGGCTGAAGGACCGTACATAGAGCGTATCCTGACGGAAAAGATCGAGATGGATACGGGAAAAGTACAGGTGAAAATTGAATTTGCCGAATCTTATTACTATGAAGTGATCAGTGAAGTGACAGGAGAAGAGATTCACGGCGAATATGAGCTTATGGCAGTGATGAAAGAGTTGTCGGCAATGCGGGAAGAATTTTCCCGGATCAAAGATGCTTTTGCCGATGTGAAAATGAAAGGATACGGCGTCGTGAGTCCGTCAAAAGAAGATATCCGGCTTGAAGAGCCGGTGATTATCAAACAGGGAAGTAAATTCGGAGTAAAGATTCGTTCGGAGGCGCCGTCGATCCATATGATCCGTGCAAATATAGAGACAGAGATCGCACCGATCGTCGGAAATGAGAAGCAGGCGGAAGATCTTGCCGGATACATTAAAAAAGAGAGTGAGACTCCGGAGGGCGTATGGGGAACAAATATTTTCGGAAAAACAGTAGAAGAGCTTGTGATGGACGGCATGAGAAATAAAATAGCGATGATTAATGATGAAAGCCAGGTAAAACTTCAGGATTCTATGCAGAAGATCGTAAATGATTCAAATGGCGGCATGGTATGTATTATTATCTGACGGCAGTTCTTGACAAGAAAATAAAAATAGTCTAGGCTTTCAGTATGACAAAAGAATTCAATAGGAGGCGTAAGATGAGTACGCAGTTTGACAAACTTGAGAAATGCTATGAATATTGTAAAACAGTGACAGATTTTATCCCCCGCGTCGGTCTGATCTTAGGATCCGGACTCGGGGGATATGCGAAAAATATGAAAGTTGTAAAAGAGATATCATATGACCAAATTCCGGGGTTCCCGGTTTCAACAGTGCAGGGACATGATGGAAAATTTCTCCTTGGTTATATAGGGAAAGTTCCTGCAATGGTAATGAAAGGACGCGTTCATTTTTATGAAGGATATACGCCTCAGGAGGTTGTTCTTCCGGTGCGTCTTATGAAGCGTATGGGGATTGAAATTCTTTTTCTGACGAATGCATCAGGTGGAATCAATCGTGATTTTCAGGTAGGAGATTTTATGATGATCACAGATCATATTTCATCTTTCGTTCCGTCTCCTTTGATCGGAGAGAACGTATCGGAACTTGGCGAAAGATTTCCCGACATGACAAAAATCTATGATGCCAATCTGAATCAGATCATTGAGAAAACTGCCGCGGAAGAAAAGATTATTTTGAAAAAAGGGGTATATCTTCAGACGTCCGGTCCGAATTTTGAAAGTCCGGCAGAAGTGCGTATGTATGGAATATTAGGTGCAGATGCAGTCGGAATGAGTACGGCGTGCGAAGCGATGGCAGCTCGTCATGCGGGAATACGGGTGTGCGGGATCTCATGCGTCTCTAATATGGCAAGCGGATTGTCGGGTGAAGAATTAAGCCATCTTGACGTACAGGCTGTGGCAGATCGAAGAGCTCAGGAGTTTGAACGTCTTGTGACAAGATCGATTGAAAAGATGTGCGAGGATGAAAGATCAGAGTAGGAGAAAACGGATGAGGACGAGAATATACAATGCAAGAATTTTGACAATGGAAGAAAAACGACCTGTTTTTAAAGGTGAGATCTATATTGACGGCGGAAAGATTTTCCGCATAAAAGAAGCCAAAACGGAAAAAAGTGAGCGGACAGAAAAACCGGCTTTAAATGAAGAAGAAAAATGGGACGAAGAAATCGACGCAGAGGGAAATCTGATTATGCCCGGGTTTAAAAATGCGCATACTCATTCTGCTATGACATTTCTGCGTTCTTATGCAGATGATATGAAACTTCAGGAATGGCTTTTTGATAAGGTATTTCCGGCAGAAGCAAAGCTGACATCCGATGACGTATATCATTTGACAAAACTTGCGATTTTGGAATATTTGACAAGCGGGATTACGGCGGCTTTTGATATGTATAAATTAAAACAAGACAGTGCAAAAGCGGCAGAAGAACTGGGCTTTAGAATGGTTTTTTGCGGAGATATCAATGATTTCGGCGGTACTTTAGAAGAGATGGAGCAAGATTATTTTCGGTACCAATGTGAAGAAACTCCGCTTTTGTCCTATCAGTTCGGATTTCATGCAGAATATACGACAAGCCGCAATTTGATGGAAGGGATCGCGCAGCTTGCCGGAAAATATAAAAAGCCTGTTTATGTCCATTGTTCGGAGACAAAAAGAGAAGTGGAGGAATGTCGGGAAAAAACAGGTATGACACCGATCGCATATATGGATTCTCTCGGCCTTTTTGAAAACGGAGGAGGATTATTCCACGGCGTTCATTTAGATGAAGCAGATTTTGACATTATGAAAAAGAAAAAAATATGTGTCGTTACAAATCCGGCTTCTAATTTAAAACTGGCAAGCGGAATTGCCCCGGTCAAAACGTATCTTGAAAAAGGAATTCCGGTTGCTATAGGAACAGACGGACCGGCAAGTAATAATTGCCTTGATATGTTTAAAGAAATGTTTCTTGTGACAGGGCTTCAAAAAGTAGTTCATAATGATCCGGAGGCTGTTCCGGCAGCAGACGTACTGAAAATGGCGACTGTCAACGGAGCTTACGCGATGGGACTTGACAACTGTGATATACTTGCAGAAGGAAAATACGCAGATTTGATTATGATAGATCTGATGCAGCCGAATATGCAGCCGATACAAAATATTGAAAAAAATGTTGTGTACAGCGCCAGTAAGCTGAATGTAAAAATGACGATGATAAACGGGAGAGCTGTTTATCAAAACGGGAAGTTTAAAATCGGGGAAAGCGTGGAAGACATTTATGAAAATGCAAACCGGATCGCAGAGAGGATACTAGATGGCAAAGAATAAATGCTCACAGACGTATCGGAGATTTATTATTTGTGCAGAAGGGGAAACAAATGATTAAAACAGATAGAGAGAAACAAATGAAAGGGGTTACAAAGCAATGAGAACAGCAATATTTACGATCGATACAGAAAGTTATGAAGCAAAGAAAAAAAGTGCGGCAGGAGAGGCTTTGAAGCGTATGCTTGAACAAAACAGGCTGGAAGTGAAAGCTGCGAAAGTTTTGCCAAGAGATAAAGAAGTTGTGGCGACAGTTTTTCGCCAGCTGGCAGACTCGGGCTCTGTCGAACTGATCATAACGACAGGGGCGACGGGATATTTAGAGCAGGACTGTGCTCCGAAGGCGGTAGAAGAAGTCGCAGAGCAGCTTATTCCGGGAATCCCGGAAGCGCTTAGGGCATATAATCTCAGGTATTCCAAGAAAGCAATGCTCGACTGTATGGCGGCAGGCATTCGGAAAAATACACTTATTGTGAATCTGCCGGAAAGTGCAAAAACAGCGAAAGAAGATATGGAATACATTTTATCGGAAGTAGTACAAGTAGTGGAGAGTATTAACTTATGATGAAGATCACATATATCGGACACAGCGGATTTTTTGTGGAAATGGAAGATGCCTGCTTTTTATTTGATTATTACAAAGGAACGATTCCGGAAACAGACGGAAACAAAAAAATGTATGTTTTCGTAAGTCACAGGCATCATGATCATTATAACGAGGAAATTTTCAGGCTGCAGGAAAAATTCCGGGATATACAATATATTATTTCTTCAGATGTATATGAACTGGCTTCTCATCCTGAGAAAAACGATAAAATCATTTATATGAAAGCAGGAGAAGAGGCGGACATAAAAGGATGTTATGTGCGAACGCTCCGGTCAAATGATGAGGGAACGGCATTTTTCATTCGCTATAAAGACCAGACGATCTATCACGCAGGGGATTTGAATTGGTGGCACTGGGAAGGGGAGCCGGACGAGTATAATAAAAATATGCGTCGTTCTTATCAGTCGGAGATCAACAAGCTTTGCGGAGAAAAGATTGATGCGGCGTTTGTTCCGGTCGATCCAAGACTGGGGGAACAGTATTGTCTCGGAATCGACTGTTTCATGAAACGAACGGAAACAAAAAGAGTATTTCCGATGCATTTTTGGGGAAATTATGATGTGTGCAGCCGTTTGATGCTCGAAGAATGCACAAAAGATTATCAGGACAAGATTGTGAAGATCGAGAGGGAAGGACAGACATTTCTATGCAGGTAAAAATATATACAGACGGGGCGGCACGGGGAAATCCGGACGGACCGGGAGGATACGGAACTGTGCTCGAGTATGTAGATAGAAAAGGGACGCTTCATACAAAAGAACTATCCCGGGGATATGTCAGAACAACAAACAACAGAATGGAACTGATGGCAGTGATCGCAGGATTGGAAGCGTTGAACAGACCTTGTGAGGTAGAAGTTTATTCTGATTCACAGTATGTTGTAAATGCGTTTAATAAACAGTGGGTAGACGGATGGATTAAGAAAGGATGGAAGCGTGGGAAAAACGAACCGGTTAAAAATCCGGATCTTTGGAAGCGTCTTCTCAAAGCAAAAGAAAAGCATAAAGTGTCGTTTCACTGGGTGAAAGGACATGACGGACATCCTCAAAATGAGAGGTGTGATCTGCTTGCCACTTCGGCAGCGGATGGAGATACACTTTTTGTTGACGAAGGAGTAGGAAAATAGTATAATCAGATACTGTGTTAAGTAAGACAGACAATCGCGGATGTAAGTGCCGAAAGGCAGCAGACGAGGAAAGTCCGGGCTTCATAGGGCAGGATGCCGGATAACGTCCGGTGGAGGTGACTCCCAGGCCAGTGCAACAGAAATAAACCGCGTCGGATTCCATATCGGCGTAAGGGTGGAAAGGCAGTGTAAGAGACTACCGCCTCTGCGGTAACGGAGAGGGCACATGTAAACCCCATTCGAAGCAAGACCGGATAGAAGCAATGTGGCGGCCCGTCACGCTTCAGGTAGGTCGCTTGAGCACGGCGGCAACGTCGTGCCTAGATAGATGATTGTCCACGACATAACCCGGCTTATCGTTTTGCTTAACACATTTTGTTACCCCGAATGCTTTAGCAATATAAAGCTGTGATTCGCTAAAATACATGTCGGATCTGTCAAGAGGATACTAATTTAAAAAGAAACAGGAGAAAAAACTATGGGTATGAAAATAAATGCACACCTTCCGATTCCTGCTGATTTGAACGCAGAATATCCGCTTTCTTCTCAAATTCTTAAACTGAAAGAAAAAAGGGATCGGGAAATCAGAGAGATTTTTGAAGGGAAATCAGACAAGTTTCTTGTAATTGTAGGACCATGCTCGGCGGACAATGAAGATTCCGTATGTGAGTATGTATCGAAATTGGCGACAATCAACGAAAAAGTATCAGATCGCTTGATGATCATCCCAAGAATTTATACGAATAAGCCGAGAACAACAGGAGAAGGATATAAAGGAATGCTTCATCAGCCAAAGCCGGACGAAGCTCCGGATCTGTTAGCCGGAATCATAGCGATCCGAAAGATGCATATAAGAGCGATTGAGGAGAGCGGACTTACCGGGGCAGATGAGATGCTCTATCCCGAAAATAGAAGTTATCTTGACGATATTTTGTCTTATGAGGCAATCGGAGCAAGATCTGTGGAAAATCAGCAGCATCGTCTGACGGCAAGTGCGATGGATATACCTGTAGGAATGAAAAATCCGACAAGCGGAGATTTTTCTGTAATGCTCAATTCTGTAGTGGCAGCACAGAGTTCTCATTCTTTTATATACAGGGGAATGGATGTGACGACAGAGGGAAATGATCTGGCACATGTCATATTGCGCGGAGGCGTAGATAAATACGGGACATGTATCCCAAACTATCATTATGAAGATCTTATCCGTCTTTTGGATATGTACAGGCAAAGGGAATTGAAAAATCCGGCGGCGATCATTGACGCAAACCATTCAAATTCAAATAAACAGTTTAAAGAACAAATCCGAATTGTCAGTGAAGTGCTTCACAGCAGAAATTATAACAGTGAATTAAAAAAACTGATCAAAGGGGTAATGATCGAAAGCTATTTGGAAGAAGGATGCCAGAAGATCGAGGAAAACCGCATTTACGGAAAGTCGATCACAGATCCGTGCCTTGGCTGGGACGATACGGAAAGACTGATCTATAAGATCGCAGAAGAATGCTGATAAAAAGCAAGCCGATTCAGTTTGGCATACAGCAGAAAAAACAAGTGTAAAATAAGAGTGATTATAAAAAGGAAATGGATGCAGTGTAAAAAATTGTTCTTACAGCTCACCATTTCCTTTTGTATATTACGACTTATAAAGCCGGATTTTATTATCGTTGTCTTCGATGTTTTTCTTCGCAATATTTACAGCGGTAGATCTGATTTTCTTCATCTGTCAGAACAAAGACATGATCCAGTTCCTGTTCGATCGAAGTGATGCAGCGTGGGTTTTTGCACCGGATCACATTTCGGATCTCTTTTGGAAGCGTGAGCTGCTTTTTAGCGACAATTTGTTTGTTTTCTATAATATTGACGGTGATATTGTGATCGATAAAACCTAAAATATCAAGATCCATGAAATCAATCGGACATTCGATTTTCATAATATCTTTCTTTCCCATTTTATTACTGCGGGCATTTTTGATAATGGCTACACAGCAGTCCAGTTTATCAAGGTGGAGATATTTATAAATTTCCATACTTTTTCCGGCCTCGATATGATCAAGGACGAAGCCTTCTGTAATGCTTCCGACATTCAATGTGTTTTTTACCATGATCTGTTCCTTTTACCTTTCTTAATCAACATGAATTTCAAGCAGTGTAAGAATTAATGCCATGCGCACGTATACGCCGTACTGAACCTGACGAAAATAAGCGGCGCGCGGATCATTGTCAACTTCGGTTGAAATCTCATTTACTCGCGGAAGCGGATGGAGAACATACATATCTTCCGGCGCAAGCTTCATTTTTGCTTTGTCAAGTATGTAGAAATCTTTCATGCGGACATAATCTTCTTCATTGAAAAAGCGTTCTTTTTGAACTCTTGTCATATAGAGAATGTCCAGAGAGGGCATTGCATCTTCCAGACGGACAACTTCTTCATATGGGATGTTGTTCCGGTCAAGTACTTCGTGGCGGATATAATCGGGAAGCCTTAATTCTTCGGGGGAAATCAAGATAAACCGGATTCCTTCATATCTGACGAGAGCATTGATCAAAGAGTGAACGGTACGTCCGAATTTTAAGTCGCCGCATAAACCGATCGTCATATTTTTAAGACGTCCTTTTACGTTGCGGATTGTGAGCAGGTCGGTCAGCGTCTGTGTCGGATGCTGATGCCCGCCGTCTCCTGCGTTGATAACAGGAATTGAAGAGTGCTGACAGGCGACCATAGGAGCGCCTTCCTTCGGGTGTCTCATAGCACAGATGTCTGCATAGCAGGAAATCGTGCGGATCGTATCAGATACACTTTCTCCTTTTGCTGCGGAACTGGAATCGGCAGAAGAAAATCCCATGATACTTCCGCCCAGATTTAACATGGCTGCCTCATGACTTAACCGTGTGCGTGTACTCGGTTCATAAAAAAGTGTTGCAAGTTTTTTTCCTGCACAGGCATGTGCATATTTTGCCGGATGTGCTTCAATATCCTGAGCAAGATCCAGCAGTTTGTCAAGTTCTTCCACTGAGAAATCCAGCGGACTCATTAAATGTCTCATACAAAACCTCCTAAAAATCTTTAATTATAATATAATAAAACCCTTTTCTTTTCAACCGTATAGAGAAAACAAACAGTCGGAAATTTTATAAACAGATAAATGTATATTTGCTAAAATAGAGAGATACGGCAAAGAAGAATGAACAAAAAGAAAAGTTTAAAGCCGGAAAAACAGAAACAAAATATGAAAAAGAAGGCGGCGTATCGTATCATAAAACGAAGACGCCACTCTTTTACTCATAAGCGGACACCTGTATGGATGAACTGTTATCTTAGTTTGTCATTAATTTTGTAAACATGTAGATTTTGAAAGAAAAATATACTATACTGTTGTGAAAAGAAAAATTTGGGGGCATCGGAGGAGAAAAAATGACATCGCTTGGAGAATTGAGAGAAGCACTTGATAAAATTGATAATGAAATAGCAGAGCTTTATGAAAAACGGATGGAAGTCTGCAGAAAAGTCGGAGAATATAAAGTGAAATCAGGAAAAAAGGTGTTTGACAGGCAAAGAGAAAAAGAAAAACTTGCAGATGTAATGTCAAAAGTAGAGGGGGATTTCAATAAGAAAGGAATCCAGGAGCTGTATCAGCAGCTCATGTCTATGAGCAGGAAGCTTCAGTACAGTCAGCTTGTGGAAGCGGGAGCGCTGGGACGCCTTCCGTTTATCAGAATCGAAAATCTGGATCGTGAAAATGCCCGTGTTGTATTTCAGGGAACAGAAGGAGCTTATTCACAGGCTGCAATGTATCAGTTTTTCGGAAGAGATGTAAATAATTTTCATGTGAGGACATTTCGGGAAGCGATGGAAGCGATAGAGGAAGGTTCGGCTGACTATGCGGTGCTTCCGATCGAGAATTCCACTGCCGGTACGGTGAACGAGATGTATGACCTGCTTGATGAATTTGAAAACTATATTGTAGCAGAGACGATCCTTCCGGTTGTGCATACATTGTCGGGACTTCCGGGCGCGAAGCTTTCGGATATAAAAAAAGTATATTCAAAAACAGAAGCTCTTATGCAGACGTCTGAGTTTTTAGACGACCATGGTGATTGGCAGAAAATCAGTGTTGTCAATACTGCGGTGGCGGCAAAGAAAGTGATTGAAGAACAGGATATTTCACAAGCTGCAGTATGCAGTGCTTATGCGGCAAAAGTCCACGGACTGGAAGTTTTAGTCGATGAAATTAATGATGATGAGGACAATTCCACACGTTTTATCGTTGTAACGAATCAAAAAATATTTTTGAAAAATGCTTCCAAGATAAGCATCCGTTTTGATTCGCCGCATCAGAGCGGTTCTTTGTATGGAATTTTATCACATTTTATTTATAATGATCTGAATATGACGAAGATTGCATCTCGTCCGATCAAAGGGAGACCTTGGGAATATTGTTTTTTTGTTGATTTTGAAGGAAACCTTGAAGACCCTGCTGTGAAAAATGCAATTCGCGGACTTCGTGAAGAGGCAACAAACTTAAAAATACTCGGCAATTATTGAGACGGCAGATGCCGTAATCCAGTAGTTTCTGGGAGAAAAGACAGGATGTTTAACATAAAACGGTAAAGCAGGAAAAAACGGAAGGAGAGAGAACAATGCGTACAAATGAACTGATGCTGTATAAAAATATGGAGCATGGCAGAATATTAAAAAACATGACGTTTCTCATGGAAAATTGTGGAAATGATTACTATAACAGGGAAGATTTGAGAAGTCTTCTTTTTGAATGTATGAATGAGATATTAGAGATTTCTGCCAGTCATGGATTCGAGGGGAATCTTTGGCATACATATCTGACGTTTCTTCTTGTAAATGATGAAAATGCTTACAGCACGTCATGTGAGATTGTAGGAGAGATTGACGGAAGCATTAACAGGATTGCCCTTCATGACTTTCAGATATTTAAAGAATTGTTTGATTATGATTTTCAGGAGATGGAGCGTGAATTTTCGGCAGAATGTATGCAGATTCTTTTTGAATATAAAAATACGAGCAATGCGGGGAAGGTTTTTAACCGGCGTATTCGGGATCGTATCTGTAATCTGGCAGAAGGACTTGCAGATTCGTCGGACGCAATAGACTTCAAGAGGAAGATGACACAGTTTTACAAAGAATTCGGAGTCGGTAAATTCGGCCTTCATAAAGCGTTTCGTATCGATCATCCGGAAGGAAAGACGATGTCGGTAGAACCGATCACAAATATTGCGCATGTACATCTTGATGATCTTGTAGGTTATGAGATTGCGAAGAAGAAGCTGATCGATAACACTGAGGCTTTTGTGAAAGGGAAAAAAGCAAATAACTGTCTCTTATTCGGCGATGCCGGAACAGGAAAATCTACGTCGATCAAAGCTGTTTTAAATCAGTATTACGATCAGGGGCTTCGGATGATCGAAGTATACAAGCATCAGTTTCAAGATTTAAATGATGTGATCGCGCAGATTAAAAATCGGAATTATAAGTTTATTATATACATGGATGATCTTTCATTTGAAGAGTTTGAGATTGAATACAAGTATTTGAAAGCGGTAATAGAAGGAGGTCTTGAGAGAAAGCCGGATAATGTTTTGATTTATGCGACTTCTAACAGACGTCACCTGATCCGTGAGACGTTTCGGGATAAAGCAGACAGAGATGAAGAGCTTCATACAAATGATACGGTTCAGGAAAAGTTATCGCTTGTCGCAAGGTTTGGCGTGACGATTTACTTTGGCTCGCCCGATAAGAAAGAATTTCGTCAGATTGTTCGTACGCTTGCGCAGAAAAATAAAATAGAAATGCCGGAAGAAGATCTGCTTCTGGAAGCAAATAAATGGGAATTGTCTCATGGAGGTTTGTCGGGAAGGACGGCACAGCAGTTTATTGATTATCTTATGGGACAGAATTAAGAACGATAAAAGGCGTCAGACATGTATCGGTGTTTTTCGGCATGTTTGACGCCTTGTGATGTTTTAACAGTGAAAAGCCGGGCAGAGAGAATAGAGACTCCTTTGCTAATTCTAACTGCCGGATATTTTTTGGATGCCTCTTATATCGCTGTCGATGACGAGAGAGTAATTTGTATAATAGACAACAAAACCGGGTTTTGCGCCTTTTGGTTTTTTAATATGTTTTTTCTCTATATAATCGATTTCGACTTTTTCGCTGCCTCGCATACTTGAATAATAAGCGGCAAGTTTGCCCGCTTCTTCAAATGTACGGTCGGGAAGTTCTTCCCCGTTTGTTTTTACGATCACATGTGATCCGGGAGCTTGTTTTGCATGAAACCACCAGTCGCATCCGGCGGCAAAATCAAATGTAAGGGCGTCGTTTTGAAGATTATTTTTCCCTACATACATATGAAAACCATCGCTTGAAATATAGTGCAGCGGTTCGTTTTTAAGTTTTATTTTCTTTCGTACGGTTTTGCGGCGCACATATCCTGTTTCAGACAGCTCTTCTTTGATGGCGGCAAGATCGTCCTCTGTCATTGCAATATCGAGAGAGGTCTGTATGGATTCGAGATAGGAAATTTCATCTTTTGTTTCCCGGATCAACTGGGTGAGCGCTTCAAAAGTACGTTTTTGTTTGTTGTATTTGGCAAAAAAACGCTGTGCGTTTTCCTGCGGAGTGCTTGTTGGATCTAACGGGATCGTAACCGTTTCGTTTGTGTAATAGTTCAGCGCCTCCATCTGTTTGGCGCCTTCGGGAACATTGTAACCATAAGCGTTGATCAGTTCGCCGTAAACTTTGTATTTGTCTCTGTTTTCGGTATCTTTTAACTGCCGCATCTGCAGATCATATTTTTTCCGATTCCTTTCAAGAGCAGTTTGTACAATGTGTCTAAGATCGACGGATTTCTGGCGAATCCTCGTAATCAGGCTCCGCTCAGAGTAGTAAGTACGAAGAATTTCGCAAACAGAAGGAAAGAGACGTTTTTCATATGCTGAAAGATACGTCAGTTCAAGAGCGGAAAATTCCTTCGGTTCTTGTTTGTCATAGTAGATAGCGGGCTCAAATCTGCCTTCTTTTATTGCTGACAGATAGATCGTAAACTGGGTATACAGATGGAAAAGAACATCCTGACTGTATTCTTTTGCCGGAAGAGTTGAGTCGATACCGGCAAGATAACAGATTTCCTCTGCGGTAACAGGACTGATCCCTGTAAAGCTTGTATAAAGAGCTTTTGCCACAGACATCGGTTTATCATTAACGGAAAGGGAAAATTCTTTCCATTCTGTTGTGAGCGGATCTTTTTTATGCATTGTATCAGGAATAAAATATTTCCGTCCGGGAAGAACTTCTCTGACAGAACTCATCTGTGCAGATACATGCTTGATACTGTCAATGATCGTTCCGTCTTCGGAACAGAAAATGATGTTGCTGTGTTTCCCCATGATTTCAACAATGAGCTTCTTTTGGCAAAGGTCGCCCAACTCATCAAAATGTTCGATTGTAAAACAGATGATACGCTCCAGTTTTGGCTGTGAAATATCCGTGATCCGGCTGTTACTGATATGTTTTCTAAGAAGCATACAAAAATTAGGAGCCGTGATCGGGCTTGGTTTATTTGTGTCTGTAAGATAAATAAGCGGAAGAGAAGCGTTTGCTGAGATTAAAAGCCGATGTTGTCCACAGGGGGATTTGATCGTAAGAAGCAGTTCATCTGCTTCCGGCTGCGCGATTTTCGCAATTCGTCCGTCTGTTAGTTTTTGTTTCAGTTCGTGGACAAGACCTGCCACGACAATTCCGTCAAAAGCCATAATAAATTCTCCATATTTTGAATTGTTCAGAAGGGAAATGATAAAACATTTTTCTTTTGAACATGAATATATAAGAAAGTATATCATAAAGAGGAGAATGAAAAAAGACCTGTTGACCATTTACGCGCATTAGAGGTATAATAACTAAAATTGCAGTAATCGGCAGTTCTAAAA
>ERZ791901.573-NODE-573-length-24562-cov-2.686008_pt1 | contig 24562 bp, 21 predicted proteins | sample MGYA00510150_ERZ791901 | MGnify/ENA primary metagenome ERZ791901 (study PRJEB30046, sample SAMN00792058) | human gut metagenome | study: EMG produced TPA metagenomics assembly of the A metagenome-wide association study of gut microbiota in type 2...
TGTTCTACTGCCCGCCGGATTGAGGTTTCATTTTTTCCAAATTGAAGGGCAGCCTTGGCAAGGGGAATGGAGTGGCGCTTTTGTATAAAGCGAAGGAGTGTAAGATCATTGTAATTAAAGCCCATATAGATACCTCTTTTTATATACTGAATCAGATAAATATATTATAAAAATAAAGGTAACTAAATGCAAGAAATTTCTATACGTTTTCTGCCTTGAAGCTTCCGCATTCCTCTGGCATAATGGACACAGTTCACAAGCGCGCTATGGGTGAAAAAAGGCAGATGTAAGGACTGCGTCTGTATTATGCAAATGAAATCACATCTATGGAGGAGAACGGTATGAACAAGAAAAATTCAAGCTGGAAAGAGGGAATACAGACCTTTGGACGTTCCCTGCTTCTTCCGATTGCTCTGCTGGCACCGATCGGTATGGTAATGGGTATCTGCAGTGCTATGGGACAGTCGTATATGATCGATAAATTTCCTTTTTTGGGAAATGAAATCGTAAGGCTTATTTTTTCCAGTCTTCAGTCAATTACCAGTATTATTTTTAACAATATTCCACTTTTGTTTGCTATGGGTGTAGCTCAGGGAATGGCAAAACAGGAAAAGGGAATTGCAGTATTTGCATCTACGGTTGGATATCTGGCATTAAACATAGTAATGAATGTTTATTTAAAAGCCACAGGAACTCTGGCAGATCCTGCAGTTGCTGCTCAGGTGGGACAGGGTACTGTACTTGGAATTCAGACATTAAAGATTGAGGCTCTGGGAGGCCTGATTGCCGGTCTTGTAGCGGCAAAAGTGGCAGACCGTTTTTACCGTCTGGAACTTCCTCTGGCATTTGCCTTTTTTGGAGGAAAGAAATCCATTCCGATTATTACGTTTGTATGTATGATCCCTATTGGTCTGGTTCTTCCTGTAATCTGGAATGCACTGACAAATTTTTTAATCAGTATTTCATTTATTTTTACAGCACCTTATATCGGAAGCTCTGTTTATTATACTTTAAACCGTGCGCTGATTCCTTTTGGCCTTCATCATGTTCTGGCTTCTCTGGTACGTTTTACAGAGGCAGGCGGTACCTATATGCTTAATGGACAGGAATATGTTGGTATTTTAAATGCAACCAATGAGATTCTGTTCAACCTGGGTCCTACAAGCGAATACTGGACACAGCTGATGCCAAAGCTCACCAGCTATCTGGGTGGTGCACAGATGCTTACAACTCTGTTCCGTGTTCCGGCGATCGGACTGGCTATGTACCATACATCCTATCTGAAGAACCGCAAGATTGCGAAGGGCGTAATCCTGACCTGCTGCCTGACAGCATTTCTTGGAAATATTACAGAACCGCTTGAGTTTTCCTTCCTGTTTATTTCACCGGCGTTGTTTATCCTTTATTGCGTAATGTGTGGAATCGGACTTCTTCCATATCAGTTATTAAAGATCAGTATTGGTTACATCCGCGGAACTATTTTTGACTTTGGTATTTTTGGTCTTCTGTATGAGAATACACACTGGATTGGTCTGGTTGTTTTAGGAATTTTTAACTTTATTGTATTTTATTTTGTATTTAAATGGTTTATCTTAAAGTTTGAACTGGAAACACCGGGAAGAGAGTCCTTTGAGGTAGAGGAGTCAGCAAGCATTCTCTTAAAAGAAAAGAACTGGCCGGCTATTGCTGAGATTGTAATCGATGGTCTGGGCGGAAAAGAAAATATTTTAAATGTGGAAAACTGTATTTCACGTCTGAGAGTCGACCTTTCTGATCCCAAGAAGGTAGATCAGGTGAAATTAAAGGATTCCGGCTGTGCGGGAATTTTCTTCCCGTCAGAGAAGCACATCCATGTTGTTTTTGGACCTCATGTGGAATTTGTGCGCCATGCAGTGGATGATAAGTTAAAACAATAAGGGGTGGAGACCATGAGAGCTTTATATGATTCAAAAAGTAAGCTGGATGACAGGGGAATTAAGAAGCTTTTGAGTGAGGAAAATAAATACCGTACATGGCTGAAGATTGAGCAGGCTCTGGCATATTCACAGGCAGAAGAGGGCTTTATTCCGAAAGCAGCAGCAGAGGATATAGGAAGTGTAGCTTTTGCAGATCTGGATATGGAAGAAATGAGCCGGATTAAAGAAAAGGTGGGACATGGATTTGTGCCCTTTGTAAAAGTGCTTGTAAGGGCCTGCAGGGGAGAAGGAAAAAAATATGTTCATTACGGTGTGACTACTCAGAATATTCAGCAGACCTCCCAACTGTATACAGCAAAGGAAGTGACAGAGATCTATAAAAGCTTTCTGGCAGATATATTAGAGCACCTGGCAGCTCTTGCCAGGGAAAATGCCCATACGGTTATGGCGGGAAGAACCCATGGAAAACATGCTATTCCTATTACATATGGTTATAAAGTATCTGTCTGGATCAGTGAGCTATTAACCCATCTGGAGCGCTTTGAAGAAGCAGAGAAGCGGATCTTTACGGTGATGATGGGAGGAGCTGTAGGAGGCTTCAATGCCACAGGACTTGTGGGAAGAAGAGTTCAGGAGCAGGTAGCCGAACGGTTAAACATGTCTTCCATGGAGGTTCCCAGTCGTAATATGAGTCAGATGAAGGTTGAATATCTGATGAATCTGTGTCTTCTGTGCAATACATTTCACAAGATGGCAGAGGAAGTGTATTATACGGGAATTGAAGAATTTTCTGAGGTGTGCGAAGGTTTTACGCCTGGAACGATTGGGAGTTCCACCATGCCTCAGAAGATCAATCCCAAGCTGGCAAAGGGAATCATAGCGAATTCCCAGAAGCTGTATTCTCTTCCGGCAACGGGACTTTATTCGGCTGTGCGGATGTTTGAGGGTGACAGCAGTTCCTATATGCTTTTTGATGGTCTTATGGAAGAAGCGATGGAGCTTACTGCTGAGGTACTGATCCGTGCTGAGGAGCTTACAAGAACTTTGAATGTCAATAAGGAGCGAATGCTTGAAAATGCCAATATTAATCATGGACTGGATAACAGCGAGTATGTGATGATGAAGGCAGCAGAACGTCTCGGGAAAGATAAAGCTCATGAACTTCTTTATGATAAGGCTATGAAGGCAGAACTGGAAAACAAGGACTATTTTACTGTTTTGACAGAAGATGAAACACTTTCATCCATGTTTACAAAAGAGGAATTAAAGCAGTTGATTGACCCGGCCAGCTATACAGGCTTGTGCAGTGTTCTGGCTGTGGAAATGGCAGATAAAGCTGAAAAGGCAGCTGCAATCATAAAAGAAGAGCATAAAAATCAGGACTCTTGGGAGGAATTGAAATGAGAGAATCACATATTATTACCATTGCAGGAGCAGGGAGCGGACGTGTACCGGCGCTGGTAGGTACTTTGGTACAGTATAAGGAAAGATTTCCATTAAAGAAGATTATTTTTTATGATATAGATGAAGAACGTATGGGAAAGATGGAAGCTTATGACCGTCTGGTGTTAAAATGCTACTACCCGGAGTGTGAGGTAGTATTTACCACAGATGAAGATGAAGCTTACAGGGAAACAGATTTTGTGTTCTGTCAGATGCGTGTAGGAAAAACCCGGATGCGCTCCTATGATGAAAAGCTTCCGCTTAAGTATGGTCTGGTAGGTCAGGAAACCTGTGGGCCGGGCGGATTTGCCTATGGTATGCGGTCTCTTGGAGCCATGAAGAAAATGGTGGAAAAGGTTCGTTCCTATTCAAAAGACACATGGATTTTAAATTATACGAATCCCGCTGCCATTGTAGCTTTGGGACTGGATCAGATGTTCCCGGACGATAAGCGGATTTTAAACCTTTGTGATCAGCCATTTTCCATGATGAAGAGCTTTGCGAAGATTCTGGGCGTTCCGCAGGAGAGTCTGAGGGCCAGATATTTCGGTCTGAATCATTTCGGCTGGTTTACAGAATTAAAAGATACGGAGGGGAAGGATCATTTTGAAGAGCTTCGTACCTATTTAAGAGATCATGATTTTAAACCTTTTAATGCGGAGCAGCGTTCCAAATCGTGGCTGGATACTTATATGCGTGTAAACCAGTATATGAAATATTTTGACGAGTATATACCAACCACCTATATGCAGTATTATATGTTCCCTCAGGAGATTGCTGCTGAAAGTGATCCAAATTATACAAGAGCAGATGAGGCCCGGGATTCCAGAGAAAAGCAGGTATTTGATGCGTGCGCTCTGGCAGAGGGACGGGAAAATATGGATGGAATAGAGATGCTGACCAACAGTGTATTTGGAAACCTGATGGTAGAGGTGGCAGAGTCCATTGCATACGATCTTAATAGAGAATTTATTGTTCTTGTACGAAATGAAGAAATTATTCCGAATTTTGAAAAAAATGCTATTATTGAAGTGGCAGGAACCATTGGAAAGGATGGAGCCAAGGGTTATCCTTATGGAGAGATTCCTCTGTTTTACAAGGGATTGATGGAAGGGCAGTATGCTTATGAGCAGCTGACCGTGGATGCATTCAGGGAAAAGAACTATGAGAAGGCTTTGATGGCTCTCACAGTCAATCGTACGGTGGTAGATCCCGGTAAGGCAAAGGCTGTTTTGGATGACCTGATGGAGGTTAACCGGGAATACTGGTATCTTCAGTAACAGGAGGAAAGACAGATGGTTCTGTATTCAAAACACATTATTTTGGAAAGTGAAGAATTTGACGGTTTTTTAGAGCTGGAGCATGGGAAGATTCAGGGAATCCATAAAAGCTGGGAAGGTTCTTATGAAGACTACAGTAACTGTGTGATTCTTCCGGGATTTATTGATATCCATGTTCATGGCTGGGCTACCGGTTCTTTCTGGTATGAAAAAACAGAGGAGTCGTTGCGGAAAATGTGCCATACTCTTCCATTCTCAGGAGTTACATCTTATCTTGGAACAACGGGAGCGGACAGTGTTGAGGAGATTAAGAGATGTATTCATGCAGCAGATCAGGTATATGAGGAAAATGAAGAGGGGGCAGAACTTCTTGGCGTTCATCTGGAGGGACCGTTTATTAATCCCAAGTACAGAGGAATGCAGAAAGAGGAATGCTGTCTGAATCCGGATATACAGGTAATGAAAGAACTGTATAATACATTTCGTCATAAAGAACTCTGCCGACACATGACTCTGGCAGTTGAACTGCCCGGAGCCAGGGAGGTTTTGGAATTTTGCCGGGAACACAGAATACAGACAGCTATTGGCCATAGTGCAGCTACATTTCAGGAAATCAGGGATATAAAAGATGTGGGAATCGGCGGTTTTACACATACGTTCAGCGGAATGAAAGGCTTTCATCACAGAGAGCTGGGAGTAGCGGGTGCTGCGCTGTATTTCGATGACATGTTCTGTGAATTTGCAAAACAGACAGGTTTGACAGTATCCCATGAGGCCTTTGATATTGCTTTTCGTATTAAGGGAAGTGAGCGTATTATACTGACAACAGACTGTACAGGACTGGCACAGACTCAGACTGAATTTGAGCATTATGTGAGAAAGCTGCGTTTTGTGAAGGATGGAAATAAGGTTCGTATCGAACATTTTGACGGACGAACGGAATGGCTTGATCCGGAGGACTACAGTGCAGTGAAAAATGTGGAAATGGGTTATGCTGAGTCTGTGAAAAACATGGCTGCCCATACAAAAGCAGACTGGTTTGATATTATGCGGATGACAAGTTTAAATCCAGCTAGATATATCCATGTAGATGATAGAAAAGGAAAAATTGCTCCCGGAATGGATGCGGATCTTACTATTATGGATCAGGATAAAAATCTGATCTGCGTGTACTGCAGAGGAAGGGAGATCCGGGAAGCATGAAATGTGCGGTAAGTGATTTTGACCGGACTCTCTATGTGAACGGAGCAGTCAGTGAAAGAAATATAGAGGCTGTAAAGCAATGGCAGAGGAAGGGAAATCTGTTTTTTATCGCGACAGGAAGAAATCTGGCATCTATTAAAGAGCAATTGGGATTTTTTGATCTGGAACCGGATGGGCTGATTCTGAATAATGGAGCAGCTATTATGGATAAAGAGGGGAAGCTTCTGCTGTGCCGTATCATAGAGAAAAAAACAGCTCTTAAAATACTCAGGTTTCTTCATGAATTAAATGAGGATGGAAGCGGCGTTTCCATGACAGATAAAAAAATCAATGTACTGTCTTCTTCTGGAACAACGACTCAGAAAGCCTGTGATGGAGTATGCAGGATTGATCAGATTGAAGGCCTTGAATCAATTCTCCAGATTCATCGGCGGAATAAAGATGAAGCATATATCCGGAGGCTTTGCAAGGTAATTAATGAGAGATTTGACCAGGTAAGTGCATTTGCGAATGTATGGAATGCAGATATTGTAGCAAAGGGAGTGGATAAGGCAGCTGCAGTGCACTGGATTTTAAACCGCAGACCGGATATTGATGAAGTTCGGGTAATGGGAGACAGTGCCAACGATGCAGGAATGATACGTGAATTTCACGGTGCAGCGCCGGTATGGGCTTCCGCAGAAGTGCGTCAGACGGCAGCAGGAGTACTTAATGATGCAGCAGAGCTGCTTGAAGATTCATGTCCATCAGCAGTATGTTTTGAGTTTAGGAAAAATTAACTACCCATTCCTCCCAAAATGAGTTATACTGTTAAGGAACGAATAAAGGGAAATGATTCCTGCAGGGTGCGCTGCATCCGTTGGAGCAGGAGATCAGGAAAGGGAGCAATATGGGATTTTTATTTGGAAAAAAGAAATCGGAGTTTGTATCACCGGCAGGAGGAACACTGATGGATATCACAGCAGTGGCAGATCCGGCATTTTCTTCCAAGATGATGGGAGACGGCTTTGCCATTGAGTTGACAGAGGGCGAGGTAGTTGCACCATTTGACGCAGAGGTAACGGCAGCTTTTCCAACCGGTCATGCATATGGCCTCAGAAGAAAGGACGGGGTAGAGTGCCTGATCCATATCGGTATGGATACAGTAGAGTTAAACGGCGAGGGCTTTGACGTAAAGGTAGAGCAGGGCGCCAAGGTAAAGCAGGGCCAGACTCTGGTAGTGGTAGATTTAGAGGCAGTAAAGGCAAAGGGCAAATCTCTGGTGACTCCGGTGATCTTCCCAAGCGGAGCCGCATTTACTATGAACAAAAAGGATGGAATCGTTGCAAAGGCTGAGGAGAATATTCTGAAATTTTCATAAGAAATCCAAAACAGGGCAGAGACGTTAAAACAGTGCGTTCTGCCCTGTTTTTCTGCCTTGATCTGTACAAGCAAGTTTCATGCCAAAAAAGATTAGATTACCACAAAAAAATTTAGGATTCCAAGCCATTGAAAAATAAAATGAAATAAAGTATAATCTTTACAATTTGGGCTGACGCAGAAATACGATCCCTGGAGATGCTTAACACATTTCCAATCCCCAACAAACACACATAAGAAAGGACAGGTACCCCCATATGAAAGCATATCTTATATTGGAAGACGGCACTGTGTTCACCGGCACCAGCATTGGAGCAGAGCGTGAAGTGATCAGTGAGATCGTGTTCAACACTTCTATGACCGGTTATCTGGAAGTGCTCACTGACCCGTCTTACGCAGGCCAGGCAGTAGTTATGACCTATCCACTTATTGGAAACTACGGAATCTGCCGTGAAGACATGGAATCAGAGAGAGCATGGCCGGACGCTTACATTGTCCGGGAATTATCCAGGATCCCAAGTAACTTCCGCAGCGAAGACACCATTCAGAATTTCTTAAAGGAGCAGGATATCCCAGGTATCAGCGGCATTGATACAAGAGCACTTACAAAGCTTTTGAGAGAAAAAGGAACCATGAACGGCATGATCACGACTAAAGAGTATACAGACCACTCTGAGGTTTTAAAGCGGATCAGAAATTACTCCGTAGAAGGTGTTGTTTTAAAGACTACCACAAAGGAAAAATACGTTCTTCCCGGAACCGGAAAAAAAGTGGCTCTCATGGATTTTGGAGCAAAGAAAAATATTGCCCGTTCCTTAAATGAGAGAGGCTGTGAGGTAACGGTTTACCCGGCGGACACACCGGCAGAGGAGGTGCTGGCAGCAAACCCGGATGGCATCATGCTTTCCAACGGCCCCGGCGATCCAAAGGAAAATACGGCTATTATTAAGGAAGTAAAGAAACTTTATGACTCCAATGTGCCGATTTTTGCCATCTGTCTGGGACATCAGCTCATGGCCCTTGCAAACGGCATGGACACCTATAAGTTAAAATACGGCCACAGAGGCGGAAACCATCCGGTGAAGGATTTGGAGACAGGACGAGTTTACATTTCTTCCCAGAATCACGGCTATGCGGTTGATAATGCAACTATTTCCCCTGAAATCGCAGAACCTGCATTTATCAATGTCAATGACGGAACAAACGAAGGCTTAAAATACACAGGAAAGAACATTTTCACCGTGCAGTACCATCCGGAGGCCTGCCCAGGCCCCCTGGATTCCGGATACCTGTTCGACCGTTTCCTGAAAATGATGGAGGTAAATGACTGATGCCAAAGAATCCTGAGATCAAAAAAGTTCTGGTGCTGGGCTCCGGCCCTATCGTAATCGGCCAGGCGGCTGAATTTGACTACGCAGGCACACAGGCCTGCCGCTCTTTAAAAGAAGAGGGCATTGAGGTTGTGCTCTTAAACTCCAATCCCGCGACTATTATGACAGATAAGGATATTGCAGATCGGGTATATATTGAACCCCTGACTGTAGAGGTGGTAGAGCAGTTAATCTTAAAGGAGCAGCCGGACAGTATTCTTCCTACTCTGGGTGGCCAGGCAGGCTTAAATCTTGCCATGGAGCTGGAAGACGCAGGCTTCCTTAGAGAGCACAATGTGCGCCTGATCGGAACTACAGCCCTGACCATCAAAAAGGCCGAGGACCGTGAGATGTTTAAGGAAACCATGGAAAAGATCGGTGAGCCGGTGGCTCCTTCTGATATCGTGGAGGATGTAAAGACAGGTCTTGAGATCGCAGCAAAGATCGGCTATCCGGTAGTGCTTCGTCCGGCTTATACCCTGGGCGGATCCGGCGGCGGTATTGCCCACAATCCGGAGCAATGTGCGGAAATCCTTGAAAACGGCCTCCGCCTTTCCCGCGTGGGACAGGTGCTGGTAGAGCGCTGCATCGCAGGCTGGAAGGAAATCGAGTATGAGGTTATGCGCGACGGAGCCGGAAATGTGATTACTGTCTGCAACATGGAAAACATTGACCCGGTAGGCGTACACACCGGAGACAGTATCGTTGTGGCTCCTTCCCAGACACTGGGAGATAAGGAGTACCAGATGCTTCGTACCTCTGCTTTAAACATCATCAGCGAGCTGGGGATCACCGGCGGCTGTAATGTACAGTATGCCTTAAATCCCGACAGCTTTGAATACTGCGTCATCGAGGTAAATCCCCGTGTGAGCCGTTCTTCTGCCCTGGCTTCCAAGGCGACCGGATATCCCATCGCAAAGGTGGCTGCAAAGATAGCTCTGGGTTATACTCTGGATGAGATCAAAAATGCCGTTACAAAGAAAACCTACGCAAGCTTTGAACCTATGCTGGACTACTGCGTAGTAAAGATGCCGAGACTTCCATTTGATAAGTTTATCAGCGCTAAGCGTGCTCTGGGAACCCAGATGAAGGCAACGGGCGAGGTTATGAGTATCTGCACCAACTTTGAGGGCGCCCTGATGAAGGCCATCCGCTCCCTGGAGCAGCATGTAGACTGCCTTCTGTCCTATGATTTTACAGAGCTTTCCTATACGGAGCTGGTAAATGACCTCTATAAAGTGGATGATATGCGGATCTGGCGAATTGCCGAGGCGCTGCGCCGTGGCTTCCCATACGGCCTGATCCATGAGATCACCCGCATTGACTTCTGGTTTATTGACAAGCTGGCGATCCTGGTAGAGATGGAGAAGGAGCTTCAGGCAGTAGGAGAAAGAAAGAAGGAGCTGACTCCTGAGCTGCTTGCTGAGGCAAAGCGCATTGAGTATCCTGACAATGTGATTGCCAGACTAACAAAGATGGAGCAGAGCGCTGTCAAGAAGCTGCGCTATGACAATAATATCCGTGCTGCCTATAAGATGGTAGATACCTGTGCCGCAGAGTTTGCCGCAGAAACTCCATACTACTATTCCTGCTTTGGAAGCTTCAATGAGGCAGAGAGAACAGAGGGCAGAAAAAAGGTTCTCGTTTTAGGCTCCGGTCCCATCCGTATCGGACAGGGAATCGAGTTCGACTTCTGTTCCGTACACAGCACCTGGGCGTTCAGCAAAGAAGGCTATGAGACCATCATTATCAACAATAACCCTGAAACCGTAAGTACGGACTTTGATATTGCGGATAAGCTGTATTTTGAGCCTCTGACACCGGAAGATGTGGAGAGCATTGTTGATATCGAAAAGCCAGACGGAGCAGTGGTTCAGTTTGGCGGACAGACAGCCATCAAGCTCACAGAAGCCCTGATGAAAATGGGCGTTCCGATCCTTGGAACAGCGGCTGAGGATGTAGACGCGGCTGAGGATAGAGAACGCTTTGACGCCATCCTGGAGCAGTGCGGTATCCCGAGACCTGCTGGCCATACGGTATTTACTGCCGAGGAGGCAAAAGAGGCTGCTCATAAGCTGGGGTATCCAGTTCTGGTCCGTCCCTCCTATGTGCTTGGCGGACAGGGAATGCAGATTGCCATCAATGATGAGGATATTGATGAATTTATCGGCATCATCAACCAGATTGCTCAGGAGCATCCGATCCTGGTAGACAAATATATCATGGGTAAGGAGATTGAGGTAGACGCTATCTGTGACGGTACAGACATCCTGATCCCCGGCATCATGCAGCATATCGAGCGTACCGGTATCCATTCCGGCGACAGTATCTCTGTTTACCCGGCACAGGATATTACAGAGAAAAATGTGGAAACCATTGTGGACTACACAGCCAAGCTGGCAAGAGCCCTTCATGTAAAGGGAATGATCAATATCCAGTTTATTGTAGACGGCGAGGATGTATATATCATCGAGGTAAATCCACGTTCCTCCCGTACGGTGCCTTATATCAGTAAGGTAACAGGTATCCCCATTGTTCCTCTGGCAACCCAGATCATCTGCGGACATACCATTAGAGAACTGGGCTATACGCCGGGCCTGCAGCCTGCAGCTGATTATATCGCCATCAAGATGCCTGTATTCTCCTTTGAGAAGATCCGGGGCGCAGATATCAGCCTGGGACCTGAGATGAAGTCCACCGGAGAGTGCCTCGGTATTGCAAAGACCTTTAACGAGGCTCTGTATAAGGCATTTGAGGGTGCAGGAATCCGCCTGCCTAAGTATAAGAAGATGATCATGACTATCCGTGAGAGCGAGCAGGAAGAGGCTGTAGAGATTGCACGCCGCTTTATTGCAGTGGGATATCAGATTTTCGCTACCAGAGGCACCGCCCGCACCTTAAATGCCCACGGAGTAAAGGCATATGAGATCCGCAAGCTGGAGCAGGAATCTCCGAACATCCTGGATCTTGTACTGGGCCATCAGATCGACCTGATCGTGGATATCCCGGCTCAGGGAGCAGAGCGCAGCCATGACGGCTTTATCATCCGCCGCAATGCCATTGAGACAGGCGTAAATGTCCTGACTGCCCTGGATACGGCAAGAGCACTTGTGACCAGTCTGGAGAACCGGGCCAAGGATCTGACACTGATTGATATTGCAACAGTGAAGAACGCTTAAAATTTTCAAAGGATGCTGCAGAAACAGAACATATAAGTTTTGTTTTGCAGCATCCTTTTGTTGTATGGTAAAATTCTAAAGCAGAAAATAAAGGGAGCCCTATGGGCTCCCTCAGAATTGACAGTATATCCAGTTATCCGTTTATAGTCGTTCCTGCCTCGCCCTTCAAAGCCTCTTCGGCCTTGTCAAGAGAGGTGATAATTGCCTTGCGTCCCTTTCCGCACTCTAAAAAGTCTACGGATGCGGAGATTTTTGGAAGCATGGAGGCAAATTCAAACTGTCCCTGGCTGATGTAATCCTTCGCCTGGTCGATGGTCATGTTTTTGATGGGCTCTTCATGGTCTGTACCGTAATTTAAGGTAACATTGTCCACGCTGGTAAGGATCATCATTACATCGGCATCGGTTTCCTTTGCCAGAAGGCCTGTTGCCAGATCTTTTTCAATGATCGCGCTGGCACCCCGGAGATTGTACCCCTGTTCCATAACCGGAATACCGCCGCCGCCGCAGGCGATGACAATCTGATCAGCATCTAAAAGAGCCTTGATGGCGTCGATCTCTACAATGGCTACAGGATGGGGAGATGCCACGATACGGCGGAAGCCTCCTTCCACCTCCTTCACATGATTTCCCTTTGCCTCTTCCTCATCTGCTTCTTCACGGTTCATCACTCTTCCGATCACCTTTACAGGAGTATAGAAGGCTTCATCATAAGGATCTACCGTTACCTGAGTTAAAACAGTGCTTACAGGCTTATAGATGCCCCGGCGGATCAGCTCGGCGCGGATGCCGTTCTGCAGATCATAGCCGATATAGCCCTGGCTCATGGCGGAGCAGACAGACATGGGGGCAGAACTGTAGCCGTCATGCTGGCGTCCGAACTCGTTCATTGCAGTGTGGATCATGCCGACCTGCGGGGCGTTGCTGTGCACGATAGCGACCTGCCAGCCCTCCTGGATAAAGTCGGCGATCACCTTTGCAGTGCGCTGTACTGCTTCCTTCTGTTCCGGAAGATTAGTTCCCATATCCTTGTGGCCAATAGCCATTACAATGCGTTTTTTTGCCATATTCAGTCCCTCTCTTTGTATGCGGTGTTGTTATATCTATTTTAATTTATTATCTCTGAAAATGCAACGAAAAAAGATACTGGAAAAAGAAATGCACCCGTGATATACTGGCATCATGCAGCAAAATACAGACATACTGAGGAATACACAGATGGTGGAAAAGAAATCATTTCTCCCTCCGGGGTGGCAGAGGCTGCTCCTTGGGACGGTGCTTGCTGCTTTGGCAGGAAATATACTGGTACGCCTGATCCCCTGGCCTGAGAGCTGGCTGATTTCTTATGGGGAAGTACAGACAGCAGAGCGTATGAGCCAGTCGTATTATCTGGCGCTTACCCTGGCGGCGGCACCGGTGATGGAGGAGGCGGTATTCCGGCTGGGCATTTATGGACTTCTAAGAAGAAAGCTTAGGCCGAAAGCAGCAGCTTTTCTTTCAGCTTTGGCCTTTGGCTTTTACCACGGAAACATGATTCAGGGCCTTTACGCTTTTTTACTGGGCTTTGTTTTGGCATGGGGATATGAGAAATGTCCCTGGGGAAAATACAGGATGGCGGTGCTGATGCACGCGGCTGCCAATGGGGCAGCCCTGCTGGCCTTCGGCTAAAGCTGCCTGCCGTCCTTATCTGCATACATGCAAGGAGGAAAAAACGTGAAATTACTTTCAGTAGCGATACCCTGTTATAATTCAGAAGCTTATATGGAGCACTGCATCCGTTCTCTTCTCACTGGAGGGGATGAGGTGGAGATTCTGATCGTAGATGACGGTTCCACAAAGGACCGGACGGCTGAGATCGCAGATGAATATGAAAAGCGCTATCCCGGTATCTGCCGCGCGATCCATCAGGAAAATGGCGGTCATGGCGAAGCTGTCAATGCGGGATTGAGAAATGCAACGGGAGTATTTTTCAAAGTCGTAGACAGCGACGACTGGGTAAATGAGGAAGCATATCAGAAGGTTCTGGAAACCCTGCGTCGGTTCGTTTACCGGGGGGAAGCTCTGGATATGTTGGTGACCAATTTCGTATACGAAAAAGAGGGAGCAAGACGTAAAAAGGTGATGAAATACCATACCGCCTTTCCAAAGGACTGCGTCTTTGGATGGAAGGATGTAAAATTTTTCATGATCGGTCAGTACATACTCATGCATTCCGTAATTTACCGGACACAGCTTTTAAAGGAATGCGGGCTGGAGCTTCCCAAGCATACCTTTTATGTAGACAATATTTTCGTCTACCAGCCCCTTCCCCATGTAAAAAATATGTACTATCTGGATGTGAATTTTTACCGCTATTTTATCGGAAGAACGGATCAGTCTGTCAATGAATCCGTGATGATCGGCCGCATTGACCAGCAGCTCAGGGTTACGAGGCTCATGCTCGGTTACTATGATGCCACTAAAATATCCAATCCAAAGCTGCGCCATTACATGATCCAGTATCTGGAAATTATGATGACTGTCTGCTCCGTTTTGGCGATCAAGTCAGGGACTGCGGAGAATCTGGCTAAAAAGAAGGAGTTGTGGAATGAGCTCAAAAAGCAGAATTTCCCTCTGTGGCTGCGTCTGCGCTGGGGATTTCTGGGACAGGGCTGTAACCTGCCGGGAAAGGGCGGAAGAGAGCTGCTGATCCTGGGATACAAGATCACACAGAAGTTTTATGGATTTAACTAACTAAAGTAAAAGAGCCGCCGGGGAAGCGAAATGATATGCTTTCCCGGCGGCTTATTTGGTTTATTTGCAGCCATGATCCTTATTCCAAAATTTTTTCCACAATCTTTTTTTCTTCTTCCACAGGGCTGCAGGCATAAACAAGATGATACATCATAGCAGCCATAATTCCTGCGCCGACTCCGTCGATCACGGAATGCTGCTTTAAAAATACAGTAGAAAGACAGATCGCTGCGGTTAAAATGGCTGCGCCTGCCTTTAAGGCAGTTTTTCCCTGAAACAGAGGGCTTTTATGGATGGCAATATAGGTACCGATGGAATTGTATACATGGATGCTCGGAAATACGTTTGTACAGGTATCGGTACGGTACAGAGCAGCCACGGCAGCAGTAAAAATATTTTTATCGGGGTCAAGAATCGGACGCAGATTGGTACCATTTTCAAAAAAGGTACAGATGATCAGGCTGATGGTCATGCCTGAAAACAGAAAGGTGCACATCCGGTAATAATCCTCTTTGCTTTTAATAAGGAAGTAAATCAGCGTCACTCCTACAAAAGCAAACCAGAGAAGATAGGGAATGATAAAATATTCATTAAAAGGAATCAAATCATCCAGAGGGGCGTGCATGAGATGATAATCGCGTGTCACTGTTTTTTCCAGATAACAGAACCAGGGAATATAGATAAAAAAATAACTTAAAAGCCATATATGGCTGTATTTGCGGAAGAAATCACAAACTCGTTTCATAGAACTGTTTCCCTTTCTAAGAGTTTAAAACGAATGTAAAGGAACTGTTAAAATTTGTAGATGTGCAAAATTATAGCACGGTAAAAATGGAAAAACAAGAGCTGGACAGAAATCTTAATAAAGTTTCGACAGCTTTAAGAAGTTGCCCTGCAAACTGCGTCTTTTCATTTTATGTATCTTGTGTTATCATTATTATATGAAATAAATTTACATGTAAATGAAAGGACATGGCATGAGTGAAGCACGAAGCGTATTAGGCGTGATCTGTTCTTTCTATGACAGCTTTTTTGAGGCGGAAAAGAAGATTGCGGATTATATCATGGAGCACAAGGCCCAGGCAGTAGATATGACGGTGGGGGAGCTGGCAAGAGCCAGCGGCACAAGCGACGCTACGGTATCCAGATTTTGTCGCAGATGCGGGTTTAAGGGATTCCAGAGCCTAAAGCTGGCTTTGGCCAGAGAGGTGCTCAGGGAAGAACAGGACAGCCGGAAGGTGACAAATGATATTGACCGGGAGAATCTGTCCCAGTCACTTAACAATATTCTGGCAAATAAGGTTGCGGAGCTGACAGAAACGGTCCGTATGATGGATATACACAGCCTGGAAGAAATCCTTAAAAAGCTGGAAAAGGCCCGTATGGTTCAGCTGGCTGCAGTGGGAAATACGATCCCTGTGGCTCTGGACGGCGCTTTTAAGTTTAATCAGCTGGGGATTCCGTCTGTGGCCGGAGACATCTGGGAAACGCAGGCAGCTTATACCTTTAATCTGGGGCCGGAGGATGTGGTGCTCCTTATTTCCAATTCCGGTTTTTCCAGGCGGTTAAACACACTGGCTCAGGGAGCAAAAGAAAATGGGAGCACGCTGGTGCTGATCACGAATAACCCGGATTCGCCTCTGGCTTCGATCTGTGATCATAAAATTATTACGGCTACCAGAGAAAAGCTTCTTACAGAAGAATTCTGGTTTTCACGGGTCACAGCCACGGCGGTGATTGAAATTTTATATCTTCTTTTGCGGGCGGGAAAGAAGGATGCTATGGAACATATCCGCCGCCATGAGGAAGCTATTTCCTCGGATAAAAACGAAATATAGGTAAAATGTACAAAAAAGAGACGGTATCTGACAGGCAGAGACCGTCTTTTTGTTTGAAGTGATGAAAATATAAGAGAAACAAAATTTCATAAGAAATAATATTGACGAAAAACAAATATCGTACTATAGTATAGGTGTGAAATTAAATTTCTTATAAATAAGGGGAGATGACATATGATTTACACAGTTACCTTTAATCCGGCTCTGGACTATGTGATCGCTGTGGATCATTTTGCTCAGGGAAAGGTCAACCGTACAGTAAAGGAAGATATTTTCTGTGGAGGAAAAGGAATCAATGTTTCTGTGCTGCTGGCAAATCTGGGAGTTGAGAGCACAGCGCTGGGGTTTGTGGCCGGATTTACGGGAAAAGAAATTGAAAGGGGGTTAAAAGCATTTGGGATCTCATCCGATTTTATCCATGTAAAAAGTGGAATGTCACGTATCAATGTGAAACTGAAATCGGAGGAAGAAACGGAGATTAACGGGATGGGCCCGGATATCCGGCCTGAGGATGTGGAAGCGCTGTTTGAAAAGCTGAACCGTTTAGGGAGCGGGGATGTGCTGGTGCTTTCCGGAAGCATACCGGCTGCTGTGGGAAATGATATTTACCGTAGGATCATGGAACAGTTAAAGGATCGGGGCGTGTGCATTGCTGTAGACGCAGAACGGGATCTGCTGACAGAGGTACTTCCATTAAAGCCTTTTTTGATCAAACCTAATAACCATGAGCTGGGGCAGATCTTTGGAAAGGAACTAAAGACGGAGAAGGAGATCATCGATGGCGCCATGAGCCTAAAAGACCGGGGAGCGGTCAATGTGCTGGTGTCCATGGCAAAGGACGGAGCAATCCTGGTCGATGAAAATGGAAAAGTCCACAGACTGGGAGTGTGCCGTGGAACGGTGAAAAATTCCGTAGGAGCAGGCGATTCCATGGTGGCGGGATTTCTGGCAGGATATTTAAAAACAGGAGATTACGATTATGCGCTGCGTCTGGGAACGGCCAGCGGAGGAGCGACGGCATTTTCAGATGGTATGGGAAGCAGAAAAATGATCATGGAGCTGTTTGCACAGCTTACAGAAAATGGAGGGAAGTAGAGGATGCGGATCACAGAATTGTTGAAAAAGCAAAGCATTGAACTGGGAGTGAAGGCAGCTTCCAAGGAGGAGGCTATTGATCGTCTCATCGCCCTTATGGATGCAGGGGGGAGGCTGAATGACAGAGCCGGTTATAAGGAAGGGATTCTTGCAAGAGAAAGCCTGGGGAGCACAGCAATCGGGGAAGGGATTGCCATTCCCCACGCAAAGGTAGAAGCAGTAAAGGAACCGGGGCTGGCAGCCATAACAGTGCCTGAGGGTGTGGATTATGAGGCGTTTGACGGCTCTCTGTCCAATTTGATTTTTATGATCGCAGCTCCGGCAGGAGGAGAAGACGTACATCTGGAGGCATTATCCCGGCTTTCCACCCTGCTGATGAATCCTGGTTTTAAGGAAGCTCTGATCCATGCAGGATCAAAGGAGGAGTTCCTGGAGGTTATCGATCAGGCGGAAACGGAGCGGTTTGGGAAGAAAGAAGAAATGGATGAACCGGAAAAGGCAGCAGAACCGGAAAAAACAGGCTTTCGCGTGCTGGCAGTCACTGCTTGTCCCACAGGAATTGCCCATACCTATATGGCTGCTGAAAATCTGGAAAATACAGGGAAAAAACTGGGGATTTCCCTGAAAGCAGAAACGGATGGTTCCGGCGGCGCTCAGAATATTCTTACGAAAGAGGAAATCAGGGAGGCAGAAGCAATCATTGTTGCGGCAGATAAGAATGTGGAAATGGCGCGTTTTGACGGAAAGCCCGTTATCATGGTTCCGGTGGCAGACGGCATCCACAAGGCAGAAGAGCTGATCCGGAGAGCAGTCAGCGGTACAGTGCCGGTATATCACCATGAGGGCGGAACCTCCGAGGCAGAAGCGGAAGGAGATAAAAGTATTGGAAGAACCATTTACAAGCATCTGATGAACGGCGTATCCCATATGCTTCCCTTTGTGATCGGTGGCGGCATCCTCATTGCGTTAGCGTTTCTGCTTGACGATTATTCCATTGATCCGTCCAATTTTGGAAAAAATACCCCTCTGGCTGCATATTTAAAGACCATCGGCGAACAGGCCTTTGGAATGATGCTCCCGATCCTTGCAGGCTTCATTGCCATGAGTATCGCAGACCGTCCGGGACTTGCAGTAGGAATGGTAGCTGGTATGGTGGCGAAAATGGGCTGTACCTTTGCAAATCCTGCGGGTGGTGATGTAAATGCAGGCTTTCTCGGAGCTCTCTTTGCAGGCTTTGCGGGCGGTTATCTGGTGTTGGGGCTTAAAAAGATTTTTTCCAGACTGCCCAAATCCTTAGAAGGTATCAAGCCGGTGCTTCTTTATCCGGTGCTTGGGATTTTTGTGGCTGCTGTAATGACTACACTGATCAACCCATATATGGGTATGATCAATGATGGACTGACACATTTCTTAAATGGAATGGGCGGTGCCAGCCGTATTGTGCTTGGAATGGTACTGGGGGCTATGATGTCTATTGATATGGGAGGTCCCTTTAATAAAGCGGCCTATGTATTTGGTACTGCCCAGCTGGCAGAGGGGAATTTTGAGGTAATGGCTGCAGTGATGGCCGGTGGTATGGTTCCGCCGATCGCGATTGCCCTGTGCACTACATTTTTTAAGAAGAAGTTTACAGAAAAAGAACGCCAGTCCGGCATTGTAAATTATATTATGGGACTATCCTTTATCACAGAGGGAGCGATTCCCTTTGCAGCACAGGATCCCCTTCGCGTGATTCCTGCCTGTGGGATCGGAGCGGCGGCTGCAGGAGGCCTTTCCATGGCATTCGGCTGTACCTTAAGGGCGCCTCACGGCGGCATCTTCGTACTCCCTACCATTGGAAATCCTCTTATGTATCTGGCTGCTGTGATGGGAGGAGCTGTCGCAGGATGCCTGATTCTTGGGCTTCTTAAGAAAAATACAGAAGAATAACAGATAGAAACAAGCCCGGCTGATCAGGTATGGCCGGGCTTTTGCTGTGCAAAAATTCAGTTAGATGCGGTCGGCGCTGTCGCGCATATACTTGTACTCTGCCACAGAACGGTCAAAGCCTTTGATGTGGTAGTAGAGCCAGTCTCTTACATTTTCTGCCACCTTGGAAACAAAGGCGTCAGAAGGGCCTTCTTCGTCTGTAAGCATATCGTGAAGCTCCTGTACGGTACGGCGCAGCTCCTCATGCTTTTCAAGATGCTCCTTCAGGCCCGGATATCCGATTTCCTTCTGGAATGCCTCTTCCTCTTTGAAATGGAAATCCGTATAGTCTGCCAGATAATTTAATAATCTGGCAGCTCCGCTCTGGTTGGAACGGTTCTCACAGCTGACTAAGAGGTCATTGATCCGGCTGATCAGCTCTCTGTGCTGGCTGTCGATCATTTCATTTCCTGTGATCAGGTCATCTGTAAATTCTGCATACATGGCTTAAATCCTCCTGCTTTCATGGTATAGCAAAAGTATACCACGGGGAGGCGGGAAAGTCTACGAATGATTTGAGGTACTTAAACCAAAAACAAAGAAACCCTTGATTCTTCAAGGGTTTCAGAGTAGCGGAAGGGAGATTCGAACTCTCATGGTCGCTCTCAAATACATAGAAAAGAAAGGGTTTGCACATCCTCTTATGCCAAGGTACTCAAAGAGGTACTCAAATCTATTTTTGCAATATCTAGTGGGTTAGAAGAAAAATCTGTCAAGAATTTGTGGTTACAAACGAAAGCCTGTTCTTGACAGATTTTTTGTATGGTTGAGAATAACTCATAATACCAAAACGAGGTTGATAGACGCTTGTGTCCATCAACCTCTTGATTACATAATTATTTTTTGTAGATAGTTTCCACTATCACTTCTTTTCCTTGTAAAAAATATGCTGGGCTTTCCTCAGTCAGATATTGAGGAATATAATAATGGACTTTAGTTAAGGTGTTATTTTCAATTTTAATATAGCTAGAGTCATCTGTTATAGGATTCTGCTTTCCATCCCAAGCATACCAGTCCCAATAATAATTGTTTCCTTTTTTGGTATAGTGATTGTACAGTTCTTCTGAGGGTAACAACTCAGGATCATATAAAGAAAATTCGTTTTCATTGCTGTCTTTTATCAGTACACTGACTTGAAAGTCAGCCGCTTCTCCCAACTGATAACGGGCCTCTAATGCCTCATCATAAGACCCCCCATTCCATATTGGAGTTTCTCTAAAAAGCTGATAATCTTCATTTTCATTATTTCTATAATATGCCTTGGTTTGGATATAAGTATAGGTGCCATCATGGTTGGCATTATCTGCGTAATCTGTTATGGTCGTTTGTACCGCTTTCGTCTGTATAGTGCTGTTATCCACCCATGCGCCATCTCCATTCACGGTGTACCCATCCGGTGTGGTAGTGTTTGTCAACAGCCATCCATTATTATCAAAATAATAGCACTCTGCTGTTCCGTCATTATTGCCATCAATCCACTGCCAGCCGTTGCTGGTATAGGAACCATTGCCATTGTCATACCACCATTTTCCTTGATTTTCTCCGGTTCCCGTCTGCCATGTTCCAGCAAATACAGTTGATGACATGAGCAGTGAGCAAATTGCAGTTGCGACAGTTACTAATTTCTTTCGTTTCATACAAAAAATACCTCCATTCAATAATTAGGAAATAACAATGATTTCCATTGATAAGCATAACACATTCTAACGATATACGCAACTGCGTACACGCGAAAGCGTATAAAAATGTATCCTTTCTTCAAATCACATTGAAAAGGAGCATTAAAATGAATGTAAAACAGGCTGTAGCAAGAAGAATTGAATTGCTTTGTAAGGAAAGGGGCATTGCATATAATGAATTGGCAAATATATGTGGTGTTACTCCGTCTACCATTTATTCTATTTTTGATGATAAACGAAAAAATATTACGCTATCAACTGTTAAGAAAATATGTGATGGTTTTGAAATCAGCCTGGGAGAATTTTTTTCGCATCCCCTTTTTGATACCTTAGAACAGGAAATATGGTAATGCTAAATAAAATAGTTTATAGTTTTTTCATAATCTATATATTGACTTTTTATAAAAAATGTGTACAATATGTGGTATGTTGAATGTTACTCAGATGGAGTAGCGTTGTATATCCACGCTGTTAGATGTTTGAAAAAAAGATAAAATTTGTGTACAATGCAGGCTAAGAATTTGGAAAGAAAGGAAAATATGATAAGCCTGCAAATCTTACACTGAAAATTTTTGATTTGGATTGAGCAAAATTCGAGCAGTGCATTAGAGGAGTTTATATGCTTCAGAATACGGTTGTTAGAAAACCGTTGTTAAGTATTTCCCTGATTGCACGATGGATTTTGCTTTTTTAAGTTTAGTCGATTTCCTGTGCGATTATGGGGAGTCGACTTTTTGTTTTTAAGGAGGAATTTTATGGTTTTTAACGCAAATGTCGAGATAGTCGGAAAGAACGAGACGGCTAACATTGACAAGGTAACTGGAAATGAAAAGCGGTATTATTCCGCAAATATTTCGCAAGAAGATGGGCGTATAATAGGAACTTTATCCGTATCCAAAGAGGTGTTTGACATTCTGGAAAAAGGCGAATGTTACAACTTAAAATTCATCGACAGGGAAGGTGTGAAGGGTCTTTACTTTTGGGGTATCGACGCTGTCCCTATCAACTAATCTACGGAGAGGGCTTCCCTCTCCAATTTCAAAATAAAAGGAGATTTTATATGAAACTGTGGGAACTTTGGGTAAGATATATAGAATATATCAACGAATTATTAAATGAAAAAAGATGGTTAAAACTATCAGGGCATATTTTGATTATTCTTTTTTGCACAGCGTCTGTTGGGACATTTCTTAGTGGAATAGTATATCTGTTCATTATCAACTGGGAAGAAATTGCTACCGTAGTAGGCACTATACTCATTGTGATTATCTTTATAATTGGCCTATTCCCAAAGAAAAAAGCTGTTCCTACTTTGCCAGAAGCAACACCAACTGGCTACGACCCCGTTTTTCTGAACAGCACCTACAATTTGTTGAGGACGAACATGGTTTCCATACTTGCGGAGACCGCCGATATGCTTCATCTGCGTATCCCTTCTACTCCCAGCCAGATTGAAGCCCCTGTTCATTATGACATCATAAATAATGCCGCCATCTTTCATTTCCTGTGTGGGAAACAAGAATCATCTGTCAAAATTGACCCGTTTGAAGCTATAGGAATTATTCAGAATGTGCTGGAACGACGCTTGAACGGCCATGAATTGATGGGCATAAATCAGACTACAACTTTCTACAATGGCATGGCTTACCCTGCAATTATGGTCGATAATGTCCAGGATCTGGGGCGATATATTCAGATTGATATTGCCATTACCAACGAAATTTATTTGCGTCATCGGACAAATCGGCTTTATAGCAACATGAACGACAGCAATACCTCTAATCCATACGACAGGAATTTCTAAGATGAAGTATGAGCTTTTTCTAAACGAGACATATCTGCAATATGGCATTGAAAAATATATTATCTGGGATACGGATGTGGCCCCTCATGGGGCCATATTCGGAACCACAGGTAGTGGAAAAACCTATGCTGAAAAGATTTTACTGGCACGGATTTCCCTCAAATGCCCCAGCAGTCAATTTTTTATCTGCGATTTCAAAGGGGATTCGGATTTTTCCTTTCTCGCAGGTGCAGAAAGATTTTATCGTTATGCAGAATGTAAAAAAGGACTGGATAATTTTTACAACTGTTTTCTGAACCGGCAATCTGGCAAAGATAATAACCGGAATTTTCTATTGCTGGTATGGGATGAATGGGCGAGTTATATCCTCAGTTTAGATAAGAAGGTTGCTGAAGAAGAAAAAAAGAAGCTGGCTATCTTGTTGATGCTGGGGCGTTCTTTTAATGTTCATGCGCTTCTATGTATGCAACGGCTTGATGTAGCCTATATCCAGTCAAGAGATTGTATCAACCTTGTAATGGCTATGGGAAACCTCTCAGAAGAAGGCAAAGAAATGATGTTCCATGATTATAAAAAGCAGATGGAATCAAACCGCCGACAAGGTACAGGCTATTTGACTATCAACGGAACAAATTTTACTCCCTTTGTGGTTCCGCAAGTAAGGAACCATGAATTATTAAATGAGTATATTCAAAAAGCAGTACAGAGATAACTGCCGCCTGCGTGCGAAGCGTAAGCAAGGCGGCATGGTGGGCGGCTCTGCCGCCTGCCTTCTACTTGACTTAATATCATAAAGTGACAGAAGGTATATCAAAATGGACAAAAATACATTCTATCCCATTTATGAAGGTACAAGGCCATATCAAAATAACATAGCTATTTTAAAGGACTATAACGGACAAAGACAAAAGCTGACCTACTGTTATAAGGTGCGCCAGAGTGGTGTTTGTGATGGAAGAGCGGCTCCTGCTGAAAAGAACACTGTCAACGAAAAGAAATTGGAAAACAACTTGATACGCGCCAGAAATACAGTGTATGAATTGGCATTGTGCAATGAATGGGATTGGTTTTTAACAATTACCCTTGATCCAGAAAAATATGACAGAGAAAATCTTCCTAAATTTAGGACGGATTTTTCACGGTTTATACGAGAGTATGGAAAAAGGCAAGGACTGAATATCAAGTATCTGGTAATTCCAGAACAACACAAGAAAGGCGGATGGCATATGCATGGATTCCTAAAAGGTATTCCACCAGATTATTTAAGATTATTTTCGTTAGAAGAAAAACTCCCTCAGTATTTACGGAAAAAATTGAAACAGGGTATGCATATTTATGACTGGCCAGCCTACCGCCAAAAATTTGGATTCTGCGATATTGAACCGGTAAGAAATTTGCAGGCGGCCTCGGCTTATGTTACTAAATACATTACTAAAAGTTTCGGCGCAGGTGTTCAAAATCTGGGAGGACATTTATATTATGCTTCTCAGGGATTGCAACGGGCAAAAGTGGTAAAAAAAGGGAAAATGAATCCCGATTCCATTTACTGGGATTTTGAAAATGAATATGTCAAAATCAAATGGTTTGATGGTAGGGATATAGGGGTTTCAAATCTGGTGCAAGAAGATACCCACATCAAAGAACTTCGGCAAAAAAGAGATGTTCTGTATGAATCCAGAAAATGGGAACCAGAAGT
>ERZ791901.581-NODE-581-length-24392-cov-3.522127_pt1 | contig 24392 bp, 23 predicted proteins | sample MGYA00510150_ERZ791901 | MGnify/ENA primary metagenome ERZ791901 (study PRJEB30046, sample SAMN00792058) | human gut metagenome | study: EMG produced TPA metagenomics assembly of the A metagenome-wide association study of gut microbiota in type 2...
TAAGTCTCTAAAGGCCATTGGGAAGAATCAAGCATTTTACAGAGCTTCCTTTGGAGCATGCGTCGAATACATCAGATGAAAGAGGAATGATCTTGTCATCAAGACGGCTGGCGAACAAGCTATGCAAAGCTTCCAAAATCAGTTCCTCAGGCGTTTTTGCTTCTCTTTTTGAAAGTTCAGAAAGCAAAGCAGCATCAAAATCGCTTAATTTCAGGCTGATGGTTTGAGACATCTGTAGCTCCCTTTTAGGAATGATGATCCATTTTACTTGTGCTTGTCGAGGTTGAAAAAGGTGATTTTTTCGTTCACAAAGGCAAAAAAAATAGATTTGTGTTTGGAAAAAGGCTATTTTCTAAACACAAAAGTAGTTTTAATCGGCTTTGCGTTCAAAAAAGTTGCATTTTGACCATTAACTATAAGTAGCTTTGAGGATATCCCGTTTATTTAAAATCAAATTATTGAAAATTCAATAATTGAAAAACAAATAAGATGGAGAATTCTTTTGTTGTCGGCGCCTGTGTATACGAAGGATACATTTGTGGTAAATCAAAGGAGGTTAAGGTCTTAACGGATTGTATTTGCGAAAGCAGTAATGTTGTCTTTCATTCGGGAAGCGGGTTAGGCAAGACTCACTTGATCAAACACGTCAGACATAAATTCTCAAGAAAGGTTAAGGAGGGGTGAGAGGGTATGGGAAGGCCTTTTACTTCAGCATTTGGCGTAATTTTGTGCTTAGCTTTTTCGAGCTTCTTTACCCAAGAAGTGGTAAGTGCGGAAAAAGCCCAACGGCTTTGCCTTGTGAATTCGCCTTCTGAAGTCATTGCTTGCCGCAGAGGCGACTCTTTGTACTACCAGCAGCCAGGCCTCGTGCACGGAAAATATCTTCTGGATTTTGCTGCTCAGTATTGTGACACTAATCATGAGATTAATATTCAGTTTCCATACGTTCTCTGTGTTTATTCAGGAGTCAAAGAGAAAATTGTCGGCCAAGAAGTGCGTAGAAAAGAAATAGAAAGTAATATTTTTTCGGCTTTGCGAAAACTTGGCAATGAATTGGACAATCCTGATTCAGGATGGAAACAAATCAGTCCAGAGGATGAGAGGCGTTTTCTAATTACATCTCAAGGCACCGGTCCGGTTATTCAGGACGGCGTTGAAGTCAGCATAAGAGTTCGCTATCCGGGGCAAGACGGCAAGCCGGAAAGATTTGACGAACTAAAGACTTTCTTGGTAACTAAGGACACCGTTGGCTTCAAAGGTCTGAGGCAAGGTAGTTCGTTGATTATTGCGTCTAACGGTGAGAAGAAGCTTTTTGAGTTTGTCGATATTCTTAAGGTTACAAAACTGAAACCCTGAAATGCGAAGTCAAAAGCTTGAGTTGTCCTTTTTATTTTCTCTATTGCCAGCGCTCTACTGTTGGCGTTATAAAAATTACAATATAAACAAATAGTTATTTATTTCACTTTATTTAACTTTATTTAATTTCTTTAATTAATCCTCTATAAATGAACTACCGCGTACTTATGTTCACGGTTTTATGAGAGCACGTTCCCAAGAAACCTTTCACGTGAGCGCGAGGCAGTTCATCTGACAGATACCAGACAACGATCGCCGAAGTCATGAGGAATGTTATGAATTTAAGCAAGAAGGACAAACTTGTTTACTCTGTAAATTCAGACGGGAAGGCCGTAATCAGCAAGTTAGCTATTTGTGAAGACGGTCCCGTCTTGAATAACTTTTTAAGTTTTCTCGCCAAGGACATAGAAAATTCTCCGCAGAGCTTAGTTCCTATGACAGTTGAGAAGTTTATGCAAATTTCTTCTCTCGTAGAAGACATTAAGATTGATCTCGAGACTCCAGTGGATGCAGAAGATGACGAATGAAAAGTCTTCTTGGACGATATTTTTTTCCCAAACCTTTGACAAACAATTTTCTTCTCTGATAAGAACTTTAGGAGTAGAAGATTAGTTTTCGTCTTTTGCTTCCTTTTCCACTCGGGCTTCTCTGTAACCAAGTCCGCCTGCAAGAGAATTAAGGAGGATTGTGCTCATGCCTTTTTGTTCGTTCAGATAGTTAGCAGAGGCATCTTCAATACGATCTCGCCTTAGCTCAGTCATCGCATCCTGGTTCATAAGTCCTACTGAGTTTGTCTCTTCCTGCTCATCAAATTTCTTATTGAAATCTTTCAATCCCGAGTTTAACGAGGACGGCTGGAAAGAGGCGTCTTCGGCCTTTTCTTTAAGCAATTTTTCTTGTTTTCCGAGGACTGCTTCTCCCTTGTGCTGCAAAGCAGATAAGGAGCCTCTTCCTTGACGTTTAAGAGCGTTTTGTTCAAGATCGGTTTCTTGTATTTGTCCAGGACCTAAGTGACGGACATCTGCAGCGCGGTCGTAAGAATCAGCGGCAGCTGAAGCACTTAAATGCTCTCGCTTATCAGAAGAATCGAAAAGAGCTTTAAGGTGAGATTCTGCAGACAACTTGTCTGAAGACAGTAATTTCTGCATAACCAAGATGTCGTTATTGACGGCAGTTTGATTTGTTCCGCTTAGGTTCTCTGACTGAGATCGAGAAGCAGAGAACGTCTCTGACAGCATTCGGCTTTGATCATTAGAGGAGCGATAGGCCTTATCCAATGCCGCGGAGAAGTTTTTAGCGGCTCGGCGCATCTCATCATTTGAAGTTGAGGCGGCAATTTCTTTTGCCGTGCTCTTGAGCGCATGGTAGGCCTCAGCCTTCTGACGCTGAGTCGCGGCGCTTTGAGACCCCGTTGCAGTGTCTACGAACTGCTGAGCAGTTTTCGCCTCCAGACCGATTCCCATTCCTGTAGCTTCAGCTGCTCCGCGAAGATGGGACATCGCATTTTGTACTTGGCGTGCAACAGGTTTTCCTTCGGGATCTTTGCTCTGCGTCGAAATGGCTCCGAGTACGGCCGGACTACTTTGAGCTGCGGCTAAGTTTAGATTCTCAGACGAAGCGGAAGAAGCTCCCTTGGCATCTTTGGCAGCTTCCTTTGCCGCATTTGTGGAGAACTGTGCTTCTCCGCCTCCGGCTTGAAGTTTTGCTCCGCTCGTGAATGCCAAGTTCTCGGAATTCGATAAGCCTCTGGATAAGGTTGAAGATTCTCCAGTGCTCTTCGAATAAGAAGATGAAGACGAACCGGCGGTAGACTGTCCGGCGCTCAGACGTTCGGATAATCCTTGGCTCATGGCACGAGCAAATTCTCGGCTGACGGCATTTGAAGAAGAGGCAGCCGAAGACAGAGAAAGAGCCTGACTCTCGGAAGCGGTCAAAGTTGTTGCGGCAGAAGATGCAGTTCCCGTGGTTCGGCTGTGCGTTAATGCACCGGAAGAAGAAACGCCCAAATCAATAGATGTTCGAGCCATACCTGTCACTGTTCCGGTTTCATCTCTGGTGACGGAGCCATAAGCTGTCTGAGATTTAGAAGCATATGGATCACTCCAGGAGGAAGAAAGGTCGGATTTATTTGCGGAAGCAGAGTTCATGGATGTATTTCCTGTAGAGATGTTTCCGGCATTGAAGTTTCCGGCAGCCGCTTGAGTGGAGGCGCCGGAAGAAGCACCTTGTGCAGGCGCCATTAAACCTGTGGACATAGAGACAAAAGCCATATCGCTGCCTTTGGCAAGTGCAAAGGCAATTACGGGAATCAAAGGCATGATGCTTCCGGCAATGGCTTGGGAGGTGGCGCCGGCTTCACGAATGATTCCGGCTGCCAGCAAAGTACTTCCGCCGAATTCTGCTGCAATACGATTCATCGGATTGGCGTCTACGGAAATCATCAGATAGTTAGCAACGGAGAGGAGCGGCGCCCACAGCTGGAACCAAATCAGCAACACGAAAAACGACCGAAAAACCGCGCCGGCGGCGCTTCCCGCGGCCACCATCAAAAGGAGCATTAAGGGGAAGGCGGCAATGACGATGAATTCAACGCAGTTGCGGATTTTGGGGAGGCTGTGTTCTGCTAAACGCGCCAACGTGCGGTAATTGATTTCTGACGTGAGGTTGGCTTGAGAAGCGGAATATTTAGCGGCAAGATCCAGCGGGGCGCCGGCCTGTGCGGCGATGGATGCCATGCCGCGCGGAAGCGCGGTGAGCATGACGGAATGCTTGAGGCTTTGTTCCAAGGAACGAGAAACACCGAGCAGGAGGGCTTCGCTCTGAGGAAGCGTCCGTCGAATGACGTCGGCGGGATCAATTCTTTCCGGTACTAAGACGGTACCGAGACGCTTAGACAAGAAGTCGAGTTCAACAGTGTTGAGATGCTGGTCCAGACTTTGGAGTGCCTGATCGCATCTTTGGACGGTGCCGTCTGAAGATACGGAAGAGCGTGCCGGATTGATCCAGCCGTCTGCGGAAATCGTGGCCCAAATGTCGCCTGAGTGGCTGAGCTCGGCCGCTTTGTCGGGATGATCCAAAAGTTCGGGTCCTATGCAGTCGGCAATCACCCGATCCGTTAGAGCGCGGCCTTCCGGTGTTACAGGGCCGGCGGCTAAGAGACTATTTAAGGCGCGCTGAGGATAGACTAAGCCGAACTTAGAGAAGCGTTCAGCATCGGGCAGAGAGAAAGCGGTTTCGAAGCTTTCGGTGAGAAAGTGTCCGATCTTAGAGGTGGCAGACGCAAAGAATCCCACACCGAACGGGACGTTGCTTACGACATAAACATCGGCGCTTCGTTCGTCGTGGATGGCGACATCCACTTTAGGGACGAGCATGACGGAATAAAACAAGACGGCGGCAAAAAGATAAACCTTTGAAGCCAATCCCTGCCACTTCAGGAGGGCGCCGGTAAGCGTCACAAGAAAACCGGCAAGAACGGCTGTTTTAAGGAGACCTTCGTAGGAACTTCCTGAGCAAATCGAAACCAAGGCTTCGAATAAATCTCGGATTTGGCCTCCGTTCCAGTAGGCGTAATAGTCCATCACCATTAGAGGTTTTCTCCGAAGGAAAGATTGGCCGCTAAGTCAGCAGCTAATGCGCCCTTGACACTTCTTTCCAAATGTTCAATCTGCGTAATGAAAGAGTGGGCTCGGCTCATCTGCTGAAAGACCGCATCGCTGCGCGATGCGATGTCTTTACGAACTTCATCGATTCTTGCCTCAATGACTTTTAGGTGTTCGGCGGCAATGACACCGGTTTGAGAAGCCGAAGAGGCGGAAGCTGCGGCCTTGATGTCTAAAGACAGACGATCCATGGCTCGGATGACGGCTTCAAAAGCGGCAGCTTCGACGTAGATGCGCATGATGTCTTGAGAGAAACCTAAGTAACGATGAGAAGCGGTGGCATTGATCAGACGGATTAAAGGGATGGTGGAAGACGAAGCTAAAAGCAGCATGTCGGCTTCGGAGACAAGATTTGGGTCGCGGCGCAGGATGGAGTTTCTGTAGTTTGATGCTGCCTTCATGAATTCATAGGGAAGGTTAACTTCATCGAGCGTTGTCTTTTTAACAGTCAAGCAGCGATCATCTCCGTCTTCTTCGACACAGCGGAGCCGGAAAGCTTCACTCTCTAAGACTTGGGTGTCGGGGCGTCCGAAAAGAAAACCCACTAAGTCCTGACCGGCGATCGGGATGGCACGTGTCACCGTATCTTTACCGGAGCCTTCACGGACATAAATGACGGTGCCCACGAGCGTCATCATGAGTTCTTTTAATTCTTTGCTGTAAGAAGCATTAAAGCTGCCGCCGGAAAGCAGGGACCATGTGAGGTTTAACTCCGGCGCATCGACCACATTTCCGCCGGAATCTTTACGGGTCGGCGCGTAATCCAAAACGGCGGCGCCGTCCGTGCGCGTCTTCGCATCGGCTTCCGAAGCATCAGAAACAATACCTGAGGCACGCAAAGCATTGCGGGCGTCAAAGCCGGTCTTCTGAATCCATTGCTCTGCGCCGCTCATCTTTAAGAGGTTTTGTGCAGAGGTGCAGGAGTCCTGGAACATATTGGTGTACTGGCGAATCATGTCACGGAAGCTGGTGACTTGTTCATTGAGGTCGGGTGCTAACGACTGAAGGGCAAGCTGAAAAGCTAAGCCCGGAAGGGCGGTCCCGATGTTGCGTAAGAAAGCGACGAATTCTTCTCGAGATGGAATACCGAAGGCGCCAAGAAATAAGTCAATGCCGCCGCAGCCGGCAGACAGAGAAGGCGGAGTGAAATAAAACGCATTGAAGTCTTTGCGCGGGGCTCGATAGACAAATCCGCCGCCTGTGACGGTATTCATGCCGGAAGACTGATAGACACCTGCCGGTGTGACATTGCCTTGATAAGAACCTGCGGCAGAATAGAAGTCTTTCATGAAGCCTGCGGAAGCGTCAGCCGTGAAGAGACAAGTACTCAAAGTCAAAGCGGAGAAAAGTTTTGTGAATTTACGGGTCATGGCTGAAGAGGATTAAAGGGAAGGAGCGGCGGCAGGCGCGGTTAAGACAGTGTTCGGAAAAACGTCAGGGGCAGACAAATTTGTGGTCTTTTGCACAGAGTTTGCGGCCTGCGCGCCGCCGAAAAGCGACTCTCCGGGCTTGCTTAAAGCCAGTGTCTGAATGCGGCTTAGCATGTCTTCAAGCGAAAGCACACCGGAAGAGACCAAGTAAGAGGCGGATTGATCGCGTTTAACCATAAAGAGCGCGGGCACTCGGTCCAATCCCATTCCGTTGGTTAAAAGTTTGGAGACACCGTTGTCCGGCAGCGCATCCGGGAAATGATCATTAGGCGAGCCGTCAAGAGAGACGGCAAGCACATCAAAACCAAACGTATCCTTGAGCTGCTTGACCAACGGAGACTGGAGGGCGCAAAAGCGGCAGTCGGAGCGATAGAAATACATCAAGCCCCATTCTTGGGCGATCTGAGGAATCTGTTCTTTACGAGTTTGGTTTCTGTCTTCCTTTAAGGAGACCTGAGCGAAGTTTGCGGCCGGATTGAGGGTTGAGAAATCAAACTGCGGGTTCTGCCAAGAAACCCGACGGTTCATGTCGGTAAAGAGGGCGGCTTTTTCTTGGACGAAGTGGTTGACCTCTTGGAAGGCTAAGACATTGGCTTCCGTGGGAAGAAAGGTCGCGTTCTCTAATCGTTTGGTGTACTCAGCTCTCAGTTCAGCGGCGCTCAGGATTAAAGAAAGATCTTTAGGCGCATTAGGATCCGGAGCTTTTTTCTTTAATTCTTCAGGCGGATAGTAAAGAAAACCTCGGTCATCTGAATTCCAAACGTCTTCTTCCCAGAACGAAGCCGCCAGGGATGCAGGCGCGGCGAGTGTTAAGACAAGCGATAAAAGAAGACAAAGATTTTGTGGTCTTTTGCACATAATTAGAGGTTAGTTTTTAAGATTTTTAGAAGGAGCTTTAGACGATGAGGGGCGGGTAGGCGCTGTCGGAGTACCCGTGAAGTTGGGATCGACGACATGCGAAGAACCGACCGACGGCGGGACATAAGCACCTAAGTCTTTATCGACTAAATTCTTGGTATGGGTCGTTCCTCGGTCTTGGGCGGCAGCGGAATTGAGTTCGTTCTTTTGGACGATTAAGGCTTCGAACTCAGACAAGTCCATCGCGTCAAAATCCAGGCGTTCAAGTTCGTCTTGGGTGAAGCCTTCGCACAGAGGATTCTGCGCCGAGCCCCAGCCTTTGCCTAACTGAGGACGGCCCTGCTCCTGGAGGATGCGGGCAAGCGGCGAGTTGTAACAGCAGTAGCTTTCTTTTCTTTCGACGCAGGTGACCACTTTCTTAGAACAGTAGGTTCCGACGTAGTGGCAGAGCTTCTGGCCTTTCTTGAGCATTAAGGTTTGCTCTTTAGGTTCGCACTGCAGATAGTCCAATGCAATTTGGACGGCAACGGACATGGCGAAAGAGGTGGGGTCAAAGGTGAAATACATTTGGCCCCCTTGGAGCGTCATTCCGAAACCATAGAAAGAGAGCGACGGATTGTAGATACCGCTCGTTGCATCGCCGTAGAGCATATTCAAGATGCCGGAGGTAGCGTCAGAAGCTGACAAGACGTCATAAACATAAGGACTGCCGATGTATTTGACGGTTTCTACCGTCACGTCTCCGGCAAATCTCATCGCTTTGCCAAAAGCAGACGAATTAGCCGTTCCGGCTTTGACTTTGGTATCGCAGCAGGAGAAACCTAAGACTTTCTTGGAGCATTCGTCGACTTCTCCGTTAAAGAAGCGGCCGTTGTCGTAGTCGCCGTAAAGGGCGCCTTGGCGCGCTGTCTCAAGCATTGTGATCACTTTAGAGAAGTCAGAATCGGCCGGGTCGCCGGAGCCCTCGCAGATGCCGTCCAAGCATTCTGCGGGGCGGCAGATGGTTTCCGTGACGACGGATCCTTCTTTTTCTACACAGCGATAAGTGTGGGCGGTCGTTAAACATTTGCCTTGGTCATCGACCGCAATGCATTCGGAAGAGACTTTGACGCAGTCTTTATCGGCTTCGAACTTACCGCAGTCGTTTTTGGTTTCTTCGGAGCCGTCGCCTGAGGCTCCGCAGACATAGACGTGTTCATACTTCCAGCAGTCTTTATAAACAGGGATGCCGTTGATGATCTTTTCTGCCGGGCCTTCGACGCATTCGGTTCGAAGCACCGTGCAGGCCGGATTATCTTTAAGGGGAAGACAAGTGTCCGAGGGTTCAATGGCGCCGATGACAATGTTTGAATCAATGATGTCGGCGCCGGGGGCAGAGATTTCCGAGTCGCCTTTGCAGAAGATTTCCTTTTTATAAGCAAGACACTTCGGGCCGTCGCGTTCGATACAGGTTGATTTACGGACTTCGCATTCGGGGAGCTTTTCTAGGGCTTCGCACGAGTTTTCGTTTAGGGATTTGGTGCAGTTATAGATGTATTTGCGCTGAATGCATTCGCCTTTATCGTTGGTCTGCATACAGGAGTAACCAGAGGCTTTACAGGTCATGCCTTCCGTTGCAGTCTTACAGGCTAAAAGATCAAAACCGGGTTTAGCGGGTGTTCCTTCCGGCGTAATGTCATCGCCTTCAATCGGATCGGTATTGACGCAGTGGTACTTCTGCGAATACTGCGCGCAGGTTCCGTCGGCACCGACGCGCTCGCAAACTTTTTCTCCTATGGGCTGACAGCCTTTAGAGGCGAGGATTTGGCAGCTGTTGGAGGCGCCGGGAGCAGCGCAGGCAAAAGCGAGTTCTTTCTTCCAGCACTCTTTATAAACGGCTACGCCGTTAATGATTCGTGTCTCAGGACCTTCGATACATTTCTCTTCTGCGATATAGCAGTCGGGATTGTCTAAGAAACTTGAACAAGTCGTCGTATCCGTTCCGGATATAACGGTATGAGAACTATCGAGAATTTCGATGTTTTCTGTTTCTTTTGCTTCTTCGGAACAGATATAAGTACTGTTCCAAGACATACAGGTACCGGTCAGGCTGTAACTCAGACACTCTGCTTTTGTTTGACGACAACCCGGTGTTTGTTTTAGGCCGGAACAATAATCGACAGTCGAGCTTGAAGTGCAGTGACGCGTGGTTTGATAGTTCCAGCATTCGCGCCAGACCTCAACGCCATTAATAAACTTGGAGCCGGGACCGTCGACACAGACTTCGGGGCCGTCCGTGCAGGCGCCACGGACAGGCGCAGAAGACAGGACGGTCAGGGAGGACAAAAGGACGATTAAAGGAAGACGGATCATGATTCGAACTCCACGACTTTGCCGTCATCGCTGACGCAGGTGGTGCGCCACTTGTCTAAGGAAATGTCGTTGACGTTTTTCTGGAAAGAAAAACGCTTTTGGATGGAACCGGAGTAATCCCATTTACCCGGACGGGTATAAATGTCCATCTTGATATCGACGGTGCAGTTGACTCCGATGCAGCGGGTTTGTCCGGTCCAGACGCCTTTGCAGTTCGAGAAGTAATGTTCGTTCTGAAAGTCGGCCGCCTGTATCTCAAAACCGAAGTTAGCGGAATTTTTAACGTTGGTTTCTATGCGAAGTTTGGGGATCAGATCATTAGAGCATTGATATTTAAGCTCGATGACGTCTCCGCCGTTGCAGGCATCTTTACCGAGCGAAGACGAAGTCTCGCTTTGTGCTTCAAAGAACTTCCCAATTTCGCATCCCGAATAGCCGACAACTTCAAGATATCGATTGCAGCGATAGGTGTTCTGCTCAAACTGCTGAGTTTTACAGCGATATTGATAGGTGCTTTGGATTTCGACTTTTTCTCCGACGTGGCAGGTCTGAGGCGGTGTATGGAGACACGTGTAGTCTTGGCTCGTTTCGTTGTAATCGGCGAGACACTCAACGGTGAGTTTCTTACCCGTTCGAGCAATACATTCGAAGAGCGTTGAGACGTCGAGCTTTTCTGTCCAGCCTTCAAAGCAGGACTGAGTAGAGCTGCCGACGGTGGTTTCTTCGCAGACTGCAAAGTCGGTCTGAGGCGGGCGGGTCGTTGTGATGGTTTCGCAGATTTCCTCACCGTTAGACGGAAGGTCAGGCACTTTGTTTAAGAGATGATCGCGGTCCGCCAAGATGTTGTCGAAATCAGATTCCTCCCAGCCGGGTCTTGAATGTGTGTCGTAAATCACCTGGACTGCTCGGCAGTCCATAGAAGTTTGCGACAAACATCCGTCGGCTTTTGAAGTTCCGGGTGTTAAGAGATTGCCCTGACCTTTAGCAAACAGATCTTTGAGTTCAGAAACATCTGAGCCGTATTCGGGAACGGTGCCGGAAGCGGAGCTCTCGGTGAGAATGTCTTTGATCGACAGCTTTGCCGCTTCTTCTTTTGCGGCATCCATAGCGGACTGCTTATCGTAAGCACCGGTATGGCTGCTAAAGAGCATTAAGAGGGCTGTGGCAATTGCCGCGCGAGGAGAGTTGTTGAGCATTACTGACGGTTCCCAAGTTTGTCGCGAAGAGTGCGGGCAACCTCTCCGACGGAGTCTTTGCGATCGGTCAGGCGATCTAAGGCGTATCCCAACGTCACGTCCCCCGGAACAATGACGGCTTTGGTGCCTTGGACGCAGCCGTCTGCGGAAGCGGAAGATTCTTCTTTGATGATTAAAGCAGGAACCTGACGGATATTGAATTCGGAGAAAAGTTCAGGGTTGAGCTGAACATCGGCGCCGGATTCGATTAAAGGCTGAAAGGCCGAGAGCGACTGAGGATTAAGGAGCGGGAGTTTAGAGTCAGAGGGTCCTTTGGTTTCGGGGACACCGCGGAAAACCAGAGGCACGCCGGCGTCTTTGGCGTCACGGGCCAAACGCTCTAAGGAAGCCTCCGGCATTGAAAAAGACACCAAGACAAAGGCCTGAGGCAGAGGCTTTTGTGTGGCTACTTCAGGATCTCTCATCTGCTGAGAGAGTTCGGAAGAAACTTCAAGGACATCTTCGATCGTCCAAGGTTCCGAAGCAGCAAAGGTGATCAGCGGACAAGTTATCAAGGCGCTCAGAAGGAATTTGAAAAAGTGCGATTTATTCATAAACGAATTTTTGAATAAGTGTGTTTAATTCAAAAAGTTTTATCTGGGTTAGATCGAATGGAGCATTAAGGTTTGAAAAAGTAATCTCTTTTCAAAAGATCATTTTGAATTAGTATGAGCATTTCAAAAATGACTTTTGAAAAAGTATGTTTATTTCAAAATAAACTCGGCTGAATTCCTGCACCTTGGCAGCAGTCTCGTTTGCGATAGATCAGATAAGCCGCATCTTCTCCGCCGGAAGCCCAGGTTTTGCCGGAATGCCAAAGCGAAGTGGAAGCGCCCATCGGATAACAGCATCGGCCGTCTTGTTTGCCGGTGGTGCGTGACGGGTACATCATTTGCGTTCGATAGACGCGCTTATCCATGATCGGTTCGAGATAAGGACCGCATTGGCCTTTTTCTCCGTAAGCGGCCCATTGAAGACCGGAACGATGGAGCTTCATCGTGAAGCGAGCGACAAGCAGAGAAGAGGCTTGCGGAAAGTGAACGTGAGATCCGATCCAGCCGGTTAAAGGGAAGATTCCGCCGTGGCAGCCTGCGCACCAATAGAGTTCAGAAACCGGAAGCGAAGACGTTGCCGCCACGCAGTCAGCGGCGCAGGCTGCAGCCGCGGCCGGATTGGCAAAGAGCGAAGCATCCGGATTTAAGAAGAACGTAGTGACGGAATCATCCCAGAGCGGATCGAGCTCTGTCATATAGGCTAAATCCCATGCGGACTGTTCCAGACATTTGGTATCGAGAAGGACTTCAAGGATAAAAAGCCAAGGTGTGAAGTACCAGTGCACTTGATAAAAGGAAGAGCGCTGAGCGGATGTCGATTTATTGGGTGTACGGCCGTGAGCCGGTGCTCGAATGCCGACATTAAGTTCCATGCCGCCGAGCGACGGAAAACAGTATGGTGTACGGACGACTTCAGCGGTTCTTAGCGGTTCCCAGAAGGACATATTAAGACCGACAGTGATATTGGCGCCGGAAGCACAGAGACAAAGACGATTGGCATCGGTTTCCGGATCGGCATTGTTTCCGGAAGAAAGCGTAACGCCTCCGAGCTTGATCGGGAAAACACAGCTCCAGCAGACATCCGTGATCGGATTGATGATTCTGCCTTTGCAGTTTCCGGCAGAAGCGGAAGCTGCAAAACAGAAAGACAAAAGGAGTATTAGAAGAGAGCGTTTCATGGCTGTGGCATCAAAGAAAGGAGTTCGGACAATTGGTCGGGCGCAAATTCGGCGCCTTCAGGGCCTTCCGGACCATTAAAGAGAAGAGCAGGAACGGCTTTAATCCCGAAGACGCGGACGAGCGCACCGCCTTGGTCAAAAAACACACGGCGATTGAGCTTTTCCGAGACTTCTGCCGGGGTGCCGTTCACCAGAACCACCCGCATGTCCTTTTGAGATTGATAGAGCTTTTGAGCGGTACCGATAGACTTAGCATCCTTCCCGTCAATGAAGAGCAGTGAACGAGACAGATGCGGCATCGGGACGGACTGAGCCTGGCGAAGAAGAGATTCGGGTAGGGTTTCCGGGACGGAAGCAGACAATTCCCAAACCCGTATTTCCGTGGCTTTCTTCAATCCTGCAACCGGTGTCGGGTGTTCCAGTTCTCTAGCAATACGATCTTTGTTTTGGTTGAAACGGCGATCGTATTCACCGGACGCTTTCATGGCACCGACACGAGATTTAAAGGCTTCGAGAATGTCGGGTTCAGCAATATCGTGCAGCGGACCGAGCGGTTCGAGGATTTCCATTTTCGGTTTAGGTGCGCTCTCCTGAGAGCAGGGTTTGGCAACGGTAAACTTCACCGAAGGTTCGCTCGAGGCAACACTGTAGGCGGAAATGCAGACGATGGAAGAGGCGACAGCGCAAGTTGAAAGAATTGCACGGGTTAGGTTCATGACAATCTTCAATCATTAAAAGAGAGGATGAGCTCTGCCGCTGAAGCGGCAGCGATCAATTAAGCCGAAGGATTCATAACGACTGTCGTAAGAATCTTTGTGCGTTCCGCGCACAAAGTATTGGTCTTCACCTAAAACCTGAGGTTGTGTGGCTTCCAGAGGATTACCGTTCAGAGCGCGTTTTTTGGCAGTGGTCAGTTCTTTGCCGTCGCAATAGAACGTCCGGTTCTCACGAGTCAGCGTTTGGCCGGGACCGCAGACCACTTCCTTGATAAAGGTCAGACGGTAGCCGCCGACAGCAGATGGCTTAGGTTCAAAGGCAACGTAATCTCCGACTTTGACGTCTTTTTGTCCTCGCTCAATAACAAAGAGCTTGAAGGGCAAGGAATGGGAGCGGTTCATAGCGAGATGCCAGCGGTTGTTTACGAGACTGAGGATTAAGAAGACAGCAAGCCATATCCATCCGAAGCGGCGAACATGGTCTTTGAGCCGATGCCAAAAGACTCTTGGGTGGGCTTTCATGCGGTTCATCGTTTGACTCCGCTGTTTAATCGAGCTTCGATCTGCTGAAGCTGATTGCTTTGCTGCTCGGCGGAAAGGCCGAGTTTGGCGGAAAGGTGTGCGGTGTAATCAGGTAGTTTTGCGTTAGAAATGACAGCTGAAGAGACCAGAAGAACGCAGTCGCATTCGTTTTCTATCTGGGCAAGTTCTTCTTTGAGTCTTTTAGCGAAGCGCTCGGCTTCCGCCATGATTTCTCCTCCTCGTTTGCCTTGGGAGACGACACGAACTTCATTGGCTTTAACGACAGAATTGAGGTTAACGACCGCAAAGCGGGGACGATTAAGAAAGTCGGCAACTCGGTTTTTGGCTTGATAAGCGCCGTAACCAAGCCCTAGACCGATAGATACGGCGATGGTGACGGAGAGGAAGGAGATTTTCATAGGATTAAACGGAAATAGGATTGAACTCTTGGAGCTAAAGGAGCATTAAGGACAAGAAGGATTAAGGGATGAACTCGCCTTGACCGCGTTCTAAAAGAACTGCTTCGATGGCTTTTCTCATCGACAGTCCTTCCTTGCGGAAGCGATTGATATCGCTGATGTCCTTCGGATGCGTACTCATGACCAACAGAGAAAACGGATCGAGAATCAGACGATTCACGGAAGTCGGCGCATCTCCGATCTTGACCAAGACTTCGGAATAAACATCTCTCAGACCTTTAAGGGAACGGAGCTGCTGAAGCTCGTAGTCGTCTAAGCCGAGCTGAGATTCTTTTTCGCATTCACTCAAGACGGATTCTTTGAGCTTCATGATGAACTTGCAGTCGGCGTTGTCTAACGCTGCTTTAGCAGCAGAACTTTTCCAATAGTCTCCCGGTCCTTGCGTACCGGTAAAGAAAGCACCGTTTAATTTACGGGCTCGGCGGTAGCCGGCCTCAATAAACTTAGAAGAATGTCCTCGGACCATTAAGTCCCAAGCTTCATCGATGATGACAAGTTTGGGCTGGGAACGCTCGCCTCTTCGCATCTCAACGTCTATGAGGTACATCAAGAGCATTAGGACAACGGCTTGAAGAGACTTCTTGGTGTTGAGCTGTTCCAGCTCAAGCACGATGAAGTGATTGTCAAAGTCGATATTGGCTTCTCCATCAAAGAAGGAAGCATAAGCACCGCCTTGCGCATAGGGCATGAGCTTGACGCCGAGGTCGACGAGCCGAGGATCGTCCAACGTCTTTTGTTCTTCTGTGGTTAAAGAAGCGTAATAGGCTTCCCACTCAGGATCATTAAGACGAGGATGAGCGCCACCTAATCGTCCGTTATGAAGCAGGGATCGAGTGAGGTCGGTAATCGTCGGAACTTTGTTCAGCGCTTTGGCTTCATACCAAATATGACGGATATGGATCTGAAGATGCGAGAGCATTAAGTCATCGAGCTGTTCATTAGAAGATGCCATCTGAGCAATCAGAGGCAGGACTAAGTCCATATCGGCTTCAATGTTCTTTGTGACAGAAAGAGGATTGAGACAATCGATCTTGCCGTCCGGACGCGGCGTGTCGGAGAGTTCAATCCATTGGCCGTTGACGCAGTGACAGAGTTTTTCGTAGCTTCGGCCGATATCAATCACCCAAACACGACCGTTAGAGCAGAGTGTTCCGAGGGCCAGAGAATTCAGCATGACGGATTTACCGGATCCGGAAGATCCGGTCACGATGCCGTTGTAGTTGCCGTGAGGATTAGCGAAAGGATCAATATGCGTGATCTGACCTCTGCGGGAAAACAACGAAAGAATCGGCGTCGGCAGAAGATGTCCGGCACGAGTGCCCGAACCCTTCCAGTCTCCCAGCAAAGGCATCGTATTGGCGGCATTGGCACTGGTCTTCGTCGAGGAGCGTTTGGCGAGTTTTACATCATGCGCAAGCAACGGGCCTCCGGTCATCGGCAAAGAAGCCATTAAGCCTTGAAGATGCATTAAGTGATCCTGCATGAGCTCAATCGACATCTTCTTAAAAATCCCGATCGCGGTTTGAACTTCATGGGTGACATTCTCCGTTGTCGGGAAGATCAGGACTTGGTGCGAAAGCTGGACTAAGCCTTCTCCGTGCTCAAAAGACTGAACTGCAGCTCTCCAGTCTCTGGCTTCTTCTTGAAGCGTCGGAATGAAGCGGGCAATTTCTGTGGCAGACATTTGTTCAGCTCGAGCGCTTTTAAGCTGAGCATAGCTTTTGCCTTTCTCATAAGACGTTTTAGAGAGGTAAGTCGTTATGAGGAACGGACTGGAGAAGCCTAAGGAACCTTCCACATCTCCGGCGGCTCGTGCCATCTTATCGAGCGAGAAGCTTTGCGGATAACTGTGAGGTGAGAGACTCACCGCTTTGACGTTTAAAGGGTGATGAGCAGAACGAAAGACAATCCCGTCTTCTTCCACGGCAATCGTAGTTTCATGAGAAACCATCTGCGCACGCGGTTCTCGTGCGGTATCCACTTCGGAAAACGACCAAGCACCGTTTACAAAAAGCTGAGGATTAAGAATGAGCGATAAGGTATGAACCAAAATCCGCTCATCCCAGACAAAAGGGGTGAAATGCCATTGGTTCAAGGTCGACACCATAACTTTGCGAACTAAGAGCGCATTGTCTCGAGCTTCTGACGCAAAAGGATCTTTAGTAGGGATGACAACGGAAATCCAGCAGCGAAGGTTTCTTCCGAGAATCGGGAGCGCCGGATGAGGCGCCTGAGTGGCAGAGCGAGAGAGAAACTTTGCCTTGGCTTGTGTCATAGCAGACAGCAAGTCCTTTTGCTCAGCCCGTGCCGGCGTATCTTCCGGAGTCGGACGAAGCGTTTGGCTTCGGACAAGTTCTACTAAAGGTTCAATAAAGGGAGATCCGAAAAGACTGACCTGAACGCCTGTTCCGTCCGGCAGGATCGATCCGATCATGTGCTCAAGGCTTTTAGCCATATTTAGAGACGTTCCTGTCTGAGGCGTAACTTCAATGACAAAACCCAATCCTTCAAAAGATCCGTCCGGCGCGGCAATTGCACAAAGTTTGTCGCTTTCTTCGAACTGGGCATAAGGCAGTTCGTCGGCAAAGCGGTCAATGCGCAGAGGCGCTTTGCGGCGCGTTGGGGTAGAACCCGGATGCGCCTTAAAGTTGGGTTTTAAGTCTTGAAAGGCAAACAGAGACGCCGCAGAAGACAGGAAGTTCTTGAGCTTCATGAGAAAGAAAAGGACGATTAAAGGAAGGACGGATTAAGGTTTGCCGGTAAAGCCGAAAGCGGGAAGCTGCTTGAGCTTTTCTTTTTTGGCTTCGTTGGGATCCTGAGGCTGGTCGGAAGACAACGGATAAACAGGCTTTGACAAACGGGAAGACGAGACAAGTTCATTGACACTGTCGGTTGTCCAGCCGCCGTTTTCTAAACGAACGTACAGATAACGCTGGTCATGCAGGTCGCCTAACTTGTCATGGAATGGTGCGAGCCACACACGAAGAACGGTTTCCGGTTTGCGCCAAGGACGCGCAGGAACAATCGTGACAAAGTCGGAAGTGCGTTCAACGGCAGAAGTTTCAACTTGCTCGACGGAAACTGATTCAGATTCAGTCTTTACAGTCTGTTTGCCCGAAGTTTGATTCGACTCAAAAAACGGCTGAACAAAATCTTTTTCCTCGGATGCCTCTAGGACAACGGGAGTGGTCGGATTGTTTTCTTCATAGACTTGAGAGATGTTTCTGCAGGAAGGTCCTCCGGAAAGATCCGCACAGGCAAAATCCGTCTTCGCATTAGAAAACCCCGTCAAGGATCCGCATCCGGAAAGCATCAGCGCCGCAGAGACCGAAGAGACGATTAAGGAGAGACGCTTCATTTAGTTTCCTTGCAAAGGAGCGTTGATAAACGCTTCAAGTTTGTCGAGGGGAAGGGCGCCGGCCGTTCTGTCGCCGGCCTCATTGATCAAGGTCGGAGTGCCGCCGATACCGTGCTGCTTAGCTAAAGCCAGAACGTCGTTCACTGGAGACAGGCAAATCGGATTGTCGGCAATCGCCTTGAGCACTGGTTTGCCCTTTAAGGCAGAGGCAAGCGCTTTAGAAGGATCTTTAGCGCACCAGACCGCATCAGACTTTACGCGAGCTTCCGGATGGATGGACTCCAGTGGAAAGAGGAACGTATAGACCGTCACGTCTTTGAGGGATTCAAGAGTGGTTCCGAGTTTGCGAGAGAACGGACAGTCCACATCGGTAAAGACAGCAAGCTTTCTTTTACCGTTGCCGTAAACAGTCTTTACCGCTTTATCCAGCGGTAAAGAATCAAAAGCGATTCTTCTCAGATCTTTAAGACGTTTATCGGTTAAGTCTTCTCCTCGATCCATATCTAAGAGACGACCGGAAAACACAAACCTTGCAGTTTTATCAAAGTAGATGACTTCTTTGCCGACGGTCGCTTCGAAAATTCCTGCCAGCGGAGTCAGACGATACGCAAGAACTTTAGTCTTGGGATAACGAGTCTTGAAGTTATCCGCTGCGATCTTCAATTCATCGGCTTGTCCGGCGATTAAAGGAACAGATGGCGCATTAGATTCTTTAGAGGCCGGAGTTTCAGAGGCGGCTGCCTTCTGCGGTGCCGAAGTTTTAACGGCAGAAACTTTCTGAGCCCTAAAGTCAGGATTGACACACGCACCGGAAGCAAAACTCGGAAGCGGTGCGGCAAGACCCACTGAGATAAGTACGGTTAAGAGGGAGGATGGTTTAAACATGGCAGTAAATTAAGGTTTGGTATTTCGTTCAATCGATATTCCGTTCGAGATCACAATCTCGACATTGCGTCCGGAATCCACTTCAAGGACAGGGAACATGTCGCTGGCAAGCTTTAGGTAGTAGTCGGTGATGCGATCCATGGCGTGTGTGGCGCCTTCTCCGAATCCCGCTTTCCAGGGATTGGTAACGGTGGTGGAGACGGTTCCGGTAATGGAAGTCGTTTGATTCTCTGACGCGAGAGACACGGCTTTGCCCAGCCCGGCCAAAGTTCCGGTAAACAGAGCATTCGCAATGGCTTGTCCGCTCTTGGTAACCAGGCGAGCTCGAAGACCGGTTTTACCGTCTTCGCCGGAGACATAGCCCTGGATCTTCTTATCGACGGCTCCGCCGTTTTCATCGATACAAGACAAGCGGTCAAGACGAATCAGCACACGTTCGCTCGCTAATTCTCCGGTTGCATTGGCGGTCACAAAGCAGCGCTTAATACCGGATCGATAGAGATTAGGCATGACTGCTGAATCTGTGAGCTCTAAAAGCACGGGAACCGGATTGCCTGAGCCTTGTCCTCTGGTCGGCGCAGTGGCGCCGTTTAAGAGGCGAGCTTTAGCAAACGTGCCGCTCGGCAGATAAGACAAGGTTTCAGGTTTTGCTTTAGCCGGCAGCGTTCCGAGAACATTAGAAGGACTGGGAGCAGAGCCGAAATTGTTGATGACAAGACGAGGCGCCGGAGAAGAGGCCGGGGCATCCTGCTGCTGGCGAGAATATCTGCCTTGAGGCTGATTGCCGCTTGTAAAGCCTGTCTTCTTGCTGATCGGCTGCTTTCCGAGAATCTCGGAAGGCGGCCAGCCGTCTTCAGACGATGCGGCATCCGTCGGACGATTAGCCTTAGGAGCGTTCTTTTCTAAGAGTGCAATACGATCTTCCAAGCGTTTCTTATCGCTTTGAAGTTTGGCTTCTCTCTGCTTTGCTTCTTTGGACTCCCTTTCTAAGTTCAGCAGACGATCGTTATAGATGGCTTGATGCTGTTCGTAATCGGCTTTAGACGGAACCATCGAGATTTGAGTGGTGCTTGTGATCTGAGGGGCTGCAGCCGGCTTTTTGTCATCAGAGTAATAAGAAGAAAGCATGGCCCCGGCAAAAAGCGCACCTAAGATAATGAGCGTCCAGGTGATCTGTTTTTTTCTTCGCTCACTTTCGAAATAGCTCTTGACGCTCATCTTGCTGACCTCACTAACCAAAGATCTGCAGAGGCTCCGGGCGCAAGATCAGAAGCTTCAGTCGCAACGGCTAAAACACCGTTTCTCCAAAACTCCGGTTCACGAACCGTCTGTTTGTGTTTTGTACGATTAAGGATGCGGTAGCGTTCTAGTCTCAGTCCTAAGACATTCCATGCTCTGACAGGCTGAGCGTGGAGATAGGCGCCCGCAAGCGTGCCGCCGAGTGCTTCGCCTTCGTAGTCCCGTAATTGCGGGATGAGTTTCAGAGCGGTCTGAATCCGTTCTTCATAAGGAAGACCGGAAAGTTCTGACGAAACAGCGGGACCATTAAAAGAAGAGAAAGTTCCGGACTCTTTCAGCGTGACGGTTTGAGCGGTTAAACGCTCCTTAGGAGAGAGCGTAATGCTGTGTGTCTGACCGGATTCGGTCACCACAAACATTCCTGTGGTCTCTTTAGTCAGCGGAACTACGTACAAAGAACCGGTAGTCGGATCTTTATCGGCTTGGATCAGATTGTTGTCGTAAACCGCTCGGACAATCTTGCTGTTTAATACGACAACACGGTTAGGCTGTTTATAAGCGACTGCGGCATGCACAGAAGACTGAGCTTCGGACGCAGCCGATTCTTTGGGCATCTCTTTAGCATTAAGAGAAGGACTAAAGAAAACAACTGACTGGCAAAGAAATACGCTGAGAATGAGAAGACGATTAGGAAGGATCATTAGATTTCTCCGGTGGGCTTCATCGGTTCAAACGGTCGTTTGCAGTCGGCTTCCTGCATGGTTTCTAACCAAAGACGAGAGTTTCGGTAGGTGAACTTCACGATCCAGCACTTCTTCCGCATGGAAGTGAGTTTGTCCCCGATGAACTGACGAACGTTTCCTCGAACGGAAACCTGCATGGCGGAGGCTCTGGTCTCAACCGCTTCAGGAAGCATATGAACGGAAGCATTGGCGCTCTTCATGCGGCGCCCTTGAGCGGTTAAGAAGACTTCAGTGGCACCTCTCTGTTCAGGCGAGACGTACTGAAGCAGCTTTCTTTGGTTGTGCTCAAAGGTCTCAGGAGAATTATTAAGCGCGAGCTGTAAAGCAAAAAGTCCCATCTGCTCTAAATACTCCGGAGAGACGCCGTCGGCATCCAGCCAGAAAGACTTCGTGATTTCTGCCGGCAGCACGACGACGCGGTCTTTCTTATCAAGGACGATTAAGCCGAAGGCGAGAATGACATTGACAATGAGAGACGCGGCAAAGGCATAAATAAAGAATGAGCGCAGTGCAAGACGAGCAGAGATCTCAGTCGTATATTCTTTAACGTTCATATTCGGTTATCCGACAAAAAAGCGGCGGCTCGATGGCGGAGTGCGCTTAAAGGTTCTAAAAGGAAACTGCCAGTAGAGGTAATGAAGTCCGTATCCGGGATGACGCTTTTGCTTGAGTCGGCTGTAGGCCCAGATTGCCGCATAAGAGGCAATCGCACCCATCAGAAGAGAATTAACGATGATGCCGAAGGCAAGTCCGGCAATGCCGGACGCCACCAAGTCAAAGTCCCACAGCAGAAACTTTGCCGGTGCATCTAATCGTCGGGGAACGTATTCGTGAGGATTAAAGGATTCCATGTTTGATTCCTGATGAGATCGGAAGCCCAAAAACTTTCGGGCGTCCGAACTAGACGAGTTAGATCAGGGCCGTGAAGATCTGTTCAATGATCTGGGGTCCGATGAACAAAGCCATGGATGCGGCAACGCAGCCGACGGCACCCATGATGGAGCCGCGGATCACGCCGACGCCTAAACCGACAAGCAGGAACATTAAGGCGATGGATTTACCGAGCGTGCCGGTACTCCAAGCCTTCAGCATCGCGTACAGATCCGCAAAGTGCTCCTGGCCGCCGGTCGAAGTTCCTGCCCAAGCCGCGTCCGGACAGACGGCGCTCAGAACAAAAACAGAGACGGAAAGCAGAGCAGGAACAAAAGCAAAAGTTCTGTTTGCGGCGGTAGATAAGGTCATTAAAAACTCCTAAAAGTTAAGTAAAAGAGAGAAGATAAAGGCCGATTAAGGACAAAAAATCCCTCCGCAGCCGCGGCCTTTGTCAAAAAGCGACGCGGAAGGCGTTACAAAAAACTGTTTAAAAGAAGAGAATTAAGAGGTGATGTCTCTGAGCTTTTGGCGTTTAGCGTCAGACATTCCTATATAGGCTCGATAGACTTTCCAGGCATACTTTTCTTCGGCTTCTTCCGGAGAGACATTCTTATCCTGCAAAACAAATTCAAAGCGGTTCACATAACTCATGAGCGTATGGGAAGAGAGCAAGAAAGAAAGGGCCGTGAAATAGCGATGGTCTCTGCGGATCTTTAAATAGAAGAAGATGAAAGCCCATGCGATGACTGTCTCCATGAACTGCTGACGAGAAACAATCTTGGAGGGTTTCATGAAACGGTCTTCCAATTCGGTGTAGAGCTTTTGTTCGCCTTGGGCATAAGCTTTAAGAAGACGGATGCAATCCGTGATCGACGGAAATACTTTCTTGGATTCAACGGGCGTTCTGCCCAGCGGCACTACCTTCACGATCGGATAAGGAAGGTAGGCGGCAATGGTCTCATCAAAATCTCTGTCGGAAAAAGCAACAGCAGGAACATTAAAGAGAGGGAAGCGTTTTACATATTCCAGTGCTGCTGCGTTGATTGTGGGGATATCGGGTTTCAACCCCGTTTCAAGACAGTTTTTGTTAAAAATTTGACAGACAGATTTCTTCATATTGCATCTCCTGCATAGGGTTAAGAAAATGTCTTAACGACAGATTAATGATCACCCTATAAAAAGAAGCCAGGGGATAGTTGTGACTAACTTTAGGCAGAGACTTTTGTTAAGTGACTAAGAACAGTATTAATTCGTGCATTGAGGCAAAATACTCCCTCCGTAATGCTTTAATTCTGTTTTTTGATTGATTCAAACAATACTAAAAGCAATCATGAAAGGGTTACAACTAATTAGCCATGGGCTAATATGTTTTAAGTTACATTACCAATTTAGTAATAAAAGTAATACTACCAGTGAAGAAAGTTGCACTAATAGTGCATATTGCTTCATTAGTGTTTCACTAATTTCCGCTTTATTTCTATTAGTTTCACTAACTTTACAGTAGCGTATTACCATCAATACACAAAGATTGCGTAAAACCATTTCAAAAGACATTTAACAAAAATTTCTCTCCCGGATGGTTAGCAGTTGAAAAAAGATTCGGCCTTTAGCCGGCCCTCGCGGGGCCGGCCGACCCGGAACATTAAGAGAGAATGCTCGTAGAGCAAGAACCCTCGGACGTCTGAAACGTTTTCCGAAGTTTGAATTTGAAGCGAAGGCTCGGCCTTACGGCTTCGGTCAATCGATATTCATCGACGGGCAAGACCTCGAACCAAGATGAAATCTCTTTCATTGTCTTCCCTGGAGTTTGGTAACCGTTACCCTGATACAGGAAAGGTTTAGAAATTCGCCTTAAACAAATTCAACCTAAAAGAACCGCCTCAAAAAGACGCTTGTCGCCAAACCGTGCAGTCGATCATTAAAGGTGAGGGAGGAGATTCAGATGGGCAATACACATCCTCTTAACCACGTTCTCCTTTACTGACTTTCTGCCGCGCCGGGATTAAATCCCGGAAGCATCCGTCTTCGGTCTCTCTAAATTTTCCTCTGCGCTTCTTGTCTCCTTACCAGGAAGCGATCAGCGCAATTTCGACACAAGGTCGAAGTTATCCTCAGCACGGCATAAGCCGCTTCGAAGCGTAGGCTTCCGGGGCACAATCCATTCACCTAAACTGCACGCTATAGTCTCGGCCGCGAAGGCGAAACTTTCCGACACTCCTCACGTCCAGAGCAGGGACGTTTAAATACATGAGTCATGTCGTTGCGCAGCTCTTGAAAAGAGGAAGATCTCTTCTAGCACTTCGAAGAATCTTTGAGAAACTCAAAGACGCTTCGGATGTGATCAGAAAGAGAGCCTTGGAAATCCGCCGAGACTTCAAAGACAATTTTCCGATCCGTCTGCTTAAGTCTTTTCATTGACCTTTTACGGACGGCCGTGAGTTCAAATTTAAAAGTCTTACCTTCTGAATTCAGCGCCGGTAGCAACCAGCTTAACTCTCGGTCTTGTTTTCTGAGCTTTCGCTCAATTACTGTTCCTTTCTGTTAACCATAACAAAGAAAGAAACTGAACAAGAAACTAACCACAGTTCTTCTATCGAATCTCCGAGGTTTCTTCGGCTCTCTTTTGAAGAACTTCAGAAACGTTCCTTGTTGATGCGTAACTGTACAGATGATGATATGAGCGGTCTATGTGACCCTTTGACGTATTGGGAGGGATTTTTTTTAAGTTTTTTGACTTTCCGAGAGATTAAACTCAGTGAGGCTCAGGGAGAGTTTAGGAAAGGATGTCTAATTTTAGTTTACGCTTCAATTTTACTTATGAATACATTTCTGAGGAAGCATTTCTGAGGAAGCTCTACAAAAAAGTAATCTTAATTAATAGCAGCTTGAAAACTTAAGGAACCTCTGCACAAAAGGTGGGTGATATGCTATAATTAGCACACTATCGAAAAG
>ERZ791901.628-NODE-628-length-22968-cov-8.012482_pt1 | contig 22968 bp, 10 predicted proteins | sample MGYA00510150_ERZ791901 | MGnify/ENA primary metagenome ERZ791901 (study PRJEB30046, sample SAMN00792058) | human gut metagenome | study: EMG produced TPA metagenomics assembly of the A metagenome-wide association study of gut microbiota in type 2...
CAGTTACTTGCAAGCTATATATACCGTGCGTATTGGACATATAGATCCAATGTGTTGGGCATATATGACCAGCGTGTTGGATCTATATATCCAACACGCTGAATATATATGCCCAACAAACGGGCTGCCACAGAATCACTTCTCCGGCAGCCCTTCTTTCATTAAATTAGAAAACAGAGAGTATGATACAGTTTATTCCTGACCTCCCCCTAAAGCACGGTATAGGTTAATTAAACTTTGTATTTCAGTAAAATGATTGGCCGTCTGCGATAGTTGCGCACTAAGCAATGACTGCCGGGAGGTAAGGACTTCCAGATAGGTTGTATTACCATGCTCCATCAACAGAGAAGTGCTTCGCAGAGCCGTTTGCAAGGAAGTGATCTGTTTATCCAGCAAGATTCTTTTTCCCTGACTGGTTTGATAGGCAATCAAAGCATCATTCACCTCACTACCGGCATTGAGCAACGTTTGCTGAAAACCGAGAGCCGCTTCTTCCTGTTGCGCACGGGCAATGCGGTATTGTGCCACCACCTGCCCTCTGTTAAAGAGCGGCTGCGTAAGCGAACCTACCGCCGACGCGAGAAACTTGCCCGGATTGATAATCATCGCCCCGGCGGAGTTTGTCCATCCGGCGCTTCCGCCTAAAGTGATGGAAGGATAGAAAGCCGAACGTGCCGCATTGGTGCCATAGAACGCCGCTTCCAGCGTCCGCTCTGCCGAGCGGACGTCCGGACGGGAAGAAAGCATCCGGACAGGAATCCCTATCGAGAAGTCAGCAGGAAACTGCTGCTTTGCCAGCATCCCACGTTCATAGTTGCGTGGCGTCTCGGCCAATAATAAGGCAAGACTGTTCTCCACCTGACTGATCTGCTGCTGCAAATCGAGGACCGAACCCTGCACCTGATAATAGGCAGCCTCCATCTGCGACACAGCCGATTCGTTTGCCAATCCCGCATTCATCAATGCACGGGTAGACGCAACGGTTTCTTTCCATGCCTCTTCCGTCTGACGGGAGATGTCGAGTTGTTCGTCCAGCATCAACAGGGTATAATAGGTATTGGCGATACCTGCTATCAACTGCGTACGGACTGCCTGACGGTAATCCTCGCTTTGAGCATAAAGCGCTTTCGCCTGTTTCTTGGAGTTGCGCATACGCCCGAAAACGTCCAACTCCCAACTGGCAGTAACGGGCAACGAATAAGTCTGCGTAGCCTTCTGCGTATCGAAACTGCTCACTGTTCCCTGCGGAGCAAGAGCAAAAGCGGGCAGAAAAGCAAGTTTGGCGGACATCAGTACGGCCTGTGCTTCTTCCACACGGAGCTGGGCAGACTGATAATCGGTATTGGTCTGCAATCCCACTTCAATGAGGGATTGCAGATAAGGGTCGGTGAAGAGTTCCCGCCAGTCCATATTACCCAGACCGGCAGTGTCTTCGGTCACCACTTCCCCGCCGTAAAGATCGTCGGGAACGACAGTGGCAGGTTCATATTTGGTATAGATGCCACAACCGCTCAACGACAGACTGATGGCAACTAATGTGATGATATTCTTCATTCTTTCTTTCATTTATTTACGTTCGCGTTCAACTTCACTCTTTTCTTTCTCTAAAAGCACCTGCACATCTGGTTCCTCTTCCATCGGTTTACGGATTTTCTCCTGCAAAAACTCAAAGATGATGTAGAAAACCGGAACGACAAAGAGCAATGCCAGTGTCCCGACAGCCATACCGCCCACAACACCCGTACCCAGCGAACTGTTGCCATTGGCACCCGCACCGGAGGAGAACATCAGCGGAAGCATACCGAAGATCATCGTCAACACCGTCATCAGGATAGGACGCAAGCGGACTTGTGCGGCAGAGTAGGCAGACTCCACGATACCCATTCCCTTGCGGCGACGTTCTATGGCGTACTCCGTAATCAGGATGGCCGTCTTAGCCAGCAAACCGATCAACATAATCACACCTGTCTGCAAATAGATATTATTCTCCAACCCGAGTATTTTGGCGAAAAGGAACGACCCCATCAGTCCGAACGGCACGGAGAAGATAACGGCAAACGGTATAAGGAAACTCTCATAAAGACAGGCCAGAATCAGATAGATAAGGAAGATACAGATGGCGTAAATGAAAACCGTCTGCGCACCACCGCTACTTGCTTCTTCGCGTGCCATACCGCCATATTCATATCCGTAACCTGCCGGCAAAGATTGCGCAGCCACTTCTTCAATCACTTTCTGCACCTCGCCGGAGGAGTAACCGTCGGCAGGATTCACATTGGCGGTGATGGTGCTGTAAAGGTTGAAACGGTTAGCCGTTTCCGGTCCCAGCACTTGTTTCAGCGTCACGAACTGGCTCACCGGAGCCATCTGCGTACCATTGCGTACAAACATATTATTCAGCGCCTGCTCGTCGAGACGATATTCAGGCGAAGCCTGCATCATCACACGATATACTTTACCATACTGGTTATAGTTGGAAATATACGCGCCACCGCAATAACTGCCCACCGCATCGAGCACCGCACTCGGCGAAATTCCCGCACGCTTACATTTGGCAGCGTCCACTTCCACCGATATCTGCGGGAAGTTGATAGCATACGATGTATACGCCATCGCTACCTCCGGACGCTCGTTCAAAGCACCGAGGAACTGTATAGCCGCCTCATAGAACGTAGCCAGTTCTCCACCCGTCATGTCCTGAAGGTTCAGTTCGAGGGAGTTACCCATACCGTAACCCGGAATCATGGCAGGCTGGAAGCTGAATATCTGTGCTTCCTTTATAGACTGGAATTGTCCGTTGAGGCGGGACACCACAGCATCCGAGCTATGCTCCTTGCCCTTTCGCTCGCTCCAGTCTTTCAGGCGGATAATCATCGTACCGTACGAAGTTCCCTGACCGGATATCAGTCCGTATCCTGCTACGCGGGCATAGTGTTCTATTTCGGGCGTATCTTTCAGGATATTTTCCAAGCGATCCATCACTTTCGTGGTTTCTTCGAGCGTGCTTCCCGGTGAAATGCTGACATTCACCATAATGACACCCTGGTCTTCCTGCGGCACAAGTCCCGTTTTAGTGGTACTCATCAGGTAAACCAGCAAGGCAACGGCAACAGCCAGTGAAGTCCACACCATCCAGCGATGGCGGATGAAGAACATCACACCTCTCTTATATTTACCCAATACGGCATTGAACGAAGCATTGTAAGCTGCACGTACCCGTCCGTTGATGCTCTTGGCGCTCTTCGTTCCGTCCGACAGACGCATCATAATGGCGCACAAAGCGGGACAGAGCGTCAAAGCCGAAATCATCGAAATACCTACGGCAGTTGCCATCGTGATACCGAATTGTGTATAGAACACGCCCGAAGTACCTCCCATGAAGGTTACAGGAATAAACACAGCCATAAATACACAGGTACAGGAGACAATAGCCATCGTCACGTCGCCCATTGCATCTTTCGTGGCAAGGTAAGGAGACTTATACCCGGCATCGAACTTGGATTGCACAGCTTCCACCACCACAATGGCATCATCCACCACCGTACCGATGGCAAGCACCAGCGCAAACAGTGTCAGGATGTTCAGACTGAAGCCCGCAGCCACCAGACAGGCAAACGTACCCACCAACGACACAATGATAGAGATGGAGGGGATCAACGTACTCTTCAGATCCTGCAAGAAGAAATAGACCACGAGGATGACCAGAATGATGGCGATAATCAGCGTCTCCACCACGTTGTGTATGGAAGCGAAAAGGAAGTCATTGGAACTCATCATCGTGACGAACTCCGTTCCTGCCGGCAGATTCTTCTCCATCCGCTCTATCTGCGCAGTGATTTCTTTGTTGACAGCGGTAGCATTGGAACCGGCTGTCTGGAATATCATATAAAGAACGGCCGGCTGACTGTCCATTTCACTGCGGAAACTATACGTCATCGTACCCAACTCCACCTCTGCCACATCTTGCAGGCGAAGTATGGAACCGTCTTCCCGCGAACGGACAACCGTGTTCCGGAATTCTTCCACGCTTTTGAGGCGTCCGCGATATTTCATTGTAAACTGGAAAACATTCTTCGAACTCTCGCCCAGTGAACCGGTGGGAGCTTCGATGTTCTGCTCACCCAATATGGCGGTAATGTCCGACGGAACCAGTCCGTATTGCGCCATCCGTTCCGGTTTCAGCCAGATACGCATACTGTATGTATCGCCCAGCTCCATCACGTCTCCCACTCCCTCGATACGTTTAATCTGGGGAATGACATTGATGTCCAGATAATTGGCGAGGAACGTCTGATCGTATCGACCGTCCGTGCAGACCAAAGCGCCTGCACGATAAGGCAATGCACCTACGACTCCGTCACTGGGACTTTTCACTTCGGTATAAGAGAGATTGTTGCGGGCACTGATCTCCTGGGCTTCGGCCTGCGACAGTTGAGCTTTGGCGGTGAGATAAGAATTCTCGGCCGTTTTCAGACTGAATTCCGAAACTACTTTCTGCGCATACAGTTCTTTGTTGCTCTTGTAGGTCAGTTCGGCAGTACCCAGCGCGGCACGTGCTGCTTCCACATTGGCAGTGGCGGTTTTCAGTGCGGCCTTGTAAGGCACTTGGTCGATAATGAAAAGCGATTGCCCGCGGCGTACTTTTTGCCCTTCGGTCACACAGAGTTTCTCAATCGTTCCCGACACCTGCGGATAAATATCAATATCCTGCCGCCCACGTATGCTCGCCGAATAGGAAGAAGAAAATTCCTTATCCACCGCTTCTATCTGCATTACTGCATAAGAAGAAGATTTCACTCCCGCATCCGATGCCTGCTTGCAAGATGCCATCCACACTGTACAACCGACAATCCCTATCAGCCGTATCCATTTTTTGCTTACTGTAATCATACTTTCTCTTTTGATCTTTTGTTAAATCCTGGACAAAAGTAGGAGAAAAGAACAAGGCAAGAGTGACCAATTTCCCTCCATAAATGTCCTATTTTCGCCATTTACGTTTATTATAGCTAACTATTTGGCAATAAACGACATATCAAACAAATCTGAAGAAGTATGGGACATTCTGTTTTCCCGATTATTCACCAACTTTGCAAAAAAAGAACATGGAAAAAGAGAACATTATAACGGTGGATATAGAAGATTTTAAGGACAGTCAGCACGTCCTTGATTATATTGATGATGACTTTGCGATAGTCAACAGTCTGGAGGGGACTCCTTATAGTAATGATACAATCAAACTGAATTGTTTTCTCATCGCGGTTTGTATAGAAGGGTGCATCCAGCTAGATGTCAACTACCGGACCTACAAGTTGCAGGCGGGCGAGCTGCTGCTCGGTCTGCCCAACACGATTATCAGCCATACGATGCTTAGTCCTAAATATAAAGTCAGGCTTGCCGGATTCTCTACCCGTTTCCTGCAACGTATTATTAAAATGGAAAAGGAAACGTGGAATACTGCCATTCATATCCACAACAATCCGGTGAAGTCGGTTGATAACGGGGAGGATCAAACAGTCTTCGGATTCTACCGGGATTTAATTATAGCCAAGATAAACGATGAACCTCATTGTTACCACAAAGAAGTGATACAACATCTCTTTTCCGCTATCTTTTGCGAAATGATGGGGCAGCTTCATAAGGAAATGGAAGCCGCCGGCAATACGGAAGGTTCGAAAGAAGGCATCAAACAGGTGAATTATATTTTGCGGAAGTTCATGGAACTGTTATCGAAGGACAAGGGTATGCACCGTTCGGTGAGTTATTTTGCCAACGAGCTTTGTTATACTCCGAAGCATTTCTCGAAAGTCATCAAGCAGGCGTGTGGCAGAACTCCGTTGGATTTGATTAACGAAACTACCGTGGAGCATATCAAATACCGATTAAAACGTTCGGAAAAGTCTATCAAGGAAATTGCGGAAGAGTTCAACTTCCCCAATCAGTCCTTTTTCGGGAAATACATAAAAGCGCATTTGGGAACATCACCGGCCAATTATCGGAACAGAAAAGAAGAATGACAAAAAGAACATCGAAGCGGGGGATTACCATTTCCACGTTCCAAACGGAACAGAGTGTTAATCCCTATCGCTGAAAAAAGTGCCAACATGAAGAATTGTATATTTTATCTGTCCTGCTCTTCATCATTCGAGCCGTTTCCTTGCACTTCATGAAAAACTCCCGCCATTTAGAGTTACAGATTTCGCAAATAACATAAGATAGGTACTATTAGCAAACAAGTTGCAATAAAAGTAGCCAATCAAAAGTACAAATAGCTATCATCTCACAAGAAATGCAGCAGATTGCTATTTATAAATAAGCAATAGAAAAAGACAAAATAGCGCTAAATACCCTCTTCAAAAGCCTAGTTCCGCTTCCTTTAAAAGGAACCAACGGTTTATTTATACCAAAGAGAGCGTTTGTTTTAAACAAACCGAAGCTTTGATTACACCAAACCGATGGTTTAGTGACGCCATATATTGCATATTTCAAGGAAATAAATACAATATAAAAAGAAAAAACGCATATTCTTGCAATTGTTCATGCAGTTTATTTTCTGTTTGGCCCTTTTCTTTCTTTCCTTTTTCCGTGAATATCTTAAAAACAGAACAGATTTAATTCAACTACCTTTCATATAATCTTTCGGTAATACTCCAAATTGTTTCTGAAAACAACGAGCAAAATAAGAATGATTGCTAAAACCTACCAGATAACAAACTTCATTCACCCGATACTTCCCCTCTTTCAAGAACTGCGCAGCTGCCTTCAACCGAACAAGCCGTATGTAATCAATAGGAGGAAGCCCCGTAACTCCCTTCAACTTACGTTGTAAATTAGAACGACTCAAAGCCATTTCAGAAGCAAGTATATCGACCGTGAAACCTTCATTCGTGAAATTACGGATAATAATTCCATTAACCTGTTCAAGCCACTCAAAATCAGAACGTTTAATTTCTCCCTTACCATATTCCAAATTAGACATACTGGCAAAACGCTCAAACAGAACCTTTCTGTTTTTCAAAAGATTATCTATTGTCGCCTTGATATGACTCAAAGAAAAAGGTTTCTCAATATAGGCATCCGCTCCGTAATCCAACCCTGTTATTTTTGAATTAACAGAGCTTTGCGCTGATAACAAGATAAATGGGATATGACACAACATCTTATCCGCACGAACCGCATTCAGCAACTCAAAGCCATCCATCTCGGGCATCACAATGTCACTGATGATGATATCTACAGTGTTGTTGTGCAATAGCTTTAATGCTTCTTTCCCATTAGTCGCACCCAAGACGTTGTAATTATAGCCCAGATTTTTCAGCAAGAACTCCAACATATCATGCGTGTCTTCTACAATAAGAAGATTGCACTCGCCTATCTCGAAATGCCCACCGGATTCATGCTCGTTCCGGTTAACGGTCGGTTTGGTTGTACTTGCCTCAATCTTAGGTAGATGTATTGTAATCAGGAAACCTCCCTGACTACTTCTCCCTACAGAAATTTTACCACCATGCTTATCTACCAGCAATTTCACAAGACTCAGCCCTATTCCGAAACCGGTCTCCGTCGAGTTGTTATTTCCGGAGCGATAGAACGGTTCGAATATCCTAGCCGCTTCGACTTCCGTCACTCCCGGACCATCATCACCGACAGAAATCTCAAGCATCGGAGCATCTTCCACCACTACTTCACCGGTAGAAACCCAAATTCCGGTACGTGCATATTTAAAAGCATTGGTTAGCAGATTACTGACTATTTTCGTCAGAGCCTCAGCATCCACATTATATACCAGATGTTCTTGCACAAACTCCGTATGAATGCTTACAGATGATGAGAATGAAGCAAATCTTTTAATAATTCCTTTCATGAAAGGTATGATATCCACTTCGCTATACGACAGCTTATAACCGTCTTGATCCACTTTACGGAAATTCAACAATTGCTTGATCAGTTCGAGCAGCCGGTCTGTGTTTTGCCGGATGATAGAAAGGTTGGATTCAGTTTCCTCATTCCATGCACCGGATTCAAAAACAGCCTCCAACGGAGCCTTTATCAAACTGACAGGAGTTTTTATCTCATGCGCTACATGAGTAAAGAACTGAATCTTAGACCGATACATCTCCTGCTCCATCATCAGTTCCATATCCTTTTTCTCACGTTCACGCTTTTCACTTTGCTTTTTAGAATATCTGAACAAAAGCAAACAGACAGAAAGCAGAAGTAAAAAGACATAAACGACTTTAGCCGATGTAGTTTTCCAAAAGGGAGCCTCTATATGCAGGTTTATGAAACAAGGATTATCACTCCACACCCCATCATTATTCGCTACTCTCACCATAAATTTATAGGTGCCCGAAGGTAGATCCATGAAAGTCACCGAGTGTTTATCCGTATAAACCCAGTCATCATGCACTTGGTCTATTTTATAAGCATAACGATTTTTGGAAGGAGCCACAAAACTCAGGCATTCATATCCTATCTCAAAAGAAGAAACATGATAATCAACGGTAAACTCACTTTGCCTACTGATATTTATCTTACGCGTTTCCGCACTCCCACTACTATCATGCAAATTAATTGAAGAAATTACCGCGGTAGGCTTGACCGTATTTGTATATAGTTTATCCGGATAGAAACAATTAAATCCTTCCACTCCTCCAAAATAAAACAGTCCATTACTGGCCTTTAGAGATGAACGGAAATTAAATAGATTGCTCTGCAGACCATCTTCATGAGTATATAGCTTCGATTCCTCCGTGAGCGGATTATACTTTATGATTCCATGATTGGACGACAACCATAAATTGCCGTCTTTATCATCCAATATCCCATATATGACATGGCTATACAACTTCTTTTGATAATTATAATTCACAAAAGAATCGGAATCATAATCATAGCGGGATATCCCGCCTCCTTCCGTACAAAACCACAATTGCCCGATACGGTCTATGTAGACACGGATCACCCGGTTATCACTCAAAGAACCTGCATCAGAAGCTGAATGCTTATAGTTCCTAAACTTCCCCGTTTTACGATCATAACGCCATATTCCGCCTTCCTTGGTAGCAATCCACAGTGTGCCGGCACTATCCTCCAGCATATCATATACAAACACATCCCTCAACTCTTCAAACCGATGAAACTTATTTATCTCCGGAAGAAACTGACAGAGTCCTCTCATCGTGCCGACAAAGATTTCCCCATATCTATTTTTATATAAAGAATAAACATAATTATGAGGGATGGAGTTAGAATCATTCATATTATACTGATAGTTCCTCACTATGGAGCGTGTTTTCAAATCCATGACGTCAATGCCTTGAGAGAAAGTTCCGATCCACAACCGATGATCATCCAGCAATAAAGCATGTATATTGTTATAGCTGATATTCGTAGAAGAACCGTTTGCCATATAACGCGTGAACTCCTCTGTACGTGGATTAAAGTAGTTCAGTCCCCCATTCTCCGTAGCAATCCATAAGTTTCCCCCAGGATCTTCACAAAACTGACTGACTGCATTTCCGGACAATGAATTCTGCTTATGCTTCTCATAATACCATTTGATATAATTGCTTTGCGGTGATATATAATATATCCCGTCAAAGTAGGTCCCCACCCATACACCACCTTCGCGATCACGGCTGAATGAATAAATACACTTGGAGTCGAATGCCTCCAACTTATGAAGACTCTTTTCCTTCTGCCGAAATAAAAACAGCCCATCTTCCGTTCCTATAAAAAAGACATCCGGGCTGTATTGGAAAAGAGCACGGATCCAAGTATTGCCTTGATACGCCGTTGCTACAGGGTAAGCAGTAAAAGTGCCATCCGATCTATCCAAGTGCAACAGCCCGTCGTATCTGGTACCTACCCATATTTCCCCATCGGCAGTTTCCATCAAAGTGCTTATTTCAAACGAATGAGAAACCTTTGTGAGACGCGGCAAGCGATATACCGCGAAATTATCCGAAGCTTTTTTATATTTCGCCAATCCCTGGCAAGTCCCGAACCACAAAGTACCTGAAGAATCCCTGAACACCGAAATGACTTGATTGTCCGGAAGAGAAGTCGGATCTACCTGTGATCTTACATATCTCCGTAGCTGCCCTTTCCTTTCATCATATACAAACAGCCCTCTCGAAGTACCTATCCACAACTGTCCATCATCATCATAACATAAATCATTCACGGCACCAGCAATGCCAATTCCCTGCTCTGTTTTCTCATCAAACGGGGTGAAACTCTTGGATTGGGTATTGAAAAGATACAGTCCGTCTGTGGTGGCTGTCCACACATTGACCCGATCGATATGCGGATAAAGTTTCAATACATTGAGCAATGTATTATTCGACGGATCTGTCGAATCTGCAAATTTAGTAAATTCAGTCCCGTTGAAACGGTTCACCCCATCTCTTGTCCCCAACCATATATATCCGGTCGAGTCCTGCATAATGGTCCTTACCGTATTATCGGACAATCCGGTTTTAACATCATATTTTCTCATCACAGAAAATGTTTGTCCGCAAAGAGAATCGGTCTGTGCAATCACAACGATCAGCACCAATATACGAAGTAAATGATTCATCGTGTTATAGATTTGAGATACGCAAATATAGAATTTATTTTCATTCATCACCGCCTGTCGCATGAATATGACTAATTAAGAGCCTTATTTGACTAACTTGAGCTATTCTCACATTTCCCTATTTTTCACCCTATTACTAAAAGTGGCATTATTTTACTTGTTCGGATTATTGATATTGCGATATACCATCTATTTTTGCAGTATCCATAATTTAGTCCACTGACATATTTCCAATATATACCAGTTATACTTTTCACTTACATGTCCGGACAAGTTATTTGAGGTATAGCGGTTGAACAAAAAATATCAGGCGGATTATTGAAAGGAGTATTTTTTAACCAATTGTCCCATTATGTATTATATGAGAAAACACATTCTATTTATGGCAATATTTGCTCTGCATTGCCTGACAATGTATGCCCAGCAAATAAAGATCTCGGGAAAAGTCACCGATGAAAGTAACTATCCGTTGCCCGGAGCTACAGTTTCTATCGTAGAGTCAGGCAGTGGAACCTCTACGAATCTGGAGGGAGAGTATTCCATTCAGGTCATGCCGGGAAGCAAACTTCAATTCAGCTATATCGGCTATGTCTCCCAAACAATACTCGTGGATAATAAAACGATACTAAATGTGACTCTGCTTCCCAAATCAGAATCACTTGAAGAGGTAGTCGTAGTAGGATACGGCGTTCAGAAAAAAGCAAATCTGACAGGCTCCGTGTCAACCGTAAACTTTGATCAGGAGATGTCAAGCCGTCCCATCGCCAATGCTTCAAGTGCGATGGCAGGACTTTCGGCGGGTGTACAAGTACAACAAAGTTCCGGAAAGCCCGGTTCGAATGGAGCAACTATCAGAGTTCGCGGTACCGGAACATTGAACTCCAACAATCCATTGGTACTGGTAGACGGCATCGAATGGGATATGAATAATGTAAATACAGAGGATATCGCCAGCATCACTGTACTGAAAGATGCAGCTTCGGCAGCAATCTACGGTTCACGTGCCGCCAATGGCGTAATCCTTGTGACAACCAAGAAAGGGCAGGGAAAAACCCGGGTAAACTATTCGTTCTATGGATCTATACAAACACCTCAAAACAAACTTTCATTAGTCAGCGATTATGCCAGACACATGGAACTCATTAACGAAGGGACAGACAACGTAGGAAAAGCTCATGTCTTTGAACAGTCTACCATCGACAAATGGCGTGAAGCCAAAAACAATCCCAACGGAGTCAATGAATTCGGGGTGCCCAACTATATGGCTTATCCCAATACAGACTGGTTCAATGAAATCATGGGAACGGGATTCTCACAAAAACATAATCTATCTATTTCAGGAAGTAATGACAAGGTAAACTACTTTTTATCTTTAGGATATCAAGATATAGATGGAGTCATGAACCAAAAAGGAACAGACTCCGGATTCCAGCAGTTCCAATTCCGAACGAACATCGAAATAAAAATTAATAAATGGTTTTCCGTTGGTACCCGTCTCAATGGATTAAAACAAGATATAGGCCTTGCCAATATCAGCCGCGGATTTGAATATCTTTATAAAACAACTCCCGGAGTCTATCCGGGAGAAAATGATAAATGGGGGCTACCAGCGGCAACAGAAGAATCCACTAATGCCAATAACATATTCGAAAAAATGAGACGCTGTGGATATGATAAAATGTTCCGCGGCAATTTTACGCTCTTCGGCAGCATTCATCCGCTGAAAGGATTATCTATCGAGGCAAGCTATAACTATGCTCCTGATTGGGGAGACTACGCCACATGGGGAGCTCCGAACGGCACATGGAATTACGTACAAAATGTACGTGCCAATGAAAGCGCCTTAGAGAATGCAAGTATCAATAACAAATCATTTAAAAGACGCAGAGAGAACTCTGAAATTCTGATACGCTACAATACAACCGTTGCACACGATCATGAAATAAGTGCACTGGGCGGATTCACAACCTCCTACTATAACGAAAACTATTTCGACGTGACACGAAAAGGAATGTCGGACTGGAGCCTGACACAGCTCAAAACTGCCACAGAACTCGCCTCCAGTAACAGTAATGAAACAGACTGGGCTCTGATTTCTTATTTCGGACGGCTCAATTACGCCTTCAAAGGTCGCTATCTGTTTGAAGCGAATGTACGATACGACGGTTCATCACGATTCGCCCCGGAAAGCCGTTGGGGAGTTTTCCCGTCTTTCTCTGCCGGCTGGAGAATGAATGAAGAAAAATTCATGAGCTTTGCACAAGATTATCTTTCCAATTTCAAGATTCGCGCCTCTTGGGGGAAACTCGGTAATAATGCATCAGGAAACTATGACTGGCAAGCCAACTATACCACTAATAAAGTGGTTCTTGACGCTACACCCACCACAGGACTGGCTGTCAGCAAACTTGGAAACAGCCTTCTCGAATGGGAATCTACCACTACCACCAATATCGGCATCGACTTAGGTTTCTTCAACAATAGACTGACAGGAGAATTTGAATGGTACAATAAAATGACCACGGGAATATTGTTTACCCCATCCATTCCCCTGGCTATGGGTAAAGTTACCGGTTCGACAGAAAACATTGCAGAAGTACGCAACCGTGGTATCGAACTGACCTTGGGGTGGCAGGATAAAATCAAAGACTTTACATACCATATAGGAGGCAACTTTTCCTACAACCAAAACAAGGTAATGAAGTATAAAGGAAGCCTTAACAGATATTGGGAATATGATAATGCAGGAAATCCTGTCAGATTCGTCAGCAACTACGGAGATGTAGCACAAAGTGGCTTTGGAGGTGTCATCGTTGAAAACAGAATGTTAGGAGAAATGTACTTGAGACAGCTTTATCATGGTGACGGCTCATACTCCGGCGGAAAGCCCGACATCAATGCAGGTCCGAAGGATGGCATGATTCGTACGGAATCTGATATGGCATGGGTAAAAGCCATGATAGCCGATGGATACAAGTTCAATGGAGTGACCAAGGTAGCGAAGGACCAATTATGGTATGGCGACTTGATTTATGCGGATGCCAATGGAGATGGCAATTATGGTGACACCAACGATATGAACTTCACCGGAACCTCCACGCAACCGCGCTATAACTTCGGGTTCAATCTTTCAGCAGCCTACAAAGGATTTGATTTTTATATGCTATGGGCTGGCAGCGCAGGATTCGACCTGTACTGGAACCACTCTTCATACAATGGCACCCGTACTGAAAACGGATTTGGAATCAGCCAACGCGTAGCGGACGACCATTACTTCTATGATCCGGAGAATCCGTCAGACTCCAGAACAAACATAACAGCAAAATATCCGCGAATTACAGATCAAACACAGCGTGATAATGCTGCCAGCAGCGTATTTTGGAAATACAAAGGCGATTATGTCAAACTGAAAAACATTCAGATAGGATATACAATACCTGTGAAATGGACCAGAAAATTCATGGTGGAGAAACTCCGTTTCTATTTCTCAGGAGAAAATCTGCTGACCATAACGGACTATCCGGGGCTTGACCCGGAAATGGGTACTTCGATAACTTATCCATTGACCAAGCAGTTTGCATTCGGTGCACAGTTATCATTTTAATTTCTCATTACTCATATAACAAATAAATGAATTATGAAAAAAGTAATAATATTCTGCCTGACAATATGCAGCATCCTTCAGGGATGCACCTATATGCTTGATACAGCCCCGTACGATCAGGTAGCCACGGGCAATATGTGGACAAGTGAAGAGTTGGCAGACAAAGGAGTTGCCGGTATCTATGACGTATTGTATAACAGAAGCCTCACTGTACTTAACCCTGAGAAATCGGCAGTGACTGGCATCAATAAATTAGGAATAGAATGTATGGGATTTTGTTCAGGATACTATTCTGGTATCGGTTTGCTTACCTCAACCGCTCCAAGTGCCGGATATGCCTATATCTCGCGCGAATGGCAATTCGGCTACGAGGGAATCCACAGATGCAATGACGCTATCGCCAATCTGCATAAAGCCGGACTTTCGGAAGAAAAACTGGAACGCCTGACGTGTGAATCAAAATTCATGAGAGCCTTCTTCTATTACCGCCTCAATATGTTCTTCCAAGGAGTTCCCATCTATCTGGAACCTATCAACAGTAGCGAAGCCACACGAGGAAAATCTTCTGCCGACGAAGTGTGGCAAGTTTGTCTGGACGACCTCACCGCATGTATTCAAAGCCCGCATTTGGCCAACAACACATTGACGGAAAATTATGGACGCCCCTCCAAAGGAGCGGCTTATGCCTTAAGAGGAATGGTATATATGTGGAAGAAACAATATGACCTGGCTATCAAAGATTTTGAAGAAGTAGGCAAGTGTGGCTATGGTTTATGGGAAGGGAAATACATCGACTTCTTTAAATATGAGAACGAAAAAGATAAAGAGATGATACTTCCGTTACAGTATGATGAGGACAGCGGATATTGCGACAATATCCAACTGATGGTCGGCGCACGCGACCACTATGACTGCTGGACCGAATTGCTCCCGTCTGCTGATTTCGTAGATTACTATCGTAATGCAGACGGCTCCGAATTCAAATGGAGCGCTTACCTGACCGGATGGGATGATCTTACCCCCGCTCAAAGAGAAGTATTCTTCCTGCGTGACAATCTGACTTCCAACAAAACAGCCTATAATGATGCCAAATCGCGCATAGGAACCGCTGTGATGAACAAATATTATCTCAACTCCGGAAACGAGGCACGAATCAAAAAAGCATACGAATCTCGCGACCCAAGACTGCAACAGACCATCATCACTCCTTATTCAAGCACCAACTGCTACAGCCCATACTGGAATAGTGGAGAACCCATGCAAAATAAAGTCCTCAGATGGCCATATCTGAATCGTGGAGGAAACAATGGAGATATGTGGCACAATCAAAGAAATGCAGGATATTATATTTATAAAAAATACAATGAAACCGAGAAAGGCCGTTATATAGAACGTCTGCGTTGTCATTGCGACTTCCCGCTGATCCGTTTCACTGATGTATGGTTGCTTTACGCTGAAGCGCTTAATGAAGAAGACAGACTGGATGAGGCAATCGCTGCAGTCAATAAGATTCGCCAACGTGCAGGCATGGGCAACTTGGAAAAAGGAGGTACAGGGTATAATTCCGTCTCCGACAAAGAAGATATGAGGGAAAGAATACGTTATGAACGCCGAGTGGAATTATGTCTCGAAAGTATCAACTATTTCGATGAAATCAGATGGGGTACTTACAAAGAGACCAAGTTTCAAGGTGATTACAGTGGTTTGAAAGCATGGTGGGGAAACATTGTCGGAAGTAAATGGTATTGGAAAGAGTATATGACGGTATGGCCCATTCCATTGGTGGAAACTCAAAGAAATCCGAATCTCAAGCCAACAGAAGGATGGACATATTAAACGAAAATAGAATGAAACGACTATTAATAATCATACTTATATTTATCGTAGGAGGGGTAAAAGGCTATGCAAAAGATTTCGACTATAGCCATATTACTCCACATCCACGCCTGTTACTCAAAAAAGGTGAGGAGAAAAATATCCGGATAGCTTTACAGAAAAATCCGGTTTTACAAGCATTTCATAAACGAATATTAGACTACTGTGATGAAACTCTTAAAGAAGCTCCGGTCGAAAGAATAAAAACTGGCAAACGGCTTTTAGAAGTTTCACGCATCACCCTCAAAAGAGTTTTTTACCTGTCATACGCTTATCGTATGACAGGCGAAAAAAAATACTTTCAGCGAGCTGAAAAGGAAATGCTAACCGCAGCCGCCTTCATTGATTGGAATCCCAGCCATTTTTTGGATGTTAGCGAAATGAGTATGGGGTTGGCCATCGGATACGACTGGCTGTTCGATGAACTATCTGCGGGTAGCCGGAAGAAAATCCGGCAGGCTATCGTAGAAAAAGCAATAGAAGCTTCTAAAACAAAAGATGCAAGTTTCTACAAATCAAAAACAAACTGGAATCAGGTTTGTAACGGAGGACTTGTATGTAGCGCGTTGGCTATCTATGAAAATGAACCGGAAAGGGCTAAAAACATCATTGACAAAGCACTGCAAACAGTTCCTTTGGCGTTAGAGTCTTATGCCCCCGATGGCGGTTACCCGGAAGGTTTCGGTTATTGGACTTATGGTACTACATACCAAGTGATGCTCAATGACGCATTGGAAAGTGCTTTAGGCCATGACGCCGGATTGAGCAACTATCCCGGTTTTCTGCAATCAGCCAGATATATTCAGTATATGACTGCTCCAACAGGTGATTGTTTCAATTTCTCTGATGCCAGTCCTAAAGCGTATGGAAATATTATGATGTTCTGGTTTGCCCATAAAACCCAAAATCCGTCGCTGCTTTGGCTCGAGAAGCAATACCTGAATGATGCAGACCTGGAATTCGGTGAATACCTCGAAGAAAGGTTCCTGCCATGCTTGCTCATCTTTGCTTCACGCATTGATCTGAACGAGGTGACCAGCCCTGAAGGCAGTACATGGTGCAACAGAGGTAAAACTCCTGTTTATATCTATCGGGCCGGGTGGAATTCAAAAACGGATACCTATTTAGGAGTAAAAGGTGGAACTGCCTCAGCATCACACGCACACATGGATGCAGGATCTTTCATCTTTGAACAAGCAGGCATCAGATGGGCTATGGATTTAGGCATGCAGGATTATTACAGCCTCGAAAGCAAAGGAGTGGACTTGTGGAACACTAAACAACAGTCACAAAGATGGCAAGTATTCCGAATTGGAAGCAGCGTGCATAATACACTTACCATCAACGGGCAAAACCATCAGGTGAACGGCTTTGCCAAACTGACAGATCTCACTGACAATCAAGGGAACAAGGGAGCAAAGGTTGATTTGACTTCAACATTGGGACAAACTGTCAACCAGGCAACACGCACCGTTATTCTCACTCCCGACAACTCGTTGGAAATAACAGATTATATCGAGAACAAAGACAGCACCTCTCTGATCCGATGGACAATGTGTACTCCTACCGCTCCTAAAATAACGGATGGGCAGACTATCATACTGACCCAAGAGAACAAACAACTTTCACTACAAGTTGACTCTCCGCGGAAAGTAAATCTGCATATCTGGGACAATACTCCGCCTCATGACTACGATTATGAAAATCCGGGTACGTGCAGAGTGGGATATGACATTGCCCTAAATCCCAAAGAAAAAATTACAATCAAAGTAAAACTCAACCTTATTAAAAATGAATAGACACATGAGTAGAATATTATTATGTACGCTTCTATTATTGGGAGCCATCGTTACTTTCGGAAGCTGTGACGTTGATATTCCGGAAGTTGAGAAACCAGTTTATCCTGAGAAAGAACCTTCGTTTCCGGATGATGAGGATGATCCCTCGGCCGACCCTAACGGTATATTCGACTATTCAAAAATAGGAGAACACCCACGCTTGCTCTTGAACGCTCAAGATTTCAGCCGTTTGAAACAGGAAGTTACAAGCAATCCAACGCTAAAAAGTATCCATGAAATCATCATAAACAGATGCAACAAAGAATTTGTCGGAGCTTCTGCACTCACTTATCAGAAGAATGGAAAACGACTTCTGACCATCTCACGCAGAGCGTTGGAACGTATTTGCCATTTGGCATATGGATATAGAATAAATGGCGATTATACCTATCTGGGACAGGCCGAGAAAGATATCCGTGCGGTATGTTCATTCCCCGACTGGAATCCGACTCATTATCTGGATGTAGGGGAAATGGCCTTAGCCGTGGCGATCGGATTGGACTGGTTGTACAACGACCTACAACCAGAAACCAGAAAAATGGCTTTGGCTGCACTTGAGAAATACGCATACCAGACAGCTACCGACAATACATATTCAAAACAGTTTATTCAAGCGACAACAAACTGGAATCAGGTCTGCAATGGAGGATTGCTGGCTGCCGCACTCGTCACTTACGAGAAAAATAAAAGCCGTGCCGTTGAGATTATAGAGCAAAGCTTCAACAGCAACAAGAGCAAGGGTATGACCACCTACGGTACTTACGGAAATTATCCCGAAGGATATATGTATTGGGGGTATGGAACGACCTATCAAGTAATATTAATCGCCGCACTGGAAAAGATATTCGATACGGACAACGGACTATCGCAAACAACAGCCGGATTTCTGAAAACTGCAGAATATATGTTATTCATGACTGGAACAACTGGAAAATGCTTCAACTACTCGGATTGTTCCGAACCCGAAGAGCCTAAACTGCCCATGTGGTGGTTTGCCAAAAAACAGGAGGACAGCTCTCTATTGTTCAATGAACTCAGGCTACTGAAAAAAGGAGCATATGCCAACAAATTCGAAGAACGCCGACTGCTGCCCATTATCATGGGATTCATCAATCCTGAACAAGTAAAAGAAACGGTTTCTGCTCCACAAACGAAGTTATGGTGGGGAGACGGAGATACACCGGTAGTGCTCATACACACAGACTGGACCTACTCGAATACGGATAAATATTTTGGAATGAAAGGTGGACGTTCAGATACAAGCCATGGACACATGGATGGTGCAACATTCGTATATGATGCCTATGGAGAACGCTGGGCGATGGATTTAGGAATGCAGGAGTATGCTCCCCTTGAAGCTGCGGGTATAGACCTTTGGAATAGTAAACAGAACTCTACAAGATGGAGCATTTTCCGTCTCAATAACTTTAGCCACAATGTAATTACCATTAACAACAATCCATATCATTATCATGGTAAGGCATTTGTGCGAACAGATTATATGAAAAATATAGGAAATAAGCTTGGTGCCAAATTCGAGTGTTATGGAGTAAACCTGAATGGAAGTGATTACGATGTTGACGCCCCTGTACGTACCGCAGAATTTGTTGATAACGGCAGCGATCTGGAGCTGGTTATGAAAGATGAAATCAAGAGCCGTGCCAACAAAACACCTTTGGTACGTTGGGCAATGGCTACACCGGCACAAGCAGAAATAGTTTCAGAACACTGCATCAAGTTATCACAAAATGGAAAGACTTTGTATCTGACCGTACAAGAACAGAATAACAATCCGTTTACTCTGAAAACATGGCCGGCTTCTACAGACAATAAATATGATGAAGCCAATCCAGGGGTGACAATGGTAGGATTTGAAGCACAAATGAGTGCGAAAGATACAAGGGTATTTACCACTACATTTGCTAAAGAGCCAAAGAATATTAATTAAAAATTCAATCAAAAAAATAATGAGAAAAATAATCATCTTGCTGACTCTGTCATTAACAGTCATATATACGAATGCCCAGACAGAAAAGAGCATCCAACAAATAACACAGGAAGTCATGGAACGAGCTTCTATCCAATATACCAACATGGCTTCCACCCTGGAAAAAGATAGAGTCCCACGCAGTTTCTCAAAAAACAGACTCATCACTTCAGATATCTATTGGTGGTGTAGCGGTTTTTATCCAGGCACATTGTGGTACCTTTATGAATATACCGGTTCTGAAAATATAAAAAAACTAGCCCACACCTATACACAAAAACTTGCTCCACTGCAATTCCTCAAAACAGATCATGACATCGGTTTCCAGCTATTTTGCAGTTATGGTAATGGATATAGATTGACAGGCAACAAAGAGTATTTGAATATTCTCCATAATGGCGCTATGTCATTAGCAACAAGATTCAATCCTATCATTGGTTCCATCCGTAGCTGGGACTCCTCCCGCGATAAATGGAAATTCCCGGTTATCATAGACAATATGATGAACCTTGAACTGCTCATGTGGGTAGGTAATCAGTATAACGACCCTTATTTAAAAACTGTTGCCATTACACATGCAAACACAACAATGAGGAATCATTTCCGACCGGATTACAGCACTTACCATCTTGTCAACTATGATCCTGAAAACGGGAAAATAATAAAGAAGCAAACTGTGCAAGGACATAATGATCACTCCAGATGGGCACGCGGACAAGCATGGGCACTTTATGGATTCACAATGATGTACCGAACGACTCATTCATCACGTTATCTCAAACAAGCGCAATCCATTGCAGATATGTTCATTCCGCTTCTACCTTCAGATGGCATTCCATACTGGGATTTTGATTCTCCGGATATCCCCAATGATTTGAGAGACGCATCTGCAGGAGCCATCATGGCTTCAGCACTGACAGAATTAAGTGAATATCTACCGGAAAAGAAGATCCAGTATCGGAGTATAGCAAAGCGCCAACTCCGCACATTATCTTCCCCTGAATATCTGGCAGCTCCCAACACTAATGGAAATTTTATTCTCAAACACAGTGTCGGACATAAGCCGATGAAAGGAGAAGTAGACGTTCCGCTTACTTATGCTGATTATTATTTTATCGAAGCATTAATAAGAATGAACAATCTCGAAAAACAAGAATAAAAGAACCCTTTATCGGATCGATATTATTAGCTTCAATGAATTACAATCTATTTTTATCAGAAAATGAACAAATAATTTTATACTATTAAAAAAATAGGTTGTAATTTTGTTTCATACACATTTTATTAAATATCTTATAATAAATAATAGTATGAAAAGACATCTTTTAATTCTCGTTTTATCACTTTTATTCTTCCCTGTCACACAAGGTAAGATAAAACTCCCTGCAATGATGGGGGATCACATGGTACTTCAACAGAATAGTTCCGTTAAATTATGGGGTTGGGCGGACGGCAAAAAAGTAACCGTCACTACTTCGTGGAACAACCGGACTTATCAGGCGTCTACGGATAAAGACGGGGCTTGGATGGTGAAAGTAGACACTCCTGAAGGGGGTTATACACCTTATTCTATTACCATCAGTGACGGCACTCCGGTCACTCTTTCGGATATACTGATAGGGGAAGTGTGGATATGCTCCGGACAGTCGAATATGGAAATGCGTATGATGGGAAATGCAGCGCAACCCATTGACAACTCGCTTGAAACGCTACTGAACTCGGGAAATTACCGCGACCGTATTCGTTTTATCACTGTTCCGAGAACTAATGAAACAGAACGTCGCATGGATTTTGAGAAAAGAAAATGGGAAGTATCGTCACCTGAAACGACCATTGATTGCAGTGCTGCCGCCTATTTCTTTGCCAGACAACTGACTGAAAGTCTCCATCTCCCGGTAGGACTGGTTATCAACAGTTGGGGAGGTTCGGCTATCGAAGCATGGATGGATGAACCGACATTGAAAATCGTTGAAGGTATGGATATTGAAGCTGCCAAAAATCCCAAGAGGGGAGTTCATCAACGTTTGGAATGTCTGTACAACTCGATGTTATGGCCTGTTAAGAACTTCACGGCACGTGGTTTCCTCTGGTATCAGGGAGAATCGAACATATCCAACTATCAATTCTATGCTCCGATGATGACTGCTATGGTGCAGCTATGGAGAAATGTATGGGAAGATCCCGCTATGCCTTTCTATTATGTGCAGATTGCTCCTCATAAATATAAGGACAGCCGGGATACGGGTGCCGCTTTATTGCGTGAAGCACAGATGGAAGCCCTGAAAACGATTCCTAATTCGGGCATCGTACCCACTACGGATATTGGTGATGAATTCTGCATCCATCCGCCACAGAAAGATGTAGTAGGGCTTCGGTTGGCTACGCTTGCATTGACTAAAACATACGGCATCGGCCGATTGCCGTCCAACGGTCCGATGATGACTAAAGTAGACTATGAGGACAACAAGGCCATAGTAACATTCAATAACGCACCTGCGGGACTGTTCCCTACTTTCGCCCAACTGGAGGGATTCGAGATTGCAGGAGCCGACAAGAAGTTCTATCCAGCGAAAGCGAAGATTATAGGACGTACCAACACGGTAGAAGTATCAAGCGAAGAGGTTGCCCAACCGGTTGCCGTGCGCTATGCTTTCCGTAATTACGTAGGAAATATCACGCTGCGCAACACTTTCGGATTGAGTGCTTTCCCGTTCCGCACGGATACGTGGGATGACGTGAAATAAAGAGCTCTATAGAGGGGATAGTTACCCGGGTTACAGGAGATATAGATCCAATCTGTTGGCAATATATGTCCTGCGTGTTGGGTATATAGATCCAACATGCAGGGTATATAGTTCCTGCAAACAGAAGATATATCGCCAATAAAACAGGCTATCATAGCTTGTGGAGCAGATAACTGCCTAGGAAAACTAAACGGAATTAAACCGGAATGAACGGGGCTAAACTGAACGGGATTAAATTAAACTGAAAAACAGAACTGAACAGGATTAAACCGAACCTGATAACTAAAGAAAGGAAATTATGAAACGATCCATCTTATCTATATGTATACTGCTGGCAT
>ERZ791901.645-NODE-645-length-22514-cov-4.175832_pt1 | contig 22514 bp, 18 predicted proteins | sample MGYA00510150_ERZ791901 | MGnify/ENA primary metagenome ERZ791901 (study PRJEB30046, sample SAMN00792058) | human gut metagenome | study: EMG produced TPA metagenomics assembly of the A metagenome-wide association study of gut microbiota in type 2...
AAGGAGTGGGAGAAGCCCCCGAAGCTTGCACAGCTTTCTTTATTTGATTAGCAGGGGCTTGTTTATGACTTTTAACTTTCTGGGGCCTGGATTAACTGTAAATGTTGAGGCCAAAGTCAAAGAGCAAATTATTTTGGACAGCAGTGAAAAAAAACATCTTTAACCGTTTGACTATACGAAATTTTTCGAGCATAATTTCGTACTCTGCGCGTTAAGTTATTTGAGCAAACAAAAAGGCTTCAGCAGAACGCAGACTGCATTGAAGTGTTAAAGGTATATACATGTACGCAATTATTAAAACCGGCGGCAAACAGTACACTGTTGCTGTTGGCGACAAGGTTAAGGTCGAAACCCTCCCGGGTGACGTTGGCTCCCAGATCAAACTCGTGGAAGTCCTCGCTGTTAAGAACGACGAAGGCCTTAAGCTTGGTAATCCGACGATTCCCGGCGCTTTTGTTACTGCCACAGTCCTGTCTGAAGGACGTCATGAAAAAGTTCGTATTTTCAAGTTCCGTCGTCGTAAACACTCCATGAAGAGTGCTGGTCACCGTCAGAACTACACCGAACTCAAGATTGATGAGATTTCGGCCTAATTGGATTTTTAAATAAGAGGTATTTGAAATGGCACATAAGAAAGGCGGCGGATCTACACGTAACGGCCGCGATTCCAACGCACAACGTCTTGGCGTTAAAGTTTTCGGCTCTGAAATGATTCAGCCGGGCGCTATCATTGTTCGTCAGCGCGGTACCACATTCCATGCCGGTGAAAATGTCGGTATGGGCCGTGACCACACTTTGTTTGCTAAAGTTGCCGGTAAGGTCGAGTTCGTTGTTCACGGACGTCTGAACCGTCACTACGTTAACGTTGTTCCGGTTGCTTAATTAGATCGCGAATCAAACAAAGAAGCGCCTCATTCCTAGCAGGGAACGGGGCGCTGATTTTTTTATCAGCTATGCCCGTAAAACACCGTCATTTATGACGGTGATATAAGGGCCTAGTCCGAAGGACTGGCTATGCTAAACTGGCTCTATCTTTTCAGATCTAGGGGCGGGCTGTCCCGAAGTTAAGTCTGTAGAGAGATGTGAGACCTGAAGGAGTATACGGTTGTGTCCAAGCACGTAAAACTCCTTTTGGAGAACGTGCAAAAACCAAGCTGTACTCCTTTGGGCAATCCCGCTGAAGCAGAAACCCGCCGAGGCAACTTCGACATTAAGCTACGGCTGTCGGAGAAGCGGCAGGAATCCTCTTCATTTATGGAGGGGAGGAAGTCAAACGGCTATCATCAACTCCGTACCTAATAAGCCCTTTCGGACAGGAAATAAAAATGAAATTTGTAGATGAAGCGAAAATTGAAGTTTTTGCGGGTAAAGGCGGAAACGGCGTAGCTTCTTTCCGACGCGAAAAATTTATTCCTAAAGGCGGCCCTGACGGCGGAGACGGCGGCCGCGGCGGCTCTATTTATGCCGTTGCCGACAGAAACCTAAATACTCTGATCGACTATCGCTACACACGTAAATTCCAGGCTAAGAACGGCGAAAACGGCCGCGGCAGTGACTGTTATGGCAGAGGCGCTCCCGACATCGAACTTCGTGTTCCGGTCGGAACAGTGATTACCGACTTGGATACCGGTGAAACGATTGCCGACTTGGATAAGAACGGTGAAAAAGCGCTCCTTGCCAAAGGCGGTAAGGGCGGTTTGGGCAATCTGCACTTTAAGACCTCTACCAACCGAGCTCCTCGTCAATGCACCCCTGGAGAACCTGGTCAGGAAAGAACACTCAAGCTTGAGCTGAGAGTTTTGGCTGACGTTGGTCTTTTAGGTCTTCCGAATGCCGGCAAGTCCACACTGATTTCTGCGGTTTCTAATGCCAAACCCAGAATCGCCGACTATCCCTTTACAACATTGCATCCGCACCTTGGTGTTGTCCGTGCGGGTCCTGAATCCAGCTTTGTGATTGCAGATATTCCGGGTCTGATCGAGGGCGCTTCCGAAGGCGCCGGTTTGGGACATCAGTTCCTGCGTCATTTATCCAGAACCAGCTTGCTGCTTCACGTCATTGACGTGGCTCCTCTCGATACAGAAGAAGATCCTATCGCAGCTGCTCGCGCCATCGTTGAAGAACTGAGAAAGTTCGATCCGGCCTTAGCAGAAAAGCCGCGCTGGGTTGTTCTCAACAAGATGGACTTGGTTCCGGAGGAAGACCGAGCCGCCGTTGTAGATAAGTACCGTGAAGCATTCGGTACAGATGTTCCGATGTTTGCGATTTCCGCCGTAACACGTGAAGGCACTGAAGCTTTAGTCAAGGCAATTGCTGAAGATATTCACGAACAGCGCAGACAGCTGATCAAAGAAAGCGAACCGGACGTCCGCTTTGATGAAGATGAAGAAGTCTTCCCGCCCGAAGGCGGAGAGCCTGAAGAAAGCGAACAAAAGTAAGCTAATCGCAAAAAAGAAACCGCCGAAAGCTAGAACTTCCGACGGTTTTCTTTTATTCCCTTTCCTAATCTTCTCCAGGAAAGGGAATCGGTTTTAATGAGCTAACAGAGATTAGAAGCTGTATCTTACGCCGATGCTGACCTGCCACGGATTGCGGATAGGAGAGCCTGCGGATGTCTTGACCTGACCATAAGCAGAAATGTTCTTGGTCGGGTTAAACGTACCGCCGACAGCGAATTCGCCCCATGTTCCGCCAAGGTCATCTCTGTAAGTGCGTTTTGCACCGTTGGAGGAGAAGGTGGACTTCACTTCGCCTTTCCAGTCGTGGAGGACAGATGCCTTAGCGTACGCATTACCTTTGTTTTCCGGGAAGGTGTAGCCGACAGCAACACCGGCTCTGCCGACGAAGGAGTCGATGCCGTCCTGTTCAACCTTAACGCCTTTGTTGGTCTTATAGTCGACAGAATCTAAACGACCGAACTGCAATTCAGCCTGAGGTTCGACATAGAAACCGGTATCCGGGCACTGCAGTCTCCAGCCTGCTTCAACGGAGGCAGATGTCCCCCAGCTGTGGAAGGAGCCAGAATTTCGACCCATTGTGTTGTAAAGGCTGAAATCGCTCTTCACACGATGGCGTTTGATGATCACGTCAACGAACTGACCGGAATCACCGAGCCAGCCGCCGTAGATACCGAAGTTGAAGTTCTTGTCGTCGGTAGAACCGTTTCTAAGGTTTCCGTCACCGTGGGTATAAGAGAAAGTACCGCCGAGGTAGAAGTTGTCGTTGATGAATCCGTCACCGCCTAACTGAACGGTATTGTATTTTTCGCTCATGTTGCCGCTGGAATACTTGTTCTTGCCGCCGTAGTAACGTACCCACGCACCGGCTGTTTTCGGCATAGAGCGAAGGTCGCCCAAACGAGCGGAAACGTCGTTCATCTGAGAACGGAAGAAGAGGTAATTAGACGCAGCAATGTCAATAAGGGAGGAGTTGACCGTGTTCTGAGCTTCTTTCACGACCATAGGACCGTCCTTCGCAACTTCAGCTGTCAAAGCGCCGGCAGCTCCACCTTCTACAATGTTAAGTGTTGCGGTAGCGTCGGAACCTTCTGCGAGGTTAAGCGCGCTTGCATAGAAGGATTCCATGGCTTCTTTCTGATTCGTAATTTCATCAGAAGTCAGGCCAACGGCGTTAACCGTAAGATGCGGAGCCCCCGTCACTTCGTTGGTAACTTGTAACTGCGCTGAAGTAATGGTAGTTCCGTCAGTTGTTGCAGCGACATTCACAGTACCACCAGAACCTTGCAGAGTTTCAATCGCTACTTTTTGATCTCCCGCTTTTGTGATGTTGATGATGCCATCGTTAAGCGTGAGAGAATTTACTGCTATAGGGACGACACCTGCTGTATCGTCCCTAGTTATGATCGTTGGATTCCACTGGGCGTTGTCGGCAACTTTCAGTTTGAATCCTGTGACCTGGGCTTTATCGGCCGCTGGTTCTGAGTCGTGACTTCTTCGAACATTGCCTGTCCACTGAGAAGAAGCGCCGGTAAGATTTACCAAGACATCCGCATCAATTTTAGTTCCAGAACTGCCACCACTGTAATTGAAATCAATATCTCCGTTTAGAACTACGGTATTAGTGCCGGATTCGTTAATTCGTACTGTTGAGTCTCCCCTGGCCACAATGACCTTGTCTGCGTTTATTTCAATATTGCCGTTGGCACGTAAAACCCCTGAGATATGGCGACGATGCCGCTTGACTTTGCATTGTCGGATGTTGCATTTATCACAGTATTTTTTGCATCAATAATCACGCTGGCCTTCTTGTCTCCCTCCGTTTCACTTGTAGTATTGTTTTGTACATAAATTCCGGAGGCCTGACCCTCGGTGGAATGTACATTGATGTTTAAATTCTCGCCGTTTAAGGTTATCTTTCCTTTCTTAAACGCAAATAAGCCAACGGCGGGTTTGCTGCTGTCCACGTTGACAGACACATTGATATTCTTAGTTTGAGCTCCGCCTAAATTTAAGAGACTTGAAGCTCCGCGACTTTCTACGCCTTCAATCCAGCCAGTATTGCTTGCTCCCGTGAGAGAGATCGAGATGGAAGGGCCGTCTAACGTGACGGTCGCACCATTAGAAAGGTCGATTCCGTACTTGTTTCCCTGCGAAATATCGACCGCAACTGAAATAGGGGCATTAGATGAACTGTTTGCCGTGTAAACGAGATTTTGTGCATTGACAGAGCAAGCAGCCAAAACCATTGAAGAAAGTAAAACTACCTTAAATTTTTGATTCATTTTGTTGTCCCTTGAGATTTTGCTAACCCTCCGTAATATAGAATGGTTGAGAGGGTAAAGTAAACAGCTAAATTGGGGTATTTTGGACAAAAGATATAAAAATTACCCTTTATATGAATTGATAGACTCGCTTGAAAGCGTGATGTTTGTCATAATTTTCTGTCTACCTTCAACAGCAGTTCGAGAGGCAATTTGTCCTAACTGAATTTGGATATACTGAAGAGCTACATATTCAGAGTCCCGTTTAACGTCTAAAAAGGGCCGTGAAGTTTTGTCTCGTTGGGAAAGACGGTTGCTGTCAAAAAAGATCGGAAGAAATAAGATGGAAGAAAACCTCAAGATTTGGAACGATGCAAAAAGAATTGTCGTAAAAGTCGGCTCTTCTTTAGTAACAAACGAAGGTCACGGAGTAGATACAGAAGCAATTGCGCGCTGGACAGCTCAGATCGCTAAGCTCCAAGAAATGGGCAAACAGGTTGTTTGGGTCAGCTCCGGTGCCGTCGCAGAAGGAATGGCTCGTCTCGGCTGGACCAAACGACCGAAAAAAATGCACGAACTCCAGGCCGCAGCCGCTGTCGGACAAATGGGTATTGTGGAAGCCTACGAAAAAAGCTTCGAGCGTTACGACATTCGTACGGCTCAGATCTTGTTGACGCATGCTGACCTTGCAGACCGTGAACGTTACTTAAACGCTCGCCAGACACTCACAACGCTATTGGACCTCAAAGTTGTTCCGATCATTAACGAGAACGACACCGTCGTAACCAACGAAATTAAAGTCGGCGACAACGATACATTAGGTGCGCTGGTCACGAACTTAATCGATGCCGACGTCTTAGTGATCTTGACCGATCAGATCGGTCTCTTCACCGCCGATCCCCGGTCCAACCCGGAAGCGAAATTAGTAGAAGTCGGCGAAGCCGGAGATCCGATCTATGAAGCGATGGCCGGAGGCGCCGGTTCTTCCATCGGTAAGGGCGGTATGCAGACAAAAGTACTGGCTGCGAAACGCGCGGCCCGCAGCGGTGCGTCTACCGTTATTGCCAGCGGACGCATTCCTGATGTTTTAGTTCGTTTAGCTCAGGGAGAATCCATCGGAACGCTTCTGAAGACCGATCGCAAACCGATGTCAGCACGCAGCCAGTGGATGGCCGACCATTTGCAGCTGAAGGGCAAACTCGTTATCGACGAGGGCGCCGTCGAAGCTGTTCGTAAAGGTAAGAGCCTGCTGCCAGTTGGTGTTAAAGCAGTGATCGGAGACTTCCTGCGCGGCGAAATCATTCAGGTCGTGGATCAAAACGACAAAGAAATCTGCCGCGGCATGATTAACTACGGCTCCGATGAGTCTCGCCGAATCATGGGCCTGCACAGCGATGAAGTTGTGGAAGAGTTAGGTTACTTAGAACAGAGAGAACTGATTCATCAAGACAACATGGTGGTGATGAACAAGTAATCTCTTAAAGACAATTATTTGTAAAGGCGGAAGTGTCCCGGACCTTCCGCTTTTTCCCATCCTGCAGGCGGAACAAGGTGTTTCTTGTCGGTAAAGAGGGCAGGAGCTAACTCTTTCAACGCTTCTTTATAAACACCGCGTTTGAAGTCGATTACTTGACTCAGCGGAACCCAATAGTCATTCCACTTCCAGGCCTCAAATTCCGGATGGCTGGTGGCTTTCAAGTTGATATCTTTGTTTTTACCGAGAAACTCCAAGAGGAACCAAATCTGCTTTTGGCCTTTGTAGATGCCGCGAAGGTCGCGGCGAATCCAGCGGTCGGGAACGTCATAGCGCAGCCAGTCTTCGGTGCGGCTGATGATACGAACTTGGTTTTCGAAGAGGCCAAGTTCCTCCCAAAGCTCTCTGAACATGGCTTCGCGAGGCGATTCCCCGCGGTTGATACCGCCCTGAGGAAATTGCCAGGAATGCTGACCCAAACGTTTCCCCCAAAAAACTTGTTTGAGAGGATTGGTCAAAATAATCCCGACGTTTGGTCGGTATCCATGTTGATCAAGCATAAAAACTTTAAAATAACTTATTTGTGTCTGCCCATTATATAGAGGCAGGAAAAGAAGTCATAAGATCCGAACCTAATCGTAGACTGCCGGCCTGCCGGCTCGTTTTTGAGAATTCGTAATGAGAGCAAAACAATTTTTTATTTCAACACAGAAAGAAGCTCCTGCAGATGCAGAAATCGTTAGCCAGAAGCTGATGCTTCGCGCAGGCATGATCCGTAAGCTTGCAGCCGGCGTCTATAACTACATGCCGATGGGCCTTCGTTCTTTGAAGAAGATTGAACGTATTGTTCGAGAAGAAATGGACCGTGCCGGCGCCATCGAACTTCTGATGCCGATCGTTCAGCCTGCTGAGCTTTGGCAGGAAACCGGCCGCTGGCAGAAATACGGCGCTGAACTGCTTCGCTTTAAAGATAGACACGACAGAGACTTTGTTCTTCAGCCTACCAGCGAAGAAGTCGTGACCGACATCGCTCGTCAGGAAATCAAGTCCTGGCGTCAGCTCCCGGTGAACTTCTACCAGATTCAGACAAAGTTCCGTGACGAACGTCGTCCTCGTTTCGGCGTGATGCGCGGCCGCGACTTTGTCATGAAAGACGCTTACTCTTTTGACCGTACGGCTGAAGACGCCGGCAAGAGCTACGACAAGATGTTCGAAGCTTACTGCCGCATCTTTGATCGCTTGGGTTTGGTTTATCGTGCAGTGCGCGCTGACTCCGGCTCCATCGGCGGCTCTCGCTCTCAGGAATTCCAGGTGATCGCTGATACCGGCGAAGATTTGATCGTTTTCTGCCCGGACAGCGAATACGCTGCCAATATCGAATTGGCCGAAGCTCCCTGCCTGATCGAAAAACGCGCAGAAGCCACAGAGACCATGGAAAAGGTTCCGACTCCGGGCCGCGACAAGTGCGAGCTTGTTGTTGAACTTCTGAATAAGCCGCTGACAGCCAGCGTTAAATCTATTGTTTTGGCAGTTGATCACCAGGACGAAAAAGGCAATCCGCTGCCTGCAAAAATCGTTCTTCTGCTTCTCAGAGGCGATCACACTCTTAATGAAGTTAAAGCCGAAAAGCTGGAAGCGCTTAAGGGCGGATTCCGCTTTGCAACCGATAAGGAAATTGAAGATACCTTCGGATCTAAACCGGGTTATCTCGGACCTGTCGGTATTCCTAAGGATGTCACCATCGTTGCCGATACAACCGTTGCCAACATGAGCGACTTCATTGTCGGCGCCAACGAAGAGGGCTATCACATCCGCGGCGTGAACTGGGGCCGTGACCTGAGAGAGCCGGATGTTGTTGCTGATATCCGTAACGTCGTTGAAGGCGATGTTTCTCCAGACGGCAAAGGCACGCTCAAGATGCAGCGCGGCATCGAAGTCGGCCACGTATTCTTCCTCGGCGACAAGTATTCTGCTCCGATGAATGCGACCTACCTGGACGAAAACGGCAAGCCCCAGCTGCTTCAGATGGGTTGCTACGGTATCGGTATTTCTCGTCTGCTGGGCGCAGCTATCGAGCAAGGCCACGACGATAAAGGCATTATCTGGCCGGACAGCATTGCTCCGTTCACCGTAGTGATCTGCCCCGTCGGATATGACAAGAGCGAAGAAGTTCAGAAGGCTTCTAACGAGCTTTACGGTCGTCTGCGCGAAGCCGGCATTGACGTCATCCTCGATGACAGAGGTCTGCGTCCCGGGGTCATGTTCGCTGACTGGGAACTGATCGGTGTTCCGCATCGCGTCACGATCGGTGACCGCGGCCTGAAGAACGGTGAAGTTGAATACGCTCACCGCGGAGATCTCCAGAACGAAAACGTTCCTGTCTCCGAAATCGCTGACAAACTGATCGCCAAGATCAAAGTCCGCTAAGCGAAGAAGCGTTACCTTTTAGGGCGTCGGAAAACCTGCTGCAGGGATTTTCTGGCGCCCTTTTAATTTCTTTAGGTGTCCTTCCGAGGCTGGCTCAGAAGCCGTCTGCTTCTGCGGCTTTCCTCTGCTTTTCCTTGTATGTATTTATCCTCTGCTTCAGAATTTTTTGTGCGGCTGGGTTGCTGACGATTTCTGCTAACTCTGCCAGTCTTCTTTGACCTATTCGTCTATCGGCGGCTCGAAGAATGTCTGTGAGTCCCCAATGATCTCTTAGTCATTAATTCCGACAAAGGCGTATCAATGTATTCTCGAAGCATGTTCGAAATCTCAGAGGTTTCGCTGCTATACGGATAGATAGATAAAGCTTCGTAAGCGATACGAGAGTTTTCGTCTGGGCCTTCGGAATGGATAAAGTGCTTCGGATAATCGAAGATGGTTTCTTTGCCTAACGTGATCCAATACCTTGGTAAGTCAGTACTTCCATATTGGCTTCCCATTCGGTAGGCTACACAATGGATCTGAAAGTCTAATTTTGGATCGACAAGCAAATACACTTCTTTCTGTAATTTGCTCCAAGGCCTAATCTTTCTTCTTTGCATCATAGTAGTAGCGAGAAAATTGTCAGCAGGGTTGGGTTATTTCTTCCGACCTCGGTTCACAAGTTATTCTGTCTTTGCGAAAGGCGAAATGTTCGCTCTCTAACAGATATAAATATAGTAGTCTTGAGCGAAAAATTTTGACGCATTAAATCAATAAATTCGATTATCAAACTATCGAATTTATAGGATAAAAACGGCAGTGAAGTAACCGAATTTATAGAAAATCATTTTGAGATATTTTGCCTATGGACTGTTTTTACTAGGCTTTTACCAGCTAGGCCCGTAAAGCACCGTTATTAAGACGGTGAAATAAGGGCCCAGTCCGAAGGACTGGCTATGCTAAACTGGCTCTATCTTTTCAGATCTAGGGGCGGGCTGTCCCGAAGTTAAGTCTGTAGAGAGATGTGAGACCTGAAGGAGTATACGGTTGTGTCCAAGCACGTAAAACTCCTTTTGGAGAACGTGCAAAAACCAAGCTGTACTCCTTTGGGCAATCCCGCTGAAGCAGAAACCCGCCGAGGCAACTTCGACATTAAGCTACGGCTGTCGGAGAAGTGGTAGGAATCCTCTTCATTTATGGAGGAGAGGAAGTCAATAGTAAAAAGCGAACTATGAGGAAAACCCCGTTAGCTCATTACTCAGCTTCAAGTCCCAAATTCAACGGTTAATGCAATGCAAAACTCAACAGCTGGAGTCGGTAGCCGCGTAAGAGGCTGCCGAGTTCAATCAAGAAAGCCTGCGTTCATTTAAACTTTCGCTGAAGGTTTCGACGAGGAACTTACTTGAAGAGTACAAAGCGTGACTACGAAGCTTGGCAAAGAATTTGACATCCAAGAACCTTATCAATACGGAAAACAATCCCGAAGCTTTTTTCAAGGCCTGTGTTGAAGAAGATCTGGGAGATGGATCACTCGTTAGAAGGGCACTTGGCGAAATGGCGAAGGCTAAAGGAATGGTTCAGCTCGCAAAGGAGACAGGTCTCTCAAAGCAGTGTTTGTACAGAGCGCTCAGCCCCGAAGGATCACCTAAATTCGAAACGATATTTAGAATCAGCAAGGCCTTGAAGCTGACGATTCCGACTCATCGAGCCTGATTTAAATTCTCCGATCTCCGCTGCGGCTGGAAAGCTCTAAAAGTTACTCTGTGTCCGCTGGCGCTCTCTTGAAAAGTTTTGTAAGACCGGCAAGCCAGAATTTCACAAAGATGCCGACGCATAACGCCGAAATAACAGTTCCTTCCCGCAGCCCGTGTATTTCGTGGAAAACGCAGTAACTAAGAAGTAAAGCCAACAAAACCAAAATAACGTCATTGGCGATTTTGACGGATGAAAATGGCTTGTGCAGAACCGTACTGACCGCAAGTACGAGTCCTTCCCCGGGTAACGCTGCGGCGCCGGCAAACACTTCTAAAGCAACGCCGAGTCCGAGAACCACGTTTCCAAGCATCGAGACTGCAAAACATTTCCAATAAATATCTGAAGACAAGAACTCAGTGATCTGCATAGATGTATCGATGAAGTAAGAGAAGGCGAATGTGATCGGAATTTGCGAGAGAAGTAGAAGCTTGTTGATGGATTTTCGGAGCAGCAGCCACTGTGCAGCAACAAAGAGCAAGTTAATGAAGAAAGTAGTTTCACCGAAGGTTAAGCCGCTGGCATAAGACGACACTAATGGCAGAGAGTTGATGGGCGTGGTTCCGAGATTGCCTCGATTCACGAGTGCGATACCTAAACTCATGACGAACAATGCAGCGACGAATATGAACCACGGGCCTAACTTGCGAAACATATCGGAAAAATTTGAAAGATGTTGGACTTGAGGATTAGAGATTCAAGAAAGAAAAGTCGAAGGGCTGAGCTTCGACTTTTCAGATTGATTAGAGGTTAGAAACCGTTATGTTCCTGCTTTTGCTTCGGACTTCGATGGGGCAGGAACGTCGTTTTCGACTTTGCATATCACTTCCGGCATCGAAATGATATGCAGATCCCTCTGCTGGAACGGAATGTTGATCTTGCGCTTGTTGAATTCACGGAACATCGCGCGACCAATGTTGGACCTCAAAGTCGCGGTGCCTTTTTCGGGGTCGGGAACCCAGAAGTACGACGTCAGTTCAATACCGTCGGCTCCGAAGTTCGTCAGAATGGTGTAGGGCGCCGGATTGATCAGCACGCGCGGCTGTTTTCGGACGATATCGGTCATGAGCTCAATGACTTCATCAATGTCGGCGCTGTAGTCAACGCTCATCATGACGGTCGCACGTCCCGGACCCAACAGGTACGAGGTATTGCGAACGCTGCTGGTGACGAAATTCTCGTTCGGGATAATCGTTACGCTGCCGTCGTAAGCCTTAACCGCTGTGTAGCGCGTCTTGATGTCCGTCACAATACCTTCAACGCCGGAAACGTTCACCAAGTCTCCGATTTTGATGCTCTTATCCAGAAGAATAATGAATCCGCTGACGTAGTTAGAGGCAATTTTCTGTAAGCCGAAACCTAAGCCGACACCGATGGCACCGCCGAAGACGCCGAGTACGGTGATGTCAATACCGACTGAAGCCAGACCGATCAAAATCGCAATCGTCACTAAAACGACCTTGACCACCCGGATGATCACAACGCGGACGTTGGACTCCATGGTCGGCAGGCTGTTGATCCATTTCTCAAAGAACTGGCCGATCCACTTCGCGATAAAGAGCGCTAAGGCAATCGAGAAGCCGGAAAGGAAGACAGACCAAACCGTTGCGTTGGTGCTTCCTAGCGGAATTTTGGTGGTCTGCATAAATTCCACGCACTTAGGCAGCACGCCGACGATCTGAAGCGCGACACCGCCCCAAATCGAAAACGTCAGGAAGTTATCCAAACTGCTGTTGTATTTGCGCGAAAGCGAGTGCAGCAGAAATACGACCGTGCGGATCACAACGTAGGCCCCGAGAATCAACCACGCAATAGATTCCAGCGGCAGGGCTTTCTTAGGAAGCAAGCCGAAAAGTCGCACGGTAAAGGTGCTGACCGCGATGAAGAACATTCCAAGCAGCGGGAAACTCAGCCGCAAAATCAGCGTCTCAATGCCTCGTCTTACCTTTGCCCAGAAGGCGCTCTCGCGATGTTCAGGCTTGACCGGGGCTTCGCCTTCTTCCGCTTTGATCTCGTCGCTTTCGATGATTTCATTAGCGGCTAAGTGCTTAATAATCCGCATGCGGATGTATTTGCCAAGCAGCCAAGCTAAAAACAGTGAGCCCAGAATGGAGGCCAGCTGCCAATAGATGATCGGCTGGTTAAGCCCTTTTTCAAACATCAGCAGGAGTTGATCCAGGATGTTGCTGTCGCCGCTTAAAAGTTCTTCTGTCGTAACCGCTGTTTGTGCGACTTTGGCGATTTCGGCGGATGCGGCTGCCGAGGTATTCATAGGCTGTCTCCGTTAGGTTAACGACCGTTTGCGTCGTCAACCGGATCAAATGTCAATGTAATAGAAGAAGGAATGTCTCCTACCGGGGGTTTGGGGAAGGGATTGCACATCAGAATCGCTTTTTCCACCGCCGTATCGAAAGCCTTCAGACCGCTGCTGCTGATCATCTTGGGCGGAACAGCCTTCTGACCGTTCTTGAGCAGACGGACATCGAACTTGGCAACGTACATTCCGCGTTTGGCGCCGGCCGGCGTATTAAACGTAATATGCGGACGGATGCAGGCAACGATACGGTTGTTGTACTGGGCTTGCTGGAAGTTCGTCATGGCGCCGGAGCCTGAACCCATGGCAGATCCGCTCTGGCCGGTTAAGCGGCTGAGCATTTCTTTTCTGCGGGCGGCATTAGCCTGTTCTTGGGCTCTCTGACGATTGAGTTCTTCTTGAGCCTTGCGTTTTTCAGCTAGGGCTTTTTCTCGCTGAGCCTTTTCTTCAGCGATCTTGCGTTCGCGTTCCTGAGCTTGTTTCTTGAGTTCTTCCTGCTTAGCTTTGCGTTCGGCTTCTGCTTTTTCTTCAGCCTTACGTTTTTCTTCCGCTAAGCGTTTCTGCTCTTCTTGTTTCTTCAGCTCTTCCTGACGCTTCTGTTCTTCGATGCGTCGTTCTTCTTCCTGACGGCGCAGTTCAGCCTGGCGAGCTTCTTCGGCTTTACGCTGCTCTTCAGCTCGTTTGGCTTCCTGAAGCTGACGTTCGCGCTCAAGAATGCGTTGTTTTTCCTCTTCCTGCTTCTTCTTTTCGCGGTCGAGTCTTTCTTGGACGATGTCCGGATCCTCAAGCAGGTTGGCTTGACGATCTAAATCCGTCTGAGCGATAGGAGGCGGGGGCGGAGGCAGCTGCTGCTGAGGCTCTTCCGGAGCAGGAGGCTCGGGAGCGGGTTCCGGTTCCGGCTGAGGTTCAGGCTGGGGCTCCGGTTCGGACTGAGGCTCGGGTTCCGGCTCAGGTTGCGGTTCCGGTTGCGTCTCTGCCGGGGCTTCTGCCGCCGGCATGTCGCCGTTCCACAACTCGGCATAGACGGGTCCTGTCGGCTCCGATCTCCATTGCATGGAAACGAAGAGCAGCACAAAAAGAAGCCCGTGGGCGATTAAAGCGAGCACAAAAGCCGTGCCCCAATACCCCTGAGCGCCTGAGAGCCGATTCGCTTGATTCGGAGATAAGTCGTCCATTACTTGGCACCGCTTCCTTCAAGTTGCAATGACAGACCGATACGCGTGATGTTGGCCTTTTGTAGATTGCGCATCACGTCGATGACTTTTTCATATGCGACGGTTTTATCCGCAGCAATGACAACCGGAACCTGATTTCCGTCGGTCTGCATCGATTCGACCGTAGAGACTAACTGAGGAAAATCAACCGGAGTTAATTTCTTTGCAGTATCGCGGATCTGGAGTTTGCCGTCTGGCGAGATAATGACTTCGACAACTTTATCCGGAGTGCGAGCCGCTTTATTGACTTTCGGCAGATCGACGATCGAAGGATTGACGTATGGGGCGGCGACCATCAGGATCACCACGAGAACGAGCATCACGTCAATGTACGGGACGACGTTCATCTCTGCTAAAAGACGTCTTTTGCCGTTACGTGCCATGTTGTGTCCTTAGGCCTGACGACCCAAAATGTTCTGGAATTCCTGCATGAAGCTTTCGTACTGGCTCGAGAGACGATCCAGACTGTAAGCAAAGCGGTTGTAGCCGATAACGGCAGGAATAGCGGCAAACAGGCCGATCGCGGTTGCTACCAGAGCTTCGGCAATACCCGGGGCGACGACAGCCAGCGAAGCGCTTTCCAGGTTGCCCAAGCCGGTGAAGGCGTCCATGATGCCCCAGACCGTGCCAAACAAACCGATGTACGGGGAAACGGAACCGATGGTGGCCAAAACGCTCAAGCCCGACTCGAGAATGTCGAGTTCTCTCTGATAACGGGCGCGCATGGCGCGAGACACACCGTCAATGACGCCGAAGGTGCCGGCGCGGGCTTCGAGATTGCTCGCGCGGCTTCTTAAGAACTCGGTCATGCCGGAGTAGAAGATGCCCTCCTGAGGGCCGATGGAAGAGCGGCGCTCGGTGGCGCTTTCGTAGAGTTTATTTAAATCTGCACCGCCCCAGAAACGCTTGTCGAAGTTGCGGGCTTCTCTTCTTGCACGGCTCATCTGGAACCATTTCTGAAAAATAATGGTCCAGCTCACTAAAGAGAAAATCAAAAGAATAGCCAAAACAATCTGAACAACGGCGCTCGCATGAGCAACCAAAGTAATGATTGATAAATCGGCAGATGCTTCCATCACAGTCCCTTGTACTAACGAATGATTAATGATTTAAAAGTTTTTTGAGTTGTTCTGAAATAGGCTCGGGCATAGCCACCGGGCGGAATGTGTGCGCGTCGAGCGTGCCGCAGCGAACGTCTCCGACGTTGAGCACTTCATCTCCTCTCAGAATTTCCTGATGAAATTCAAAAGAAGTACGGCCGCACGCGGTGACCGTTGATCGAACCACTAATTCATCATCCAGCCGAGCCGGTTTCTTATACTTGGCTTTGGCTTCGGCGACGACAAAGACGACGCCGAGCTCTGAGTACAGCCGCTCCTGACTCCAGCCCAACGCACGCAGCCATTCCGTGCGTGCGCGTTCCATGAATCTGAAGTAGTTTGCGTAATAAACCACTCGTGCACAGTCTGTGTCTTCGTAGTAGACGCGAACCGGCCAGTCGAAATAGTGTTTTTCCATCAACGAATTCTCATCCGAGCGCGCTTAGACGCGCTCAAAAAGGCTCCTTGAAGCCCAGCCTCACATAACAGCGCATTTTAACAAACGGGTACCGGAGAATCAGGCTTGAAAACTCTTCTTTGTACCCGTTTTTCTGAATCAATAAAATCTTGTGTGAAACTTAAAAAGATAGGAATACCCCTAGGTGTGCAACTGTGCCTAAATGTTTTATTTCTTTGGAACTTTTTGCGATCTGATAAGATATCACGTCCCAAAATAGGCGAAAGGAAGAGCAGTGAAAATTAAAGTAGGATACGGCGCAGCTTACGGCAGACTTTTTAAGCTGTCGGCGGCTGTCTTTGCACTGGCCGCGCTGACCTCCTGCAAAGAAATTCCGAACTCCGTTCACACGGAAAAAGAGCTTGCCTCCAACACGCTCTATACGCCATTCTCAGGCCGCAGTCCGAAGCATTTAGATCCGACGAGTTCTTACTCTTCAGATGAGACGCCTTACACCTATAGTATCTATGAACCGCTTTATCAATATCACTTCTTAGAGCGGCCGTATCGTCTGATCCCTCGCTCTGCCGCTGAGGTGGTCAAGCCAGTTTATTTGGATAAAGACGGAAAGGTTCTTCCGGAGACTGCATCAGCGGAAGAGATTGCGCTGAGCGTTTACGAGATCCCGATTAAGAAGGGCATTTTGTTTGCCCCTCATCCGGCCTTCGCTAAAAATGAGAAAGGCGAGTACGTCAATCACGCTTTAGCGCCTGAAGTCATCGACCAACTGCACAATCCGATGGATTTGCCGCAGAAAGGTACGCGTGAACTGACCGCCGAGGACTTCGTTTACTCGATCAAGCGGATGGCTAATCCCCGCATCATTGCTCCGGTCTACGGAACGATGGTGAACTATCTTCCGGGCTTAAAAGACTTTGCCGTTCAGGTGCGCGCGGAAGATAAGCGTCTTCGCGCTGACCTCAAACCTTCCGATCGAGACTTACCGTTCTTAGATTTACGGAAGTTTGAACTCAAGGGCGTATCGGCGCCGGATAAGCACACACTGCGGCTCGAAGTCAAAGGAAAGTATCCCCAGTTCCCCAACTGGCTGGCAATGACTTTCTTTGCGCCGGTTCCGTGGGAAGCAGAAGCCTTCTACGCCCAGAAGGGTATGGCCAAGAATAACTTGTCTTTGAACTATTGGCCTGTAGGCACCGGTCCTTACATGCTGGTGGAATCGATTGAAAACCGCAAACATGTCATGGAGCGCAATCCGAATTTCCGAAAGACGGAGCTCTATCCGTGCACGGGTGAACCCGGAGACGAAGCAAAAGGCTTTTTAAAAGACTGCGGAAAACCGCTGCCTTTCATTGATCGGATTGAAATCACGGCAGAAAAAGAAAGCGTGCCGCTACGCACGAAGTTCTTGCAGGGCTACTACGACTCTCCGCAGATTGAACGCCTCGACAACGGTCAGGGCTTCTTGATCGGCATGGCGGACAGCGCGGAAAAGGAAAAAGAGTACAAAGAAAAGAAACTGCAGTTTCCGCAGACCATAGAAGCGCAAAACACGTACTTCGGCTTTAACTGGATGGATCCGGTCGTAGGAGAAGGCAAGACGCCCGAAGAGCGCGAGCGCAACAAGAAGCTTCGTCAGGCGATTTCTATTGCCATGGACTGGGAAGAATATATCCAGATCTTTGAGAAAGGGCTGGCGTCTCCCGCGCATGGACCCCTGCCGCCGGGACTTTTCGGATATCGAGAGGACGGCGCTGCGGCCTTTAACCCGATCGTTTACGAAAAGACCGAAGACGGACTCGTCCGCCGCAAATCCATTGAAGAAGCCAAGAAACTCTTAGCTGAAGCAGGCTACCCCGGCGGCCGTGATGCAAAAACCGGCGAGCCTTTAGTCTTGAATCTCGACTTCCAGGCGGCAGCGTCTCCTTCAACGAAGGCTGTGCTCGACTGGTACCAGAAGCAGTTTGCCAAGATCGGCATTCAGCTCGATATCCGCGGCACGGACTACAACCGTTTCCAGGATAAAGTGATTTCCGGGAATCACCAGCTCTTCTTATGGGGCTGGCTGGCCGACTATCCGGATGCAGAAAATTTCCTGTTCCTGCTTTACGGCCCTAACGCTAAGTCCAAGACGGGCGGCTCGGGAGAGAACGCTTCGAACTACCAAAATCCGAAGTACGACGAGCTCTTCAGCCGTATGCGTTATATGGACGAAGGCCCGGATAAGGCCGAGGCCATTAATGAACTGATCAAGATCGTCCAGGAAGACGCACCGTGGACATTCGGTTACTTTCCGACAAGCTCCGCAGCGTTCCATCAGTGGGTGCACAACGGCAAACCCACGCAAGTTGTGCGCAATCACATTCAGTATCTGAGGCTCGATCCTGAGACGCGTGTAAAGGCCATTAAAGAATGGAACAAACCGATTTACTGGCCGCTGCTGGTTTTTGTTCTGCTGTCGGCCTTGGTGACTATTCCGGCCGTGGCCCTTCATAGGAAGCGGGAAAGAATGACCGCACGCACCACAGAGGAGCAAGTCAAATGATTCGTTATCTTTTAAGACGCATCGGCTACGGCTTCCTGATCCTGATCGGCGTCAATCTTCTGACCTTTATGCTGTTCTTTACGGTCAACACGCCGGACGATATGGCTCGCCTCAATATCGGCGGCAAACGCGTGACCGCTGAAGCGATCCAGAACTGGAAAGAAGAGCACGGCTACGATAAGCCGCTGCTTTGGAATGAGAAGGCCGAAGGCTCGGATAAGCTTACCGATACGATTTTTTGGCAGCACAGTGCGCGTCTCATGGTAGGAGACCTCGGCGCGTCAGACGCAGGACGCGACATTGCCTATGAAATCAAAAACCGAATGTGGCCCTCGGTTGCTTTGGCATTTCCGACCTTTTTGCTTGGCGTCTTTGTGATTGTTGTGTTTTCTTTAGGTTTAGTGTTTTTCCGGCACACGAAGCTTGAAATCGGAGGCGTGGTCTTTGCCATTGTCATGATGTCGGTCTCGTCACTTTTCTACATTATTTTCGGGCAGTGGCTTTTCTCCAAAGTCCTGCGGCTTGTTCCGATCTCAGGCTTTGAGACGGGAACGGCCATGATTTCGTTCCTGATTCTTCCGATTGCGATCGGCGTTTTCTCGCGTATCGGCGGAGACGCGCTGCTGTATCGATCGATGTTCCTGGAAGAAATCAACAAGGATTACGTTCGCACCGCTCGAGCAAAGGGCCTGAGCGAAACGGCAGTTCTCTTTAAACACGTGCTGCGCAACGCCAGCCTGCCGATTCTGACTTCAACGGTTGCCGTGCTCCCGATGCTGTTTTTAGGTTCCTTAGTGATGGAAAGCTTCTTCGGCATTCCGGGCTTAGGAAGCTTCACGATTGATGCGATCAATGCTCAGGACTTCGCGATTGTCCGTACGATGGTTTTTGTAGGAACAGTCTTGTATGTCATCGGTCTGATTCTGACTGACGTGGCTTATACGATTGCCGACCCGAGGATCCGTTTGAAATGATGCCTAAATTTGTTTTGCTTCCGACGGATATCGTGGTTGTTGTTCTTCTTGCGGCACTGACGTTTTATCTGATTCATGTTGCCCGCTCCGAAGAGCTCAAAGCACGCTGGCGTTATGTTGTGAGTTCCGGCGCCTCGCTGTGCTCGCTTTCGCTGCTGTGTTTCTTTCTTCTGCTCTCCGTCGTAGATTCGGTGCACTTCCGTCCCGTCATTGATGTTCAGGACGGCCGCGCGATCTATGACGTCAAAGCCTATTCCCTTCTGGATAAAGCGCTCGGCAAAGCGTCTTCGGCGGAAGAGAAGTCTTATTCGATGCCGCTGGCGACTCAGACCTTTGAGAAAATTTCCCGCTTTGAAGACGGCAAACCTGTACGTGATTACGAACCGCTGAAAGCCGGCGGCGCGCATCTTAAAGCTCGAGCTGATTGGGCAGAAGACGTCATTATTAAGTCTGCCAGTGGCTTAGGCGCGGGGCTGGCGCTTAGCGCTTTGCTGTGGTTCTTAACGGTCGGATTGATTTCCCGTTCTAAAGGCCGCTCATTTAAGGAAGAAGTGCTCACTTTATTTAAGCGCCGCGACGAGGTTCCTTATGAAGCGATTCTGACGACATGTTCTGTCTTAATAGTTCTCGGGTGCCTGATCGGCGCGCTCTGGCCGTACTATCACGTGATGGGGACGGATCAAACAGGAAACGATGTTCTTTATCAAGCCTTTAAGTCCGTACGTACCGCCCTTGTGATCGGAACACTGGCGACTTTGACAACGCTTCCTTTTGCCGTGGTGCTGGGAATCTGTGCAGGCTTCTTCAAAGGCTGGGTGGACGACTTGATTCAGTACCTCTACACCACGTTGTCTTCGATCCCGAGCGTTCTTCTTATTGCGGCCTCGGTGCTGATGATCCAGGTTTTTATTGACTCTCATCCCGGCATGTATGCAACCGGCATTGAGAGAGCAGACCTTCGTCTATTCATGCTTTCGATCATCATCGGTCTGACGGGATGGGCCACACTCGCCCGTCTGCTGCGCGCCGAGACTCTGAAGATTTCTCAGCTTGATTACATTCAAGCGGCTCGTGCCTTCGGTTTGGGACCGTTCAAAATCATGAAGCGTCATGTTCTGCCGAATGTCATCCACATCATTTTGATTGTGGCGGTGTTGGATTTCTCCGGCATTGTTCTTTACGAAGCTGTGCTTTCGTACGTTGGTGTCGGCGTTGATCCGACAACGCACAGTTTTGGCTCCATGATTAATGCTGGGCGTCTTGAACTTTCCCGCACTCCGGTTGTTTGGTGGAACCTCTGCGCGGCTTTCACTTTCATGCTCACACTTGTGTTGTCTGCAAACTTATTTGCATCAGCCGTTCGGGAAGCGTTCGACCCGAGATTGGTCCTCAAAATCGGGAGGAAGGAATAATGCTTCAGATCTCTAATATGGTGACTGAAATCCTCACTTCCGAGGATACGGTTCGCGTCGTAGACGGCCTGAGTCTGACGTTGAATCGAGGAGAAATCTGCGCCTTAGTCGGAGAATCCGGATGCGGCAAATCAATGACGGCGTTTTCTCTATTGAGACTTCTGCCAAGCTCCGGACGAGTCTCGAGCGGTGTTGTTACCGTTGACGGAACGGAAATCATGGGTCTGCCGGAAGCGGCAATGCGCAATATTCGTTCCTCCAAGATCAGTCTGATTTTCCAAGAACCGGCGACGTCGTTAAATCCGGTGATGACCGTCGGGGATCAAATTGTCGAGACGATTCTGCTTCATACTCCGCTGCGCGGCGATGAAGCGCGAGCAAAGGCACTCGACTGGCTGAAAAAAGTCGGAATTCCCGAGCCTGAACGCAGAATGAAATCATTCCCGTTTGAGCTCTCCGGCGGCCAAAAACAGCGTGTGATGATTGCTATCGCGCTGGCGGCCGAGCCGAACTACCTCATTGCAGACGAACCGACAACGGCGCTGGACGTTTCCGTTCAGGCTCAGATTCTTGATCTTTTAAAGCAGCTCAAGGAAACCGAAAACATCGGCATTCTGCTGATTACTCATGATTTGGCTGTGGTAGCACAGGTCGCTGACAGAGTGGGGCTGATGTATGCCGGTGAGTTAGTGGAAGAGGCATCGGCGCGTGAGTTCTTCTCCAAACCATTGCACCCTTATGCGCGCAACCTGTTAAAGGCACTGCCTGAAGGAAAGCAAAAGAGCCAGATGCTTGAAGCGATTCCGGGCATGGTTCCTCGCCTGAACCGAGAGTTCCACGGGTGCCGATTTGCCGAACGCTGCAAAAAGGCGCGCCCGGAATGCTCTGAGCATAAAGTTGCCTTACAGGAGATTGGCGGACGAAAAGTTCGCTGTCTGTTCCCTGAAAATGATCCGGTTGAGCTTCCGCGAAGTGACGTGGTTGTCGAAAGGGAGCAGAAGAATGTGCCTCGTATTTTGGAAGTCAAAGATTACAGCGTTTGGTTCCCGATTCGCGGCGGATTTCTGCATCCGACGGAGTACGCCAAAGCCGTCAACAATGTTTCCTTTGATGTGCTCAGAGGATTGACCACAGCGCTGATCGGAGAAAGCGGCAGCGGCAAAACCACCGTTGCCCGAGGCATTCTCCAGCTTCTGCGACAGCAGGCAAAAATCACGGGTTCTGCGCTCTTAAATGGAAAGGACTTAGGCAGCTTGAACGGTCCCGAACTTCGACAAGCCCGCGTCGATATGCAGGTTATTTTCCAAGACCCGTTCTCCAGTTTGAATCCAAGAATGCGCGTTAAGGAAATTCTGCTTGAGGGTCTGGAAAGTCTGCATCCTGATATTCCTGCAAGTGAAGCGCTCGGCAGAATTGAAGGTGTCATCGGTCTTTGCGGACTTCGTTCCGATTCATTGAATCGGTATCCGCATGAGTTCTCGGGCGGTCAAAGGCAGCGCTTGGCGATTGCTCGTGCGTTGGTGGTTGAACCCAAACTTCTGATTTGTGACGAACCGACTTCGGCTTTGGATGTTTCGGTGCAGGCTCAAATCCTGAACCTTCTGAACGAAATCCAAAGAAGCCGCGATATCTCGTACTTGTTCATCACTCATAACTTCGGTGTTGTGCGTTATCTCGCTGACGAAGTCATTGTGATGAAGTCCGGAGAAGTGGTAGAGACGGGATCGGCGGAAGAAATCCTTAATCGTCCGAAAGATCCTTACACCTGCCGTTTGCTGGAAGCAGTTCCAAATTTCGACTCCTTAAAGTAACGATCAAGAAGTTCGTACAAGGTCGACAGAGGCGCCTAGATACGGAGAGAAGTTCTAGGCGCTGTTAGCGAGATTCAGCGAAAGACGAAATAAAAATTCAGAGGGGACTTTTATCTTTTAAGGAAGGATTTAAAGAAGGCCTTGCTGGTTGATCAGAGAGTTCTGGCTGTCAAAGAAAACCTCTATTTTGAGGATTGAGCAGAAATTGAACAAGATTGAACAAGTATTGTGAGTCGGCCTAGCTTGAGAGGGAGCCACTTCATCTTTTATTTCGAAAATGACAGCAGTTTTTCCCGAGTTTGATACTTGATTTTGGGCTTAACCACGCCCGCTCTGGGTTTAAGCCCAAAAAATTTTACCGTCAACGTAGCATAAAT
>ERZ791901.648-NODE-648-length-22440-cov-67.552602_pt1 | contig 22440 bp, 24 predicted proteins | sample MGYA00510150_ERZ791901 | MGnify/ENA primary metagenome ERZ791901 (study PRJEB30046, sample SAMN00792058) | human gut metagenome | study: EMG produced TPA metagenomics assembly of the A metagenome-wide association study of gut microbiota in type 2...
GGATCAATTCATCCCATCCCTGAAGGAATGGGATGAATTGCACAATTTTCGTAAATGTACTTAAGATTATGAATTATGATTCTGCTTTTTGTATTTTTCTTTGGATCTAAAAACAAATGAGTGATTCAATATCCTTTCCCGAATCCCAAACTATTGGAGATTTTTTCGATTTACACGATTATTATTTTCTCTCAGGATTTCTTTTTTTCTCCCTAATTGGAGAGGTGGATAGCGCCAGCTAAAGGCTAAAGGTCTTATGACCTTTAGTGATGACTGATAAGGAAGAGCAAGAGGTGTTCCCGCAAAGTGAGAACATGATTAACGCAAAGCGCTAATTAACAGATAAATATGAAATTCTAAGTTAACATACAAGTTTACATTTGTAAACTTGTATGTTATAAGTTATCAAGAATCAAGATATTACGAAGTTAACATAGAGTTAACAAGATTTATAAATAACTGATATACAGATTGATATAAAAAGCAAAAAAATACATTGTTAACATTGTAGTCAAAAACTTATTTTATTATCTTTGTTCCAATTAATTATAAGTTAACATGGAAGAATATCTTGATAGACATATAAGAATTTCAACAAGAACTAAATTTAGACTTGACGAGGTTAAAAAAGATATGAGTTATAATGCTTATATAAGCGAAATGCTGGATTATTTTGAGGTGACTTGTACGTCCCCGAAATTGAAAATTAAGAATCCAACAGCGAGGTTAGAGAAGAGAATTGAAGACTTGATTAAAATCGTAAAATGTCAGGAGAAGGACATTTTTCGTCCGCTACTTGACAAGTCTTTTAGCTCTGGAAATATGAGTATGAATAATGATCAGCTTGTTCGTTTAGCCAATGAAAACAAATCCCTGAAGGAAGAACTTCAGCGTTATAAGGAGTCTGGAGAATCCCCAGATGTTTATAAAAGAAAGCTGGATTCATTAATTAATTTGATTAATTTATTTTGCGATAAAAGCCAGTTCCGGAAGGCCACATTTGGAAATGATTTACAGGTGCCAGAATCATATTTTGATAAGTTATTAGATAAAGTAAAAAGAGAATATGTATTGTAGTGTTCATCGTCCAGTTAATACGCCAGGCGTATCTGACAATAAGGGATCCTGCCTCCAGTTGGTAGAATATTTGTCCAAAGAAAGTAACGATGAAAGACCTTATTTTGATACTTTCTTTTCGCAGAACTTGGATTTTGTATCTGGCAATGATGTATTACATTCAATAGATAATAACCATAAAACTTTAAAACGAAAGGATGATAAGTTCTATATGTTATCAGTTAATCCAAGTGAAAGAGAGTTAATGCACGTTATTGAGAGATTGACTGGAAAAACTAATGTTCATGACTTCTGTGAACTATCTAAAGATGAACAGGAGAAGGTCTTATGCGAGCTTAAAAATTATGCGCGTCATTGCATGGATGAATACGCTCGTAATTTTTATCGCGCCAAAATCAAGTCAGGTGACGACCTTGTTTGGTATGGCAGAGTAGAAACAGAAAGGCACTATAAAGGCGATGCAGAAGAGGTAAAAAAGGGTACTGCAAAATGTGGTGATAAGAAGCCAGGTTTGCAGTTACATGTCCACATTATAGTATCTCGGATGGATAAATCTCAGACAGTTTCATTGTCTCCACTTACTAAGAGCAGAGGCAATAGACAGCTGCTTGATGGAAAGGAAGTAGTGGTAGGATTTGACCGTTCCGAATGGGCAGAAAGATGTGCTACCAGGTTTGCGGATGATTATAATTATCTTCCGTACTATGTGCATAATAAGAAAGATTATGAAGAATGGAAACAGCGGCAGCAGATGCAGGCCATTGCTATGCGTGAACTGAAGCAACAATTACTGCAGGGGGAACTGAGGAATGAAAGAAAAGTTTTGAATAATACACTTAGGATTTACCGTTTCATCGTAAATCCCAAAATGGCATTTTTAAATGAAATGAAGATGCTGGCATTAAATATGGTAACAACTGGGAGGACGATATGATAAGTTTTGACATGATTCAGGAACATTGGTTCTATTATGCTGCACTATTTTGTGTGAGCTTTCTTATAGGTTCGATTAAACCATTTTCTAAAGTATGGTATAATATTGCCTTATTCGTAGTTCTTGTGCTACTGGAGGTGATTGTCTGTAACTTGATAGGGCTAGTTTATCTCTATCCTACTGTTTTGGCTTTAGTGGTCTTTTTATTCTTTACATTGAAAGATTTAAAACCAGACAGTCTACGGAAAGGAGGTAGCGAAAAGGCTATATGCTTACCGGTGCTGTCCGGTGTAAGAGGCAGACAACTTCGATTTTACTACTATTATGCCAATTTCCTTGTATATGGAGGTGCCGGAAGTGGTAAGACAAAGTCAATAGGGAAATGGCTTTTACAGGAATATATACGTTTGGGTTTTGCCGGATTTATCTATGACTTTAAAGATATAGATTATACCCGGACAGCATATAATTTGATGAAGAAATATGATTATAAAGGTGAGTTCTATTATATCAATTTTGATAATTTAAGTCGCTCATACAGATTCAATCCACTAAATAATGTGTCGGATAAAACTGTATTGATGCAGCTCATGGAAGATATGCTGTTATCTATGCAGGCGAAGGATGCAAAGCAGGATGAATGGTTTGCTGGAGGATTGGGTATTCTTAGAGGAGTAGCATATAGATTGTATGATGAGTTTAAAGAGTATTGTACAATCCCCCATATTCTTACTCTTATAATGAATTCTTCTCAGGATAGTCTTACCAGATTCCTGGAACAAAATACTATATCTGAAATGATGGCAGGAGCATTTTTGAAGGCTAAAGGCTCAGAAAAAACACAGGCTTCGTATATCTCCACTTTGTCAAATCAAATTGCGACAATGGCCACAGATGAGAATATTGCATGGGTTCTTTCCGGCAATGATTTTGATTTTAATCTGATTGATCCGGAGCACCCGAAGATGTTTGCTGTCAGCAATAACTTTTCGAAGAACTCTGTGTATTCTCCGGTTATAGCTATGCTTTTGAGTATATCATCGCGCCAATTCACAATGCAGAACAAAGTTCCGTTTGTCTATTTCCTGGACGAGATGACAACCGTTAAGATTAAAAATTTTGAGACCTTACCATCAGTCTTGCGTGAATATAAAGCTGCTTTTGTTCTTCTTACACAATCCGGTGCGAAGCTGGAAAATCTGTACGGAAAACTTGACCGTTCTTCAGTAGAAGCGAACTTCGGTAATATGTTCCTTGGGCGGACTAAAGATGTGGAAGCCTTGAAGTATTACCCGCTTTTCTTTGGTAAGGAAGAAAAAGAGAGACGTTCAAGAAGTGCAGGAAAATCTGGTTCCTCTTCTAATTCCAGCGTGACTATATCATCACAGAAAGAAGATGTATATCAGGGTAAGGACTTCTCTGAACTTGAACCAGGTGAATTTATTGGTTCTGCTACGCGAGCGAATGTAAAGGAATTTAAGGCCAAATTTAAGATGTTTGAAATGGAAGAAGAGGAATTGCCTGTTCATGAATTTGTAACGCCGGAACAGGTAACGGAAAATTATGATAGGATAATTCAGGAAGTTCAAGCCATATTAAACGGAGATATATGATAGAAGAAAAGAGAGCAATTATGCTCTCTTTTTTCATTCTGCCTCCATCTCACTTGATGAAGCAACGGATTTTGTGGCATCATTCAGTCTGACAGAATAGCTGGAGAGATTTTTTACTATCATCAGATTCTTGTTCTTATTGATGCTTAAAGGCTTTCCTTTCGTGAGTATATCCCAGTTATTATAGGTCAGGTCACTAACAGACATGCCTTCTGATTTTAGAGCCTGGGCAATATCGGATGATAAGTCATATTCTTTTCCCTCTGCGGAAAATATAACTTTATCCCCATTTACGTCAAGCGTGCGGCCACGATATTCTGTATGAACACTGGTGTCTTTGTTGTTCTTCAGTTCATTGTTAATCTTGTTATTTAAAATGGCTGCTTCTGATTTGAGTTGTCTGAGCTTTTCCTCTTTGGGCCAGTTAACATTGGCCAGTTTTGTTTCCAGTTCATTGATGTCATGACTGAAGCGAGATATATCTGCTTCCATTTTTGCGGCGCGTCCTGATAGGCTGTTCCCAAGTTCATCCAACCATTCCTGACTCCGTTCGTGCGCCAAGGGTAAGGCTGTCTGCGCTTGATACTGACGACCACTTGCACCGACAATGCCGAAATACTTGTTTCCTTGCAGGCTTTTGATGTATATCGTGTGTTCCTTATAAGTCCCAATATATTCCGTTGCCCCATCTTCCATACTTGCTGACCGCCATGCACTCAGATATTTTCCTGCATCTTTCCCGCGCAGACGTGTTCCATCTTGAGATATGAGCACACCATTTGATTTGCAGAAATTATCGTAATCGGATTTCATGTCTTGTACTGCACTTTCTGCAGCCTCTTTCTTTTCTGAAAGTTTTTTCAAGTCAAATTTTGATTTATCAATATCCCGAAAAAATAAGACCCGTTCTTTCTGCAGCTGCGTTATCTGCTTATCCAGTTTAGCCTTATCGAGCAAATCTGTATTACCTGATAAAATAGCCACATATTCTGCAAAGTTCATTCCGGATTTTTCGTCCAAGGCTCCTTCATCAAGTGTTCGCACCCCGAGCTGCTGACTTTTCAACTGGCCAATGAAAAGCTGCTTGTTCTGGAGTAGGTTGAACTTATACGCATCCAATGACCTTTCCGTTGCATAGGTAATGATGTCAACCTTATTACCGGCATATTCTTTCGCAATAATGTTTCCTTTACGAATAGCTCGTCCATTACGCTGCTCAAGATCCGACGGTCGCCAGGTAGTATCAAGATGATGGACTGCTACCGCACGCTGCTGGGCATTAACACCGGTACCTAACATGCTTGTAGAACCCATCAGGATGCGTATTTTCCCTTCGTTCATTCCTTCTATCAGTTTCTTGCGGCTGCTTTCAGTTTTAGCCTCCTGAATAAAACGTATTTCTTCCGGTGGAATCTGGTAGTTCTCTACAAGCTGCTGCTTGATTTCACTGTAGATGTTCCATTCTCCCGGCTTGTACGTGCCAAGGTCACAGAAAACGAACTGTGTTCCCTTAACCGCATTGAACTTCTGATAGTATTCGTATAGTGTCTGTGCGCATACGCTTGCCTTGTTCCCGGTCTCTCCTGCATATTTTAAAGAGTCAATCATCCGCATGTCAAGAGCCATTTTTCTTGCATAGTCAGTGGCAATAAGCATCTTTGCCTTTTCTTCTGTTTCTGACAAGGGAGGGCGTCCGAGTAAGGTTGCATTTCCAGATTCAGCAAACTTCATCAGTTTATCTATAAATTCTTCTTGTGCCGGTGTTGGAGGAATACTTTTGAATATTGAGTTCTTTTCCGGGCGGTCAAGACCAATCATGTCGGCTGTCCTGTAATCGGTAATTTCGTTGTAAAATAGAGCAAGTTCCGGTACTTTCACGAAGTGACGGAATCGTTCTTTTTGTATAATGTTGTTGGTTACAGAGAACTCAAACTCCGTAGTTTTTCTCGTGTAGATTGCTGCCCAGGCATCGAAACATGTAATGCCTTGTCGGTCGAGTGCCTCCGGCCTGAGATATTTGAACAATGCATACAGCTCTGTCAAAGAATTGCTGATAGTGGTTCCGGAAAGAAAAGTGGCCCCCAAATCACGTCCCGTTCTTTTCTGTATATCTCTGATTGCAAAATAGAGATTCAGGGCTCTTTGGCTTCCGTCTGGATTGCCAAGTCCTGCTACGCGGTTATGACGTGTCGAAAACATAAGGTTCTTAAACTGATGCGACTCATCCACAAAGATATGGTCGATACCCATGCTGCGAAAATCAACCGTATCGTCTTTTCTCAGTTTTATGTCGTTCATTATGGTGTTTAGTTTGACCTTCATGTTTTCAATACGTTTCTCAAGTCCCTTTTCCAATGCTCTTCCGGAATATCCCATACCGCTATTTTTTAGGACTTCCAAGGCTTCTTCCACATCTCGAATTTCATCTTCGATAATCTCTTTCTGAATGTCGAGTGACTGCGGTATCTTCCCGAACTGGTCATGTGTAAGAATCACACAGTCCCAGTTGTTGTTTTTTATTTGCTGGAACAGTTCCTGACGGTTGGCAGGTTTGAAATCATCCTTTCCTGGATACAGAATCTTTGCATGTGGATAGGCTTTCCGATAGGTTGCAGCTATCTCATGTACGTTGGCCTTCAGACCGATAATCATTGGCTTGTGGCAGACTCCGATACGTTTCATCTCGTATGATGCTACGCACATGATCATGGTTTTGCCCCCTCCTACTTCATGGTCGGCTATACCTCCACCGTTCTGTTTCAGCATCCAGATACAATCTTTCTGAGATGGATATAATTCCTTATAATCGAACTTATCAAAGCTCAGACCTGGAAAAGTCTGGCAGGAACCATCGTAATCCGGACGGACAAAGCAGTTGAATCGTTCATTATACATGTCTGCAAGTGATTGTTTCACTTCATCAGGCCGGTTATTCAACCAGTCAATGAATTTCTCCTGAATATCCTGCACCTTGCTGGCTGCAAGCTGGGTTGATTCTGTATCAACAACTGTTTTTTTCTCGCCGTCGATATAGACAGTTTTCGTAATCTGTGGAAATGTGTTCTGCAGTGCATTGTTCATGATATCCTCTGCATTCATTTGGTAGTTGACTCCATACAATGAGTTAGCTGCAGAAGAATATTCTTTCATTTTTACAAGGAATGAATCTGATGCGGACGTATAGGTGATGGCCGTCTCTACACCGAACAGTTCAGATGCAAAACCTGAATATAATTCTTGTGGAAGCCACCTTTCCCCTAAATTGAAGTCTAGTTCATTGAATGGAATAGGCTTCGGTTTAACTTCTTCAAGTGCATTTAATGTATTTTGAATATCAAGCGCTCTTTCCGGTCTTTTTGTAAGATAGGGTTTAATTTCCGCAATTTTCCTATATACATTTCCGGATAACATACTTCCAGAATGTTCCCATTGATATGTTGTCGGGTTATAATATATTTTACCTTTCAGTTCTGTTTGTATCTGATTATCGTCAAGCCCGGTACGTTCTTCCAGGTGTGACCAGTCAACACAGCCGTAAAGGTTTAGTGAAGATGCCAGAGCTTCGTCACAAGTAAGAGTTTCTGTGACTTTCTTGGAAAATGCAACTGGCTCAAAGAATATGTCTGCCTTGATGCGTTCTCCGTTCTCGTATCTTTCGAGAGGTAAAATATCGGACGATAAATTATCCGACATGATAATACTTGAGGCAGATTCACGGAGACCGTCATGTTGCGACACAAAATAATCGTAACTATCGTTCAGCTTATCTCGAAGTGTCTGGTTCTCAGTCTGTGTGTCCTTTTCAAAGTCAAACAGTCGGTAATAGTCATCCCGGACATGTATGTAATCCTTCATCACACATTGCTCGTTGCGCGTCAGGTAGGTGGCTGGGATGAAACCGAGTACTCTTTTCTCGTTGTATTCCATAGTCCCTACTCTGTTTCGGTATATGACGAAAGTGCCGGGCTTATAATGATTCATAAGCCATTCATTGGTCATTACTTCATCTGTAACCTTTTCAAAGGTTTCTATTGGCTCAGGCTTTTCTTCAGGAAGATTGAACAGGTCACCAAGACTTACAAGTTTTTCACCAGTTACTGATTTCTGCTCATCACCTGTTACTGATTTACCAAGATAACTATGCTTCAGATATAACTCCAGATTAAATTTTTGGTCGAAGTCACGTTGGAGTAACTCAGACAAGGTGCTGTAATTTGTATCATTGCTTTTAAATTTAGTTACGACCTTACCGTACTGGTTGGTGTCTGTGTATGGGGTTCCGAGATAATGTAATTCAATTGGATTGTTTATATAATTATTAGGAGTAATGGAATTGTCCTCGCGATTACCGATAAACAACTTTTCATCATAGCTTAGTTGTTTCTTATGGGTATTCTTCTGAAGGATGATAAGATCTGATCCCACTTCTATACCTCCTGTTTGTGTGAATAAATCATCAGTAAGTCGGATTGTACTAATCAGGTTAGCGTTCTGCATCAGATATCGTCGGATTTCTTTATTTGAAGGAGAATCAGCAACTCCTCTGGTTGTAATATATACTATAAGACCTCCTTCTTTAATTGCATCAAGCCCTTTGACGAAAAAGTAATTGTGCAACGTATTCGTTGCCATTTGCTTAATCTGGTTTCCTTTCTGATAGTAATAGTCGTAGACCTTCACATTCCCAAAAGGAATGTTGGACATTACTAGATCGTATATTCCCTCTTCCATCTCCGGAAGATTCTCAAAGCCCTCTATTCGGACTTCTGTACCTGGTTCTTTGGCTGATAGAATCAGTCCAGTCAACAAGTCTTTTTCATAGGCTGTACGATATACCTTCTTTTCGGTAAAATTAAGGAATACTCCGTTTCCACACGAAGGATCCAGCATATAATCAATATTTCCCTTGGTTGAATTTTCTATTTGCTTTCCTATTGTTTTGACTATTTGTTCTGGCGTATAGAAAGCTGTAAGCACGGAGTTCTTCAGGCTGCGGTAGAAAGATTCAGCAGTAGATTCAGAATCACTGTTTTCCTTAATTACCTGTTTGAGTTCTTCAACAAGTGGAAAGAGCATCTTTTCCGTAGCTGGCCACTCTTCCACCGGACGCGTATCAAGTATACATTTCAGTCCTCCAAAACCACTGTATTTTTCCAGTATAGCCTTTTCTTCCCTATTGGCTGCGCGGCACTCTGCTTTAAGGAGAAAGGCTGTACGGATGGCGTTTATATTGTCGGTTAATGCCTGACTTTTATTGTAGTTCATAATCTTTGATGTATTGGTTTATATGTAGGCTGATTTCTGTATACAGTTTGTCATACTCGGATGTTCTCTCAAAATTGTCATCCAGTTTGTATTTCTCGGCAATGGGCTGAATAAGAAAGAACATTTGCATAATGAACTTATCTTTATCGCTGAAAGAAAGGTTTAATTCCTCTATTATATCTTCAACAAGCAGATAGAGAGAAAAATGAAGTCCTGAATACAGAACTTCATTAACTTCATTCTGGCACTCTTCTATGTTCATGCCTTCTCTTGAACATTCGATAAATCTTTCCTGTGCAAGTTCACTACGTGATGAGATGAAATCATCATCCATAGCCATATCTGGATGGTATTTGACTAGATAGTCTTTAAGCTCGTTGTAATATTTTGAATGTACCATAATATCATGCTTCTGATTGACCCTGACGTGTCAATGTATTAATCACATTATAAACTTTTAATGTATAGCCGGCTGGGGTTTGTATCTTGCTGATAATTTTTCCTCCCGGAATGTTGGCGAACCCTTTTTTCTCAATATCTCTTAATTGAGCTTTAGAGAGGTGGATTTCTTCTACAGTTTCCTGAGATTCCTGAAGTTGCATCTTGGGTAATTCTTTGACAGCTTCTCCAGTCTGATCATTTTGTTTTTCTGTTATCTTGATTTTATATCCAGACGGTTCTTTCTTAAGTTTAATGGTTTTGTCCTTAATTGATGTTTCTCCACTTTTGATTAATTCGCTGATTTGGTCAGTGCTCATTTCATCTAATGTAAGATTGTTGTTCTTTAATTCACCCAACAGTTCTACTTCAGTTATTTTCTTCTTCGTGCCTTTCAGACATTCGCGAAGGTGTGTTTGTTGAGGTGAAATTCTTTCTACTTCCGGAGTTATCTTCACTGTCTCTTCAGACTTGACATTTTCTTTTTTAATATCTGATTGCTTTTCTATCTTTTTTTCTATTGTTTCTTGGTTTATATTTATGTTATAAACTCCATCTTTCTGTGATAGCACGATTTCTTTTTTCCCTACACGGCACATACCGGTCGTAATAAGTTCCTGCCATTGCTTAATGCTCATTCTATCTACATTGATAGAGTCTTTAATAGTGTTATAGATGTCTTTTATATTGTTAGCTTTAAATTTTGTGTAGTTGCTTAACCAGGTAATAAGTTCTTCTGTTGGAATGTTCCATGATTCTTTCCCACGGAATATCTCATTAAATACTTTTTCTTGTTTGTCATTACTTAAATTCAGATCCCAGAGTCTCTTGTAATCATCTCCTACATATACTTTAATCGTTTCTAATGAAGGGTTTTCAATTAGTTTGATACATTCAGGAGATGCGGACACTACTTTTAACTGAGTTTTTAATGTAGGGTTTTTAATATTGACTATTTGTGTAGGGTCTTTACTTATCGCTAATAACTGTAGTGTTTCAGGTGGATTTGGGATAAGTTTTATAAAAGATGGATTCTTAGTAATTGCAATTCGGCTGACATTTTCTGAAGGGTTCTTCAGTAAAAGAAAGACTCTGCTGTCTTTACTTACAGCTGAAGAGAGTAACTTTTCTGAAGGGTTGTCCAGTAAAACTATGCTGAATGGATCTTTCTTTATCGCTCTTGCATTGAAGAGTGAGCGTAAACTTTCTATTAAATTGAATCTCATAGCGTATCGTTTAATTTAAGTTTTAAAATTTCATTCTTAAAATATTCCTTGTAGTTCAGCTCATTTTCTTTGAGCTTATAGCATTGTGTAATGATTCCTGTAATGGTATCCAAATTCTTGTCACTGGGGAATATTTTGAAACCAGCAAGTTTCTCGACGGCGACCAGCATAGTACGGATACTTGGTTGGGGGATATTAAAAATAGTATCTGGTGTGTTAAGTACAGCGGTAAGCTGAGCAGCTTCACATGGATTTTCCAGCTCACTTATGAGGCAAGGAGATTTCTGTATTGCCGACACCTGAATCTCTTTATCTGGATTCTTTATGTATCTGATATTTTCCGGTTTTGAATATATACATGCAAATTTAGCTCGTAAACAGGGATTTTCTATAAGTTCGATTGAATCAGGTTCTTTGCTGACTGCAAGAATTTGAAGTTCCTCAGAAGGATTATCCATGAATTTTATGTGATATGGATTTTTGAGTATAACATATTTTTTTGCACGCTCACAAGGTTTACTGATCATGTTGATAGCATGCTCATCAAGGCGGACTGCAGTGCATTGTAAATCCTCTGATGGTTCTGAAATACTGCCTATTGATATCGGGTTTTTTAATATCAATCTTAATTCCGAGTTGAAAAGTGATTCAAATATTTCTGAAATTTTTGCTTTCATTGTTATCTAATGTTTTTAATTTAATTACATGTTATTGAACTTTGTCTACCTTCCAGGCATTTAGTGTATTGTATGCTTTGTTTTCCCATTCTCTGGCTTTCATATCAAACTGTACCTTGACTTTATCACCTTCTTTAATTTCGAACCTGGTACAGTTATCATTCATAAGCTGAAAACAGGCACTTTGTGGGTATCTGTCTTCTGTCTCTAATAAAAACTCCATGCTTTTCCAGGGATGCCCGGTGCTTTTACTTGTTCCTTCTTGTAGGGGATAGATTTTTTTTATAATTCCTGTTATTTCCATATTGTTTTATTTTAAGTTATAGTGAAACTTCATTAGATGATGTTTTGCTGATGCTTGGTTTAAACACCTTATTTGCCTGTTGTTGGGTGCTTATATGTGTGTTACCTTTGACAATGGTATCTCCAGATAGAACAACATCACCTTCTTCACGGACATATATTCCTTCAAATTGAGGCTCGAGTATTAACTTCCTTTCTTTCATACTTTTTGAATTAAGGTTCAGCTTCTATATTCGCTGTTTTGGTTATATTTTTAGCAACACTCATAACCTTCATACCGTATCCTGCCGGCGTTTTAGTAATGCTGTATACAGCCTTTGTTGCTTTATTTAGCTGTAGTCCCTGGCCTTTTAGAAGCCTCTCCCACTCTGATGTACTTATTGTGTCTACATTAATGTTGTCTTTCTTTAATGTTTTGATAACATCAGTAGCGTCATAATTTTTACCTGCATACTCAATAGTGGCTGTATCACCATCAAGTATGAGCGTTTTACGGACGCTTTTTATTTTCTTGGTAAGGATATTGTTCTGCAATAAGTCATTTACTGTTTTTGCTTCTCCTGGTGTAAGAAAGTAGGTTTGCATGTTTTTACTTCCGATATTTCCCATTGAGAAACAGAATTCATTTCCACGTGGATAAATTACTACATCTTTTATATGGTCTTTTTCTTTTACACTGGCATTAATGATTCCGTCATTGTCCTTATAGAATTTCATTATCTCAGGATGCTGTTCTGGCTGGACCACTTGCTGGTTGGATACTGCTGATACACTGTTCTCAATCATGGATACCGACCGTCCTACGTCTTTCAATGTTTTAAAGAGGAACTCCGGATCTTTATCAATAGCCTCCAGCCATCCTTTCAAGTATTGTGCATTTTCCTTTCGTGGAAGTGGGTTCATCCCAAGCTGTTTTCCTGCGAAAGCAGAAGAAAGTTCGGCTACAAGTTCTTCCTTGCTGTAACTTTCATCACCAAACTTACCGAATGTGCGGTTCAAACGCGAATGATGTCCGGTTGAATGTGCCATTTCGTGTAATGCGGTATAATAAAATTCTTTCTTGTCAGCGAACTGTTCAAATGTTGGCAATGTAATAGTATCTTCCTTCCAGTTATAAAAAGCTCTGTCCTGCTTCTCGAGATGGATTGGGCATACCCAATTCTGTTCTTTGATCAGCTTGTCAAGGAAAGGATTTACATATTCATTACCTTGTGCGTGTTTCTCAAATGTAAACCGGTCTAACATGTGTTCCCATGCTTCAGGCTGCATCTCTTTAAAGTTAGTCTGTTCAACGTTGAATACATGATAGAATGTAGTATACGGCTTAACTGTATATGCCTCTTTTTCTGCGTCAGTAAGACTGGAATATATATCCATTGAAATTTTATTGCCTTCTTTATCTGTAATTATTGGCGTATATAGATTAACCGGAAATCCCTTTTCACCTTTAAGGACGCTTGTGCCCATCTCCTTAGCCTGATTGAATGTCAGAAAAACGGGTACCTTGTATCCTTTTTCCTCACTTATAAACGAAAGAAGTATCTGGTTGAAGTTATTATATCTTCTGCCATTGATGTTTTGCGCCTGACCAAACCAATCTGTTCCAAACCAGGGTTTCTTCCAATCGCTGGCATCTACTTCCTTAATTTTTTGAACCATCAATTCTGCATACATTTTCAATGCTTTAGCTCTAAGTTTTTCTTTCTCCATATGCCTTTATTTTTTTGATTTATACTGCAAAGCTATGTATGCACCAGTGCAACAATGTTGCACTCTTCCTTTTTTCTTTCGCTCTTTGAGAGTGAAAAAATATTAATGAAAAGAATAATGATGCACTTGATAAGGTGCAAACAAAAAATATTGTATCTTTGTGTTATAAATTAAATAGAAGACGTTATGAAAATTCGAAACTACATGCTGATTGGACTTTTGCCGTTATGTTTCACGGCTTGTCAGACTGACGAAATTCCGGTACCTCCGGAAGGAAATGGTAATACCGAGCAAACACCTGAAGAACCGGGAGAATCAGAGGATGATTCTGATAAACCAATAAATGAAGAACTGCTGCTGGGGTTGGATGCCACACTTAAAAATCTGGTTGAATCCAGAAGTGGAGTAATCAATGCCTGGCAGACTGGCAATGAAATAGGTTTGTACACGGAAGAAAAGAACCTGAAATATACCTATAATGGAAGTAAGTGGATAGCCGCTGAACCGTACGAGGTGCAGAAGGAACAGACTGTTTACGCTTATCATCCCTATTCGGAAAACATTAGGGACATGTATCTGGACATTGATGTGACGAAGCAGGAAGATGTGATGTATGGCCAGTGCGTGGTTACGTCTGATTTCCCGACTGCAAAGCCGGAAATGAATCATGCGCTTTCGCTTGTCAGGGTAAAGATTCTGCGTGACGAATATTTGGGTGAAGGAATGGTTACGGATGTTACCATTCGTAATGTGACTTCCTACCTGAGAATGAATATCCAGGACGGAGCTGTATGGAAACAGGATAAAAAGAGTGATATACCTATCGGTGGAGGATATATGCTGAATGATGCCAATCCGACAGTTCCGGAAGCTATTTTGCCCCCGCTTTATCATCCGCAGGACGTATCCGTATCCTTCAAGCTGGACGGAAAGGATATGAGTTATACCTTCCCATCCTATCATGAATGGGAAGCAGGAAAAATCTATACCTATTCCATCAAGATTAAGGGTGCGTATAATGGTGAGGTTAACAAGGAAGATGTGCCCATTGATGTGGAATACTGGAGTCAGTTCGGTAAAACGGATGATATTGTTATCAGAGAGGTGGATTTTTCTGATTTTGAAAACCAGTTCTCTATAAGTACCAATCATACGGAGTTCGGTTACGATTGTTATCAGAATGAAGGGAAACCCTTCGGCCTTTTCTATACTCATTGGGGAAGTGAACTGTTTGAGGGAAAAGTGCGTTTTGTGTTTATGCAAGGCAACCAGATTGTGGAGAAGTTCCAGCCCATTGACATCAAAGTTCAGGGAGATTGGGACGGGAAAAAGATTCAGTGCTATGTAACGGCCGCACCGGGTACATACCAGCTTGTACCGCTGTTCCAGCGGAAAGGTGAATCTACCTGGTTCAAGGCAATTGATTATGAGCAGAATGGTTCACCCGAGGAATGGATGTATGAGGTGAAAGCTCCTGCTCCGGATAATCTGCCGGCGTTAAGGGATATTTTGCTGGAGAAAGAAGGTGACAATACGAATTTTTTAGGCTATAATATTCCATACAATGAATCATTTAATGTGGTGTATACCCTTTCCAATAAGGGAAAGAAGGCCTTGAAAGGTGAAATCAAGGCGGTCTGGGAACGTGAATTTAAGCTGAAGTCAAATTCTTATCGGCCCGGCACCCAGAAACAGAATACCACAAATGATGTGCAGTGGGCGGATGAAATCGGCAGGGTGAGTGTGGACATTCAGCCAGGTATCCGCTACTGGAAAGGAATCATGGAGTGTAAGGTAACTAAATACTATGCAAAGCCGACAGACAGCTATGGTAATGCATATGCGGTTCCTGTAATTCATCTGTACTGGAAGCCGGATGGTTCATCCGAGTGGACGCTGCTTCGTCTGGATGCAGATTATCTTTTCAATAATAATTACCAGGGAGCAGATGTGTGGGATGAAACATTGAACTATATTAATGTGACTTTAGCTGATTGGTATAATTGAACCCTCGAATTTTCTATACATCTATTTAGCTTTCCCTGCTGCAGTGATGCACCGGGGTTTTTTTATTATAAATATACATGTCTATAAATATAGATGCGCAGATATATAGATATACAGATATATAGAATTTTGAAAGATTTTTCCCCTATTAGTTTGAAGAAAATGCTCAGTTACCGTAAAATCTGCGATAACTGAGCATTAATTTTTTATTTCACTTCTTTGTTGCTCTTTCTTGTCCTGGTGGTTGAAGTAAATCACCCCCACAATTGCTATAACTGAAACAAGTCCAAACATTACCAATGCTCCCATCTCATTCTCTTACCTTTTTGAGTTGTCGCAATTTTTGCAACAGTTGCCATATCATTCAACTCTTCTTTTAAACTTTATTATTAGCTTTATGTTGCTCTTTCTTGTCGTGAAAATAAAAATAAAATCCTCCGACATTGGCTATCACAATAACCAAGGTAAACATGATTAATGCTCCCATATCATTCTCCTTCCTTTTTGTCCTTGACAAGATACAATCCCCACCCCAATGTAAAGGCTACGGCTAATATCCCACCAAGATAAATTATCCATTTCTGTTCGACATCTCCGAATATTGATGTCAATATTACTGCTGTTGTGATATACTTGGCTATATCCATCAGCCATTTTCCTAATTCTTTCCTCATATCTGCAAATATAATATTTTTCTCCCTAACCAGCCACATTCTAATGTTTTTTCCCCTATTGGATTGAGATAGAATTTCTATATATCTACAAATATAGATGCGTGGATATATAGAAATATGAATATTTCAAATGTTGAAACCTTAAAGGATTCAGTTTTAAAAAGATGAAACCTTTAAGGATTTATTTGTCCTCCCGTAACTTTCGGTTGAGTTCATTCCACTCTTCAGGTGTCAGCTGGTTGTATCCTTTCACTGCCATGTGTCGGAGTGCGTTCTCCATTTCGGATTTCAGAACGATTTGTTTGCCGAATATGGTAAACTGTTCCCACTCTCCTTTTTCATACCTGGTGTATGTCCGGCTGTTGACACACCACAGGCAGCTGTCAATCTCGTTGCGATTTTTCCATTGTCGCATGTGCCTTAGACTTGAAAATTTTCGTGTGATTGTTCTGGGAATTGGCGTTATCACGTCCATCTCCAGCTTAAATTTCATTTCTATATCTTCATCTTTCATAGAATGTCCAAAATCATTTTTGCAGGTATAGAGAGTCTGGAGAACGCGAACATTTTTTTGCCCAGATCCTTCAGTGAGGCTCCGATATGGTACACTTCCCTATCGTCGATTATCAGGAACCGGTCGTGCCCGTTCCGGTAAGTTCTCATGTTGATGGGCGGGTACTGGTCATTATGCTTGTCAAGGTCAAGCTGCAGCTGCGGAGTTATTCTTTGCGTATAGACCGTAGCCGACACGCCCGGATTTCGTTTGCTCAGCATGAACAACACCGATTCATCAACATAATTGTCTATCAGCACAAGGGAAGTCTTGGCCGACTTAATCAAATCTGTTGCGAACTTGTATGCATCGAATATCTGTCCGTCATAAAAGATACCTTCCACCGGCGGCAGTGAAGTGCGGACAAAGAAGTCTATCTTCTCTGAATGTAAAGCAACAGTTTTCTCCAGCTCTGAAAGACGTCGGTTTATGGAATATCCCTTCAGAAGATATTCTTTTAATACCTTATTCGCCCATTGACGAAATTGAATACCTCGTTTGCTATTGACACGAAAGCCAATGGATATGATAGCATCCAAATTATAATATGTAAGGTTACGAACAACCTGACGCTTACCCTCTTGCCGAACTGTTCGGAAATCCCGAACAGTTGAACTTTCTTCCAGTTCTTCTTGCTCGTATATATTTTTAAGATTAAAGCGTGAATTCCCCTGCCTTTAGGCAGGGGATGATAGCGTTCTCATACATTCTTCTGGTTCTCTATGTATTTCTTCATTGTGTCCTCCGATATGTGTCCTACCGATTCGACAAAATAGGAGCGAGTCCACAGTGTCGGTAACCTGCTCTTGAGCTTCGGGAACTCCTTTCTGAGTTTTACGGATGAATATCCTTTCAGCTGGTTCACCACAAAATGCACGGCATAGGTCGGTTTGCTCCTGATGAACAGGTGTACATGGGGTATCACCAACATTTTGTACAAAAGTAACTTTAAGGTAATACCCCCTATAAATAACTTCTTTTACGTAATCATTGTTTTTGTTTATTTTCTTCTTTTTCTATTATTTTGCATACTTTATCAACCTCTCTTAGTGAAGGCATAATTTCAGGGTCTATCCATGTAAGAAAATCACTGATTATCGCATACATGCTCTTCACATAAGAAAAATCGCATTTTCTGTTTACAAAGCATATCGGCTCATTGTGATTGATACGATTACGCAATTCGCGAACCTGCGCTATAATATCGTTAATCTCCTTGCGTCCGTACCCTGAAGGCAGCTTCTTGAAAATCCGGCATGGTACACCAGCCAAAAGCGCATAGTGGTGCGCTTCATAAAAACTGTTCCAGAAACCCAAAGTCTGTTCGGCTATTACTCTGCCACTCGTAACCCTGACACCCCGGTCAACAATTTTCTTTTCTGCCTTCAGAACTTCTTTTAATATATAGTCATTGGTGACTTTTTTCTTTGTCCGCTTGTTTGTATATGTCAGGGAAGGAGCAATCATGAATCCAGTCTTCTGGTTGATAATCCAGTTACCGTCGAAGAAATGGCGTGCCAGTGCATAATGCAACTGATTACGCAATATGACCTCAAAGGAAGACAGCAGCGGATGAAATGCCTGTGCAATCTTCATGTTTGCAAAATATAGCATGACAGCCTTGTTTTTGTTGCGATTGGTTGCTCTATAATATTTGGCGACCCTTGAATTGGAATATAATCTGACTACTTTTTTATATTTCATTTTGCATATTCAAATAAAATCCGTACCTTTGCATTGTAATGCTTGGTAAAGCCTCTGTTATCAAAACACGTAACCAAGTTAAGGATATACCCGTTCATCAAGAACGGGTTTTTTCGTTTGTAATATCATATCTGTTTTACCCTACAAAAATAGCGAAAAAAGAAAGTCATAAAAAGTACTTCAGACCATTTTTAAGATTAAAGCGTGAATTCCCCTGTCTTTAGGCAGGGGAATTCTTAAATTTCATTTCTATATCTTCATCTTTCATAGAATGTCCAAAATCATTTTTGCAGGTATAGAGAGTCTGGAGAACGCGAACATTTTTTTGCCCAGATCCTTCAGTGAGGCTCCGATATGGTACACTTCCCTATCGTCGATTATCAGGAACCGGTCGTGCCCGTTCCGGTAAGTTCTCATGTTGATGGGCGGGTACTGGTCATTATGCTTGTCAAGGTCAAGCTGCAGCTGCGGAGTTATTCTTTGCGTATAGACCGTAGCCGACACGCCCGGATTTCGTTTGCTCAGCATGAACAACACCGATTCATCAACATAATTGTCTATCAGCACAAGGGAAGTCTTGGCCGACTTAATCAAATCTGTTGCGAACTTGTATGCATCGAATATCTGTCCGTCATAAAAGATACCTTCCACCGGCGGCAGTGAAGTGCGGACAAAGAAGTCTATCTTCTCTGAATGTAGGGCAACAGTTTTCTCCAACTCTGAAAGACGTCTGTTTATGGAATATCCCTTCAGTAGATGTTCTTTTAAAATGGTACTCGCCCATCTTCTGAAAAGAGTTGCGTTTTTACTATTTACGCGGTATCCCACAGATAGAATAGCATCAAGGTTATAGACTTTAGTCTTGTAGTTTTTACCATCAGAAGCAGTTAGTTCCAAAATGGAACATACTGAATCTTCTTTCAATTCTTCACTACTGAAAATATTTTTAAGATGCTTTGTAATAGCTTGTCTTCCTGTTCCGAAAAGCTCTGCAATCTGAGCTTGTGTAAGCCAGACTGTTTCATCTTCCATTCTCACCTCCAGCTTGATTGTCTCGTCCGGCTGGTATAATATAATTTCTCCTTGTTCCATTTGTTAGCCTTTTTGCTTTTCGTATTCCTGGTAATCACATGGTATTCCTATAAGATCAATGTAAACATTCATCAAATATTCAAGAAATTGATGAATGTTTACCCTTGTGGCTATGCAAAATCCTTATAGTATTTATCGAGAAACTCAATCGCTGCCAGATTTAGTAAATCTGTTACAAATACTGATGAATCTTTTTTTTCTTTTCCCCTACCCCGATTCATTTTACGCTTTATAGTTTCAAATTTCTCTAGAGTTTCTTCGTCCAGATAGACATTTCTTAAGATACGTTTATCATTGTCTATTTTGCGTATTTTTTTTCGTAGGCGATTGATTTTTGTATCTGCCGGTCCTTCTACCCTACTGGATTCAGCTTCTGTTGTACTTGTTTCTAAGTTATTGATAGGGTTTGTATAGTTTTTCGCTTCAAGATTGTTTTCTTTTTCAGGAATGTCAGGAATTGGAGTATTACTGTCTTCCAACCTTGTAGCTTGTAAATCTTCCTCAATTTTGGATGCAATAGCTTTTGCTTCTTGTATTCCTTGTACTGCATCTTGCATTGTCTCATTCAGATTGAATCTTGTCTTTGCCATAACATTAATATTTTAGTGGTTGGATAGTTGTGATAGTATTTCTTTGGCTAACTCCATATAGTCTGTAGCACCTGTACATGTTGGAGCAAAATCGAATATATTAGTTCGCTGTGCAGGAGACTCTGCTAGCTGAATATTAGTACGTATTGTTGTAGCAAAAACTTTACCAGGAAAGTTGCATTTCATCTGTTCATATGCTTGTCGGTGAAGTGAGAGTCGCTTGTCATAACGAGACATTACATATCCTAGAATCTGTAATTTGGGGTTGACCAGTTTTTTTATCTCTTCAAATTTAGCAGTGATAAGGCCCATTCCATCAAGGGCAAAAACCTCGCAGTTAATAGGTATAAGCAGGTAATCGGATGCTACCATTGCATTTATAGAGATAAGTCCATAGTTGGGAGGGCAGTCTATAAGAATTACATCGTAATATTCCCTTAGATCGTCCAGCATCAAGCGTAAAATGTATTCGCGTCCTGTTCGGCTTACAAGTTCCTGTTCACATTGGTAGATATTAGGGCGTGATGGTATGAAATCAAAACTTTCCTCGTTTTCCTGGTCACAGTAAACACATTCTTTGATATTTGCTGATCCAGACATTACTTCATATAAAGTCTTACCAACTTTATCAGTTGCGTGGCGAAATCCCATCATCTTAGATGCGTTCCCTTGGCCATCTGTATCTATAACCAAAACACGTTTTCCCAATAAGTGAAGAGCTTTTGCTAGATTTACAGCGGTAGTAGTCTTCCCTACCCCACCTTTTAGATTAAATAATGCGATTGTTATAGCCATAATCTTATGTTTTTATTTTATTACAGGGCAAATATAGTGATTCTTCTTATATCCAGCAAATAAAATATATATAAACATATCGAAGTATCGAAATATAAACATATTGAAGTATCTAAGCATAAAAATAACGAAGTATTGAAATATGAACATATCGAAGTATCGAAGCATAAAAATAACGAAGTATCGAAATATAAACATATTGAAGTATCGAAGCATAAAAATAACGAAGTATCGAAATATAAACATATTGAAGTATCGAAGCATAAAAATATCGAAGTATCGAAATATAAACATATTGAAGTATCTAAGCATAAAAATAACGAAGTATTGAAATATGAACATATCGAAGTATCGAAGCATAAAAATAACGAAGTATCGAAATATAAACATATTGAAGTATCGAAGCATAAAAATAACGAAGTATCGAAATATAAACATATTGAAGTATCGAAGCATAAAAATAACGAAGTATTGAAATATAAACATATTTAAGTATTGAAGCATAAAAATAACGAAGTATCGAAATATAAATATATCGAAGCATTGAAGTATAAAAGTATCAAATCATGAAATCGACATTATTATGTAAGTTTGCACAGAATCAACTTTTTATGTATATTTGTATCTAGAACATGTTATATGTTTTATTTTATTACACTGGAGGGATGGATATAGTATTATTCATTCCTCTATTTTTTCTCTTTTCCTATACTCCTTTAAGTTGTTTATCTCTCCCCGGTTTTCCCCTTTTTATGATGCAAAGCTAGTGTGTCTTGTAGAAGTCTGCAAGGCACTTTGTGCCGGAAAAGAAAATATCCTGAGCAGCTTCGCTGTGCGGTATTTTCTATTCCGGTTCCCTTTCATACATCTACGGGCAGACACACAATAGCTGCATCGAAAAAGGCGAAAGAACTCGGGGCGAGAATGATTAAAAAAAAGTCGTATAGGGAGAAAAAAGATTTGAAAAAGGCTCCTGAATCTGGAGTTAGAATAATTCAACCACGGCTGATGTTGAACTTTAATTTTTTTTTGATGTATGGAAGTAAGAGATTTCGAAATTGGTAGTGAGTTTAGAGCAATGGATGTAGCAGAACTTGCGTATGTATTGACTAATCGTGAAAGCGTATCTATGATGGTAAAGGAACAGGAATGTATATATGGAAATTCTTGTTCTCTTGAAGACATACTAACAGATATGACACCTGCCCGGCAGAGAGTTGCTATGGCTGCCGTTGAGTTATATCGTAGAAGTCAGACTTCATTTTCAAAAAGACAAAAGATTTCGTCATCAAAAGATATATTTTCCGTTATGGTTCCTCTGTTGAGTGACCTAAATACTGAAGAAGTTTGGGTTTTGTATTTGAATCAGGCCAACAAGCTAATTAAAAAGAAGAGGGTATCGGTCGGAGGATTAAGTGCAGCACATGTTGATATACGGCTTATTTTGAAAGAGGCGTTTTTATGTAATGCGACCTCATTGGTTTTAGTACACAATCACCCTTCGGGTAATGTAAAGCCAAGCTCAAATGATGATAGGTTGACACATACTTTAGTTGAAGCAGCGAGGTTAATGCAGGTAAAGTGTTTGGATCATGTGATTATCGGGAGAGGGAGTTGTTACAGCTATGCTGAAGAAGGAAAGATATAGTTCACAATAGGGTGGGGGAGACTCCACTCTTTGACATACTCCCATCCCTAAAGGAACAGGATTCGGTTGTCATCGGGAACTGCCTACCAAGGCAGGTCTTCCGTTCCCTCTTCCCAGAGTCGATGTCCCGACTC